>ERZ795048.2239-NODE-2239-length-15849-cov-7.533747_pt1 | contig 15849 bp, 12 predicted proteins | sample MGYA00375132_ERZ795048 | MGnify/ENA primary metagenome ERZ795048 (study PRJEB30177, sample SAMN05720225) | activated sludge metagenome | isolation source: Anaerobic digester | place: Hong Kong | collected 2014-12-17 ...
GTTGTAAATTGTATGTTATGTGATTATTCGGACGATAACCTTACTGACTTAATAGGGAAAAATAATTTCCTGCAGTGATTTGCCATGATGAGATTTATCTCAGGGCAAGGGCTTTCTCCGGGCAGATTTCCTGGCAGCAGAAACAGGTGATGCAGGTCTCAGCTTTAACCTCGGGAAGGGTTTCATTCATGTATAAGGCCGATACCGGACACTGGTCAACGCAGGCCCCGCAGCCCGTACATAACTCCGGGTCGGCCATCGGCCGGAGATTCATTCGATTGTGGATCAATGCCTGTGATGCCTCGTTATTATGAACCGCTTCGCCGCTCAATGGGGGGAGTTTGAAATCATGGAGCTGCTTCAGCTCGCCGATGATGTTTATAGTGTTCAGGTCATAGTCACCAAGACCTTTCTCTTGTGCCCTTTGAAGGAATCGCAGCCGGGAGGGATCACACCCCGTCATGGTTGCGATAACGGCATCCATGGCAACGGCATTGTCGGATGCCATGATCAGCCCGATCTCTCTGAGGTCAGGGGAGGCGGGACCATTTCCTTCCATGCCGACGACTGCATCGACGATGAAGAGGTCAGGGATGCGCAGCCGGAATACATCCACGAGCATGTCATGGAAGCGTTCGGGGCTTCCTGCTGCCTTGTGTAAATGGGCTTTCTGGGCTCCGGGCAGGAAGCCGTAACTGTTTTTGACGGCTGCGCTGATGACGGTTAGGCCGTGGGTCTTGAATTTGGGCAGGCTGATAATGATATCGGCATCCAGAACAATGCGGGACAGATGTACGTGATCCATAAAATCGCGATTGAAATCAACCTGTTCGGAATCAATACCGATATTGCGATAATAACCTTCTGATGCTTCCATGAGTCCTGTCTTTTTGAAACATTCTTCATTTTCGCCATAGTTGAACATGCCAGGATTGTCGCCCACCACGATTGAGTGGGGACCCATTGTTTCCACCTTCTCCACCACGGCACGAAGCACTGCAGGGTGGGTGACAATCCCTTCTTCAGCGCGGGAAGCCCGAAGAACATTGGGTTTTATCAGCACTGTTTTCCCTTTAAGATCAAGGGGAAAGAGTTCGAACACCTTATCAACAGCCTCATGGACATTATCATAGGTGGCAGGATGTATCATCACTGTCGTCATAGTATTCCTTCCTCTCAGTGCCTGTAATTGTCAGCAGGCACTCAATTTTCTTATGCTCTTGTTTGATGTCAATCATGACAGGGATACACTGTCTGAATAATATATGGTTCTGTATGAAAGAAGTTCTCCCTTGAGACGAAGCTTCTTCCAGATCTGATCTTATGGTTTTGCGGTTTTTTTGTTCAGGTAATTGCCGAATCTCCTTTTGATGTGAGCGTTCCATTGGTCCTTAAACATGTTTGAAAACAGAGCCATGACCGTCAGGATCAAAAGAATGAGAGAAATAGGGCGGCTGAAGAAGACCAGGAATGATCCTCCCGACATCATCAATGATTGCTGGAATCCCCTCTCTCCAATGGGGCCCAGGATCATACCAAGTACAACCACTATGACGGGGAAGCCGTATTTTTTCAGGAAGTAGCCGAGAAATCCAAAGATAATGCAAATGACAATATCGCTGAACCGGTTGTTGATGGCAAAGGCACCGATGATGCTGAGAATGAAGATCAGCGGCACAAGCAGTTCGTTTCTCACCAGGGTGATCTTGGAGAAGAGCCCGGTAAAACAGATACCGACAATGAAGAATACAATGTTCGCCAGGATAAGCCCGATAAAAAGGGCATAGGTGATGTTTGCATTGATGGAGAACAGGTCCATGCCTGGTCTCATGCCGTGGATCATGACTCCTCCAAGGAAAGCTGCAGTAACTGCATTGCCGGGGATGCCAAGGGTCAAGGTGGGGATCAGCGAACCACCGCTGACCGCATTGTTTGATGCCTCGGATGCCACAACCCCTTCAGGATTGCCTGTGCCGAAACTCTCAGGATTTTTCGAACTCCGCACCGTCTCCATGTATGCAAGGAAATTTGCCGCCGCAATACCTGCGCCGGGAACCGCGCCGATGATCGTGCCGATGATGCTGGAGCGAACGAGTGTTACAGGATACTTGAAGGTGAGCCGTATCCCTTCCTTTACTCCCCCTCCTATCATCTTTCCGATCTGTGAAATGGAACCCTGCCTTTCAGCCAGTGATATGGCCTCGGACGTGGCGAACATCCCGATGAGTCCCACCACAAAGGGTATACCATCCTGAAGCGAGAGGATCCCGAAGTCAAAACGGGATTGTCCGGTCATGAGATCCTGGCCGAAGAAGCTCAATATCAGGCCAAGGCCTCCTGCAATGAGACCCCGTCTCAGAGTGGATGAAGACAGTGCCGCTATGATGGAGAGCGCAAAGATGGCAAGGATGAAGAGTTCGGGAGGGCCGAATCTAATTGAAAACTGGGCGATCAGCGGTGCAAACAGGATCAGGCAGATTACACTGAAGATGCCGCCTACCATGGATGCTGTTGCCGAGATGCCAAGAGCAACTCCTGCCTGGCCGTTCTGTGACATGGGGTATCCGTCAAACGTGGTTGCTGCACTGCCCGGGGTTCCAGGTGCATTCAATAAGATTGCCGAGATGGAACCGCCGTATATGGCTCCGGAATAAACCGCTCCCAGCAGGATCAAAGCCGTATCGGCAGACATGTTGAAGCTCACGGAGATCATCAGCGCGACAGCCAGTGTCGGGCCCAATCCGGGCAGGGCGCCGAATACGATGCCCACCAGGGTGCCTGAGATAATGGTAAAAAGATTGATGAGCGAAAGAACATGTACGAGTGCGTCAAGCCATACGTTAATCATCCAGATTATACCTCTTTACCTTGGATAAGATCCATTTATAGTAATGACAGCCATAGATCCCCCATGGGCAGCGGTACGAAAAAGAGTTTGATAAATACCAGATACAATATACCCACGGTTAAACCCGTATACAGGACCAGGACGGATGCTCTGCGCTCATTGAAAACCCACAGAAGAACCAGTATGAACAATGAAGTCATAACCAGAAATCCTAAATGAGGCAGGAATACGACATAGGACAAGAGACCTGTGATGATCGTAATCCATCGTTTTACCAGGACCGGCCGGGGTAGTTTCTCGATCCCGGGGCTTTTCTTGGCTGGTTCCGGGGATCTTCCCACAAGCCCGGCCAGCAGATCGTATCCCAGCAGGACCAACGTTACAAGGCAGACCAGCCTTGGCAGCTGCCTCGCGACGGGGTGGTAACCCTGTGATAGGATCAGGAGGATCAGCATGAACACAAAAAGCAACGCAACGAACAGTAACCGGTCTTTTTTCATGATCTATACCTTATCGGGACGGTGGATTTGTATTCACATCTCCGCCTTGATAAGAGGCAGCAGGCTTTCTACCTGATTTGACACGCTGGTAATGTATGCCTCCCACTCAGGGCGGTTCATTGGCTTGAGGTTTTCTCCCGACGCTCTGGCCTCCTCTATGAAACGGGGATCGCTTACTGCCTTTTTCATTGATTTGCACAGGATATCGACAATGTTATTATCCATACCCGGAGGGCCCATTAGTCCCAACTGCATGTTCAGGGTCATGCTTTCATAACCCAACTGCTTGAATGTGGGGACATTTTCATATCCGGCAACAGGTTCATCGGAATGGATGGCGAGCACCCTCACCCGTCCTGAATCAAAGTGGGACTGCGTGGATACACCGGCAGTAAGGCCAAAGTCCGTATTTTTTCCCAGAAGAGCATTGATGGCCTTCCCACCGCTGCCAAAGGGGATCATCCTGTGATCCAGACCTGTAACCTGCTTGAGCAGGATGCTCTGGAGATGGCCTGAGCCACCGACACCGACTACCGATGCGGTGAGCTGCTTCTGCTTAGATGCTTCCAGCAGGTCGGCAAAGGATGTATAGGGGGAATCAGAGGTGACGGCAATCACCATGGATTCGCTCACCCAGCCATAGATCTGGGAAAACTTTCTCGTGTCATAAGGGGCGTTGTACAGGAGTTGCCCCATGATGATTGTGGGAAGATGATGGGCAAGAAGTTTATATCCATCCGGCCTTGAGCGGTAGACCTCCGCTGTCCCGATTCTTCCTGCAGCACCGGGTTTGTTCTGAATGATAACCGATGTCCCCAATGCTTCTGCAAGAAATGGCTGCAGATGACGTGCGGCAATATCGGCAGAACCTCCGACACCGAAGGGAACAATGATAATCACGGGTTTCCTGGGATAATTATCCTGTGCTGATGCTGGTGACGATGCTGTGTTGAGGATGAAGAAGGTAATTAAAAACAGAGATAAGACACATCCAACTCGTTTTGTGAGATTCATAGCTCCGCCTTTCTTTTTAAGAATTTCTGGCAATGATAACTATGCTTCCTTGTTGATGCCGTACCTTCCCGTATTCGAGATGTCAGGTCAAAGATTGTTCGGATATCGGCTGATTATAATAATCATGATCCATCCTTCCGATCAAACGACCTCTCTGAATTTACTGATGTTTCAACATTCCCGTTCTGAAAATATTTAACCATTAACAGATAATAATAAGGTTTTTTGAAACCCGTTGCCTGCTTCATTTCTTATCCATATATTTAGTGGTGCTGCACACAAGTTGTACGAAATAGTGAACAATGGTTCGTAATATCGACCTACAAGATTTATAAGCCATAGCCGCAGAAAAATCAAGTTGAATAATACGCAGTCATGCAGATAAGGGCATGATGAATGTTGTCATCCTGGGCAAAGAGAAATGATATCGATCCGGATCGAATATTGACATGATACGCATTATCAAAGAGCTTGAATTTTTTATGTCTGCCTGAGGTTAAAAGGAATATACGCGTTTTTCTCGAACAAGGCAACCAGAGGGAGAAAAGATGGCCGGTTGCATATAGCCCACAACTTTTTTCGAGCACATAGACGGTCCTAAAGACAGTATGTTCGGCTTGTCAAATGGGTTTTTGCTTGACATAAAATGAACAATATGTGAAACTTAAGTCTGATATTTAAAACAATTGCCGATAGCTTATTAACGGCTGGGAATTGACCGTAGAATGAAAAAGAAAGAGCCATATATTGTTCCTGCTGTCAAGAGAGCCTTCGATATTCTCGAGTTTCTTGCAGTTGAAAAAGAGGCAACTTTTGTCGAGATCTATACCAAGCTTAGGCTTCCCAAGAGCAGCACCTATCAACTCCTCACAACCATGGAACCACGGGGTTATATAAGACGCATACAGGACGGAACAAAATATTGCCTCGGATTGCGTCTCTACGAATTAGGCAACCTTGCTATTACGAAGTTTGACATCAAAGAAGAGGCGATTCCCATATTAAAGTCCATGGCAGAGAAGACAAAACTTGCATGTCATATGGCTGTCCTGGACGAGAATGAGGGCGTGTATCTCACCCACATAGAAGGAACAAATCCCGTCCGACTGAATGCCTGGGAAGGAAAGAGAATCCCCCTGTATGCCAGCGCCATGGGCAAGGCCCTTCTTGCCTGGGAAGATGAAGAAAAGATCGAACAGTTTCTTAAAGATGCGAAATTTATCAAAGCGACGGAGAATACCATAATCACTGCCAGTGCATTCAGACAGCACCTGAAAGTAGTCAGAGACCAGGGATGGGCTCTCAATGATGAAGAATGGCACCCCTCGATACGTGCTATTGCAGCACCCATAAGAGGTGTTGACGGCAAAGTCATTGCGGCTATCGATATCATAGGGCTGGCAAGCGATTTAAATGATGGTGATCTGCCGAAATATGTAACTATCCTCAAGGAATCGGCTCAAGAATTGTCGGCACGTATTGGTTCTCGAGTGTAACTCCTGCAGTTTGTGCTGACTGCCCGATCTCTCACAACTCCTTCCCGCATCACTTTTTATTGTTTATACATACACTAACACAGGATTTATTACTTCTCAAAAGCAGAAGGTCTGTTAATTATGAGAAAATAATGAATGCAGCTGAACCGTAACACAGGGGGAGGAGAGCCTCCCCCAGGTTACGCTGTCAGGAGGTATTATTTAGGCAGCATAGACGTTATCAGAGTGCCGTGAGGATCTAATTTTATATGGGTATGGGTGCCGGCAAGGTCTTTCCGAATTTTCGGGAAATCGCTGCGCCGGTGTGTTCCACGTGATTCATTTCTTTTTAAGGCTGCACACAATATAGTTTCCGCGGTAAGAGCAAGATTTGTCATTTCAAAAACCTCAAATGCATGCGTCCCAAAAGCTTGTTTGATCTGTTCCTGAAGATTTCTTATCTCTAATAGGCCGATTTTCAGTCCTCCTTCATCACGAACGATGCTTGCATAGTCCCAAGTCAGCCTATGTATACCTTCCAGGATTTTTGTGGTTGGCATTCCCTTTTTTCGCTCAATTACTGCTGTTATTCTCCTGCAGGCATCATCTACCTTTGTCTGTGGGAGAGCTTTTCTTTGATTGGAGATGGCGAATTTAGATGAACCGATTCCTGCAAGACGACCAAATACCTGGGTCTCAAGGAATGCGGCACCCTGCAGCCGGTCAGCCCCATGGAACCCGCCGGCGTTCTCTCCGGCTATGTAGAGTCCTGCGATCTCACTCGAAGCGTCAGGGTTCATCCGGGCTCCTCCAAGGAGGCGTTGGAACATAATGGTTACCGGCGGCCGTCTGCCTTCCTTATAGGCACGGACATATGCCTTGTATTCTTCCGGCAGGAACTGCGCGTTTCTCTCGCACTCGGCGTCTACTTCTATATATACTGGAGAACGGCCTGCCTGCATCTCGCGATAAATGGCCTCGACGACATTTCCCCTGGGAGCCTTTTCTTTTCTCTCAGGTTCATAGCGTTCCATAAACGCTTCACCCTCGGCATTGATAAGGCGTCCGCCGAGTCGTGCAGCAGGCGGGGTGTCCCGGAAATTGGCAAACTCCATATCCACCATAGCCAGCCCGGCACGCAGTGCCAGGCTATACCCGTCGCCGGTGGTACGATACATGGGGTGAGCGATACGGGGAACCACGTTGGGATATATCCTGTTTGCCCCGCCAGCAGCCAGCACGACTGCCCCCGCAGAGAAGACATGGAGTTCGTTGCTCAGCGATACGCCGACAGCGCCCAGGACCCGATGGTCATCAACTATGAGTTCGTTGATCATGACCTCTTCGATGATGTGAACGCCTCTTTTCCATGCCTCTTTGCCGAGGACTGCCACAAAGTTGATGCCGTTTTCGGTTTCGTCAAATGTCAGACCATGGGGGGCAGAGTGTCCTGCACCGCGATACAGATCATAGTCGCCGCCTTCGATTCTCACGAAACGGACCCCCATTTCCTCCAGCAGGCGAGGTTCCACAAGGCTTTCTCTGACAGCAGTATGTACCAGATCCATGTCGCTGATCTCGCACCCGTTGCGCACAATGTCATTGAATAGGATCTCCTCTGAGTCGGCCTCATGGAGTACCGTAAGAAGACCATGAAGGCCCAGGGGGCTCGTCCCGCTGCGTTCAAAACGGCCTTTGTCCACCAGGATCACCCTGGCCTCGGGATTGCTTCTGCATGCTTCTATTGCTGCACGAACTGCAGCACCACCGCCGCCGACTACCAAGACGTCGCATGTATACTGTTTCATATGGTCACACCACCTTTCTCGTATGTTCTGTTGGTTGGATCAATGTATTCAATTGTTGTATGCGATACCTGTTGTACTTCATGTTGTCGTTCCCTGACGGCATGAATCCGGGGCGGCAGGCAAGGGTTTTTTTAACGTCTCTGGAACAAAAAAGATGTAAACCAAGACTGTTATAAATCCCGGCACGGACATGGCAATGGCAGCCGCCGGAAGAACCAAGATCTGGGCAATGCCGCCGACAATCAGCGGAGCCCCTGTGATCCCGCTATCTCCGATAAGCCGCCACAGACCGAGAAACTCGCCTCGTGCATTCTCTGGTGCCAGATCAGCGCCCATGGTCAGCATTGTGCCTGAACTCAATCCGTTTCCAAAGGCAATAACGCAGCTTACAAAAAGTAGACCAGGAAAACCTGTTGTGAGTGGTATGAGCACCATCCCGATTGCCTGGATCAGGAAGCTGGGGATAATTGCATATTTTCTCCCCCATCGGTCCATGATTACTCCGGCAGGATAGAAGAGCAGGACATCGAATGCCTGGGCAACGCTCATAATCAAACCTATGGCCTGGACATCAAGTCCAAGTTCCTGTGACGCATACAGAGGAATGATGACAAGCTTCGCCTGACGGATCATCTGGGCGAAAAACTGTCCCGAGCCTGCTGAGAGAAGTACCTTGTACTGGCTTTTAATGGTATTCCATAGATGATTCTTTTTCTCTATGTCTTCGGTTGGTGTATTGATAAAAGATTCGGATGATGGAGTGAAGATAAAGACAAAGGCAAGTGCAATAATGCAGGCCACTCCTACTAAGATGAATGGTACCTTGATATTCAGGGTTGAGGCGATAACCCCGCTCGCTGCGGGGCCGATAAATTTGCCGACCCGCATGATTCCGCCAAAGACAGAGATGACTCGTCCCCTGTTGCCGACTCTGCTCACTTCGGCAAGATAAGCATGCCGCGAGACGCTGAACAGTGCTGCACCGAACCCTGCACTAAGTCTGAACAGGAGTACCGAGTAAATAGTGGTCGTAAAGAAAAGTGAAATGACGGAGACAGCAAGGCTGGCGAGCCCCATGATCATGACCCATTTATGATCGAAACGTCGTAAGAGCATTCCCGCAGGGATGTCGCTGAACAGCATGCCGATACCTTCACCGGCCAGGACTAGCCCGACTAATGTGTAGGATACGCCGAAGTTTAGAAGATATACCGGCAGAATGGGAATCAGAAGACCCTGACTTATGGCAAAGAGTGCTGAAGGGATGTAAAAAGATAAAATCAGTGTGTTGAGCAGAGTGCGGGTTGAATGTCTAGCATGCATATACAGTTTATCTCCACTATATGGTTGTTGGACGCACCGTGTCTCGATAAATCGTTTTTATGTCGGTTAAGTGTTCGACAACACGTAACGTTAAGGATAATAGAAATGTTCTCATATCTTGAATCAAAGGATTGGAATAATGCCCGCAGAATATTATCACGGACATTATTCCGTGCCGATTAAAAGGGGTATCCAATCGGCGTTTGTATGGGCATTGGGCTTTCGTCTCTACTTACGTTAATCCCAGAATATTTTGTTTCTCTTTCCTTTATCCATGAAATAGATCCAGCTTTTCTCGATGCTGGTAGGCCTGTACGTGTTGTCTGCCGATCTCGTAATCTCGTCCTCGGATAGAGGAGTCGGCTTTCCGATGGCAAGGATTTCTTTTAACAGTGATGCATTTTCCTGCAGGTGGAACGCTGCAAGGGTGGTGGCTTCTACGCTGCCTTCAGCCACGATGGAACCGTGGCCTCTCAGTAAGACCGCCCTCTTTGTGCCCATAATTTTGAGCGCGTCATTGATTTGCTCCCAGGTGGTGATTTTTTCCGAGTCAGGATACACCGGCACCCTGCCGCCGAAGATGGCTGCATGACCGCACACGATGTCAAAGGGTGCGCCGACCATAGTGCAAAGGATGATGTCGTGGCCATGGGTGTGGATTACGGAGTTCACCTCCGGTCTGGCCTTGTATACACCAGCGTGAATGACGGTCTCCTGAGGCACTTTCATGTCGCCGGAGATTTGTTTGCAGTCGGAAACCCTCACCTCACAGACATCGGAGGGAACATACTCGTCCCTGCCCTTCTGAGACGGGAAGATAAAGAATGTATCGCTGCCGGGGAGCCTCCCGCTGACATGGCCCGAGAAGTCCATAAGGCCTTCGTTCGCCATTATGCGCGAGGCATAGCACATGGTTTCGATCAGCTTCTGTTTTTCCTTTTCAAGGTTCGGCTCGGTCTTGATCAGGAACGCCTCGTTGCCTGACTTCTCATTCGGCCAATAGGTGATCCAGACCTCGTCGCCGACTTTGAGATCTTTGCCCTTGATCTCCTTGTCTCCTCGCGTGATAGCGGTTCTCTTGGAACTGATTGTAGATTTCACAGAATTACCGGTATATTTGTCTTTAAAGGTAATGGACTTAACGCCTTCATCCAATTTAGTGATCGTACCCACTGTTATGGTGGTGTCGGCATAAATTATCGGGGTGCCGATAAACAAACTCACAGCAACCATTAAGACAATAAGACAGGTTATACGCTTCATATATACCATCCTCCAAATTTATTTCTTTCTGACAAGCACTGTCATGTCTGAGTTTATGCTACTTGATTACCGTCATGATCCAGTTCCAGTACGGGGCCATCATGCATATCCATATAAGCTGCCATACAGCCATGGCGCCGAATCCTCTGAGACACTGTTTCATATCCATATATCCTGTCCCCCACAGAACCACGAGCGGGGTTGTCTGGTACGGGAAGATAAAGATATTCATGGCTGAGCGGGCTGATGCCATTGCAGCCAATGTTGCATTTATACCTTTAAGTTGGCAGTACTTGACAAGCAACGGGGTGAGCATGGCTGTGGTGGCGCTGGCGCTGGCAACGAGGAAATGCACCACAAAAACGAACAGGGATACACCCAGTGCTATACCGATGGGCCCGAGGCCGACAAGCGGATCAAGGATGGGGCTTAAAAGGGTGGATGTGAGGAATGCATCTAGTTTGACCGCCTTCATGATGCCGCTGATGCCCAGTGCGACACCGAGCAGTAATATGGTATCCCATGATACGCTTTTGATGTCTTTGTTCCCGAGAACGCCGACACCCGGCAGGAAGAGCAGGATGCCCACAATGATTGCGACCCAGGCTGTATTGATCCCATGAAACGGTTCGGTGATCCACAGGATGATAGCTGCGGCAAAAAAGAACAATGCCCGCTTTTCTTCCGCTTTCATGGCACCCATCTCCCTGAGCTTGTCTTCTATCATTGTAATACTGCCAGCGCTGGCAATGATTTCCTTTTCCGGCGGGAGTACCTTCTGAATCAGGATGAAGCTGCCTATAGACATTATTGCACACGGGACTACCTGCCATGCGAACCACACGGCAAAAGACGGGGCGTAGCCGGTGACGGATTCAAGGATTCCCATGGCGGTCGGGTTGATATTGCTGCCGGTGTACCAGAGTGTTGAACCAAGGATGGACCCCCAGTACACATGCATCAAAAGGTTTGCGGCAAACCTGCTGTTTACGGGTGCACCGTATGCAGCGATGATTCCGCCCATGATGGGGATGAACATGGAGACCCTGACGGTTCCGGACGGGGTGAGCAGACCAAGGATCGCATGAGCGATCCAGAGAAATATCAATACCCGTGTGTATGATGAACCACCGAACCGCATGGTGTAGTATGCGATACGCTGGGCAACGCCTGTCTTGACCGTGGCCTGTCCCAGCATGAAAGCACCCATGATCAGCCATACCGTACTTTTGGTAAAACCGCCGAAAGCGATCTTGGTGGGCATTTCCTTTCCAATAATGATAACCAGCAGGGTAGCCCACAATACTGCTGCCAATCCGATGGGCAAGACCTCGAAAACCCACAAAACCACTGTAAACGCAAAGAGCGCCAGGGTTATCTGTGCATTGGGTTCAATGCCGCTGATTGGCAGGAAGGCAACGATAAGGGCGGCAAGTATAGCCACACCAAACCACATTACCGGGCGGTATTGCTGGGGTATGGCTGGTGCGCTGTTGGTTTTTGCACTATCTGCCATATGAATTTCCTCCTGTTGTTTTGTTATTTCCGGGGCCGAAGAATCTTCAGCCCCGAATTTAGATTATTTAATCATCCAGCAAGCTCAAATAATATTTCCAGCGACCGGTCATGGGCTCTGCCTGTGACAGGTTCAGCTGGGCTTCTTCATCGCTCATGGGGCTTGGGTTACCGAGCACCGTGGTGATGAAGGTGAGTTTGGCCTGCAGCTCGAGCCAGACGGTATGAACAACAGCCTCTTCTACGGACTTGCCTGACATCAGGATGCCGTGGTTTTTCATGTGCACGGCAATGGAGTCCCCCATAACCTTGGCTACTTCCGCTCCCTGTTCGGTGGTGACAACCTTGAGCGATGAGGGGTAGATCGGAATTGGTTTTGCCGCTGGAGGAGCCATGACACCCTGCATCGGGAGGATGGGCTTGCCTGCTGCGCCGAATGCCGCTGTATAGAGTTGGTGAGTATGGGCCAATCCCATGATGTCCGGGCGGGCCTTGTAAACCTCTGTATGGAGCTTCGTCTCTCCGGGGGCGCGATAGTTACCCTCGATCAGGTTTGCATCCAGATCAACCATGACCACGCGGTCGGGGCTCATGTGGAGAAGATTTCCCAGGTCGACACCCCGTGCCTTGATAAGGACATAGTCAGTCCCCGGTACGCGTGCACTGACATGCCCGAGATAGTCGGCAAGACCAAGTTTTGCAAGGATACGACAGCCGTCGGCAACCTTGACCTTTAACTCTTCAACGACATTTCTGTCTACATTTACCACGTTCGACATAATGTTCCTCCTATTACGTTTTATTAAGCTCATGGGCTTGTGTTGTTATGAGCTTTGTGCGCGTAGTGATGTTGTGATAATTCATGGAGTCTAATCATTGAGCAGGCTCTTGTAGTATGCCCACCTGCCCTTTGTCGGAGAGGCCTGAGAAAGGTTGAGTTCCGCCTCTTCCTGGCTCATGGGGCTCGGATTGCCCAGGAGTATGGTCAGGAATGTCAGTTTTGCCTGGTTCTCAAGCCAGATCGTATTGATGACCGCCTCTTCGACTGATGGGCCTGACATCAGGATGCCGTGGTTTTTCATGTGCACGGCAATGGAGTTCCCCATAACCTTGGCTACTTCCGCTCCCTGTTCGGTGGTGACAACCTTGAGCGATGAGGGGTAGATCGGGATAGGTTTTGCAGCCGGGGGTGCGCTGACCCCGAGCATCGGGAGGATGGGCTTGCCTGCTGCGCCGAATGCCGCTGTATAGAGCTGGTGAGTATGGGCCAATCCCATGATGTCCGGGCGGGCCTTGTAAACCTCAGTGTGAAGTTTCGTCTCTCCCGGAGCGCGATAGTTTCCCTCGATCAGGTTTGCATCCAGGTCGACCATGACCACACGGTCAGGGCTCATGTGGAGAAGATTTCCCAGGTCAACCCCCCGTGCCTTTATCAAGACATAGTCAGTCCCCGGTACGCGTGCGCTCACATGCCCAAGATAGTCGGCAAGGCCAAGTTTTGCAAGAATACGACAGCCGTCAGCCACTTTTACCTTTAGTTCTTCTACCAAGTTTCTGTCCACGTTCACAATATCTGGCATAGTGTTCCTCCTGTAGAAGTTCGAAATATCAATCTAAAGTTCAATATATTGAAACTGAGTATGGATGTCAAGAAAAATATCTGGAAAGTTAATGTGAGAAAATTTTTACAATTGTTCCGGAATAGATAATTTTCTTAGGAAAAATGATCTGTTGAAAAAAACCGGCTGGTGACAGGTCTAACACCAGCCGGTAAGGGAGTGGGGCTTTTAGAGGCAGCACTAAATGGCAGGCCTTACCATGCATCATGCACGGCAAGGCCTGATGAATCTTAGAATTTGAATTCCAGCTTGTGTGCCAGTTTGTATGCAGGCTCAGGATCTTCTACACCTGCTACATCATACGAAACATCGGCATATCCGGCATATCCGTAATACGTCAGTTTCTTGGAGATCTTGTATGCACCGAACAGATCGAACTCCCAAGCCGTGGCATCTTCCAAGAAGTTGTCCTTCTGGTTTGACATCACATATGCGAACTCCGGTTTGATGGTGAGTTTCTTGTCCAGGAACTTCTGTTCGGCATAGATTTTTGCCACGGACATACCGTAGAGGTCTTCGCTGTCTCCGCAGGCGGAATCAGATGTGGCTCTGCCCCAGCGGATACCGTCACCGAGCAGATACGTGGAATCGAAGTCATCGCCGAGATCGAGGCCCACCTGCTCGTCTTCGTCAAAACTGCCGTACGCATAGAGCGCACCGACCGTGATGCCGTTGAGCTTTGTCCACACGTTAGCGTAATATCCCAGGAGCGAGAAATCATCATGAGGCGCGCCGACGTAGTCGTCAAAGGCATACCTGTCGCTCACCAGTTCCGCTTCGAAACCGATGTTGTCGAATGAACCGCTGAGGGCAAGATAGAAAGCAGTTCTCGTGTACCCGTCATCGCTCTGATTGAGATCGGCATCACTCCTGTTTTCATAGTGGACCATGGGCTGTATGGTAATATTTCCGGCGGAGATTGTCGCACCCAATTCAAATGCATCGCCGTCGTCTTTTTCTGCGTCTTCCCTTCTGTCGCTGCCGTTTTCTCCGAGTTTTTCATATGCAGCATGCAGTTCGACCGGAAGTGAAGTGCTCAGCCCGTAAGTGAGCTGCAGCTTGTATCTTTCGTCCTCATCATCGCTGTAGGACAGAGGTTTATCGTTAAAATCCGTGCCCCAGGTATTTGCAGGCATCAAACCGGCTTCAAGACAGATTTTCTCAGAAAACTTGTGTTCAATCCATATCTGCTCGAACTTGACGTTCTCATCATCATCCACAGGTGAACGCAGAGTGGTGGTGTCATAGGTTCCGTCATCATTGATATCCGTGACAACGTCTATCAGGGTAGGGTCTTTCCATGTCTCGTCGTGTACTGATATGAACATGTTCAATGAGGTGTTCTCATACGTGATCTTCGGTTTCAGCTGTACATCCATCTCAATGTAGCTGTAATCGACCGTGTTGTCTGATGCGAGCCGCTTGTTCTCATAGTATATGCCCTGAACATTGGCTTTAGCCTTGAGTGAATACTTTAGATCCTCTGCGTACGCACTGGCTGAGAGAACAAAGACGATGATCAGTAACAACGTTGAAAAGATGCCTAATCTTAACAATCCCAATCTGTTTTTCATGGTAGCATTCCTCCTCGGAAAATTTTTATGGTCTTTGATGAAGATGCCGTGCTTGAAACATCTATCATTGCTGAGCTGCCGGTTGTGTGGTGATTGTGTGTTGAAGGGTGATTGAGCATGGTTCTATTGTCCTGTCGGGTAAGCACGCATGAATGCTCATCGTACGAGAACTTTTCTGTGGTGTTCACAAAAACCTCACTGGATACATGGTCCGGAGAAAAGAAGGATTGGTGTTGGCTGACATAACTGTGAAAGCAGAATGGCTGGTATCATGGGATGCAAGCTTTGTCATGTTTAATGAACCGTTCTCCTATCTCCGGTTGAAAGAATATTGCCTGACGGCCGTTACTGATGAAGGGGTCGTGGGTTGAGTATAGAAATCACCAGGAAATGCAATTCGTGTGTCTGCAATGAAATCTATTATCACATCCATATACCCCGGCATACAGGACTCCTTTTAAAAAGTACGAAATATAAAACCAAGGTTCAATATATCGAAACATAAAAATCGTGTCAAGATAAATTTCTTGGCGACGGGTGATAAAAGATCTTCTCTTCGGGAGCTTATTTGGTTGTGTTTCTACAGAGGATATTTGTAACTAGATAAAATGTAATGACAAAAAGGTGTTTTTGGATGGGGCGCATCAGATTGGGAAAGAAAGTATCCTTGGATCTAAATTATAATCACATCCCGTGGGTTCGGCAATGCGGGTAGGGATGAACCGATTTCAAATGAGCTTGACCGAAGCCCGGTCAGTTCGGTTTCTCATCAATATATACATAATCTAAGTGTCGTCAGCGCGGGCAACCTACAGATGGCTTCGACTGCTGTAGTAGGTACATCACGGTTCCATGGGCTTGTCACTTCCGCACATGTCACATTCAAGCCAGTAGGTGAATCCATGTATGG
>ERZ795048.2246-NODE-2246-length-15820-cov-7.859626_pt1 | contig 15820 bp, 15 predicted proteins | sample MGYA00375132_ERZ795048 | MGnify/ENA primary metagenome ERZ795048 (study PRJEB30177, sample SAMN05720225) | activated sludge metagenome | isolation source: Anaerobic digester | place: Hong Kong | collected 2014-12-17 ...
ATCCCTTCGTCGAGTTCCGCTTTCCACGCTATGGCACCATCAACGTCGATGACATCGAGATGGAGCTGCGCTTTGCCATCGAACCCTGGAATGTGCTCGGCGAGGAAGTGACCGCACAGGGCACTGCACGCTTCGTCGACTCCTCCGTCGAGCGCCTGCAGGTCAAGGTGCGCGGCATGACCGACACGCGCCATGTTGTGACATGCAACGGACGGCGTGTGCCATTGCGGTGCACCGGCGAACGCGGAGAATTCGTCGCCGGGGTACGTTACAAGGCGTGGAACCCACCGTCCGGCCTGCATCCGACGATCCCGGTGCACGCGCCGCTGGTGTTGGATATCGTCGACACATGGTCGGAACGCTCGCTCGGTGGCTGTACCTACCACGTTGCCCACCCGGGCGGGCGCAACTACGAGACATTGCCGGTCAATGCGTACGAGGCGGAATCGCGTCGGTTGGCACGGTTCTGGCCTGTCGGACATAGCACCGGTACGGTGCGTGTGCCCGAAGAGGCCCCGCAGTGCGAACATCCCTACACCCTGGATCTCCGGAATTCCAGCCGCGGCCGCAAGGACTGACGCTGGTTTCCGGCCGAGAAGACAACATGCCAATAGAGCTCAAAGAATACGACCCAGGTCCCTTTTTCGACGAGATGATGGCCGGAAAGAACCGCGCCCGGCCGTTGGCGAAAGAGATCATCGGCCTGTTCCGCAAGATGAACAACGGAGAGCTGTCGACACGCCAGGATGCGGCGGATCTCGCGATCAAGGAGATGGGCATCACATTCACGGTGTACAGCGAAAACGACGGCATGATTGATCGCAACTGGCCGTTCGATATCGTGCCGCGCATCATCGAAAAGCAGGAGTGGGACCGCATCGAAGCCGGTCTGAAGCAGCGTGTGAAGGCGCTGAACCTGTTCATCAACGACCTGTATCACGAGCAGAAGATCATCAGGGACGGGGTTTTTCCCGCCGAGGTGCTGGCCGAATCGAAGAACTTCCGGCCGCAGTGCGTGGGGGTCAACCCCCCGCTCGGGGTGTGGGCGCATATCTGTGGCTCGGACCTGGTGCGCGATGCCGACGGCACCATGTACGTGCTGGAAGACAACCTGCGCGTTCCCTCGGGGGTCTCCTACATGTTGGAGAACCGTCTGGTCACCAAGCGCGTGTTCCCCGAGCTTTTCGAGTCCTATGCGCCGCTGCCGGTTGACGACTATCCGACCCAGCTGTACGAAATGCTGGCTGCATTGTCGCCGCGCAACGTCAAGCGCCCGTCCGTGGCGGTGTTGACGCCGGGGATTTACAACTCGGCCTATTTTGAGCACGCCTACCTGGCGATGGAGATGGGCGCCGAGTTGGTCGAGGGCAGGGATCTGTTCGTCGATGACGACGATTGCGTCTACATGCGAACGGTATCGGGCCCGCAGCGTGTTGATGTGATCTACCGTCGCATAGACGACGAATTCATGGATCCGGAGGCGTTTCGCGAGGACTCGGTCCTGGGCGTGCCCGGCCTGCTGCGTGCGTGGAAGGCACGCAAGGTTGGACTGGCGAACGCCCCGGGCGCGGGCGTTGCCGACGACAAGGTCGTGTATGCCTTTGTTCCCGAGATCATCCGTTACTACCTCGACGAAGAGCCCGGGATACCCAATGTCCCGACCTATCGCTGCATGTACCCCGACGAGAGGCAATACGTGCTCGATCATCTGGAAGAGCTGGTGATCAAGCCGGCCAATGAATCCGGTGGCTACGGTATGCTGATCGGCCCGCGTTCCACCAAGGCCGAGCGCAAGACCTTTGCCGACCTGATCAGCAAGAATCCACGCAACTACATTGCGCAGCCGACACTGGGCCTTTCGACCGTCCCAACCGTGGTGGGCCAATGTCTCGAGCCGCGGCATGTCGACCTGCGTCCGTTCATTCTCAGCGGCCGCAAGACCTTCGTCACGACCGGTGGACTGACCCGTGTGGCTCTACGAAAAGGATCTCTGGTGGTCAATTCCTCACAGGGTGGCGGATCGAAAGACACCTGGATCGTGGATACCGGCAACTGAGCGGAGGTCACAATGCTGTCACGCGTCGCGGAAAACATCTACTGGCTCGCCCGATACGTGGAGCGCGCGGAAAACACGGCACGCCTGGTCCGGGTCAATTCGCACCTGGTGCTGGACACGCCGAGCGGCATTGCGCCCGGTTGGGAGCCGTTGGTGGAAATCACCGGCTTGCGCCAGCAGTTCGAGACGGTGGAGCGCGAACCGAACGAGCGCAATATCGTGCGCTTCCTGATTGGTGACGCGAACAACCACGGCTCGATACTCTCGTCGCTGGCAGCTGCCCGCGAGAACTGCCGCACCGTGCGCGAGGTGTTGCCGCGATCGTCCTGGGAGAAGCTCAACGAGCTGTATCTGTTCGCAAGGGAAAATGTGCAGTCCGGCCTGACCAAGAGCGGTCGGGACAATTTCCTCGACGGGATCATCAGCGGCTCGCAGCAGATCGTCGGCCTGCTCGGGTCGGTGATGTATCGCGATGAGGCCTGGCACTTCGCTCGCATCGGTCGCAACCTCGAACGCGCCGATATGACCACGCGCATCATCGATGTGCGCTCGACTGACCTGTTTCCGGATGACATGCTCGAGTCGCGTTCGCTTGACACACTGCAGTGGATCAGCGTGTTGCGATCGATGTCGGGCTATCAGACCTATCGGCGGCATGTGGCGATCAGGGTCAGCCGCGCGGATGTGCTCGATTTCCTGTTTCACAACCCGCTGTTTCCGCGTTCGTTCCTGCACTGCATCTCGGCGGTCGACGACGGCATCGGCAAGATGGAAAACTCGGGTCCGGCATTGCGCGGCATCCGCGCGCTCAAACTCAAGCTGCGCCGCGTCAAAGTGGCGGAACTGAGCCAGGCGGAGCTGCACGAGTTCATCGACGAGCTGCAACTGGGCATCATCGAACTGCACAACAGCCTGGCCGAGACCTACTTTCCGCCGGCTCAGGTGTTGGAAGAGGCCGGCTGAGGGCCGGTCAGGTGCCGGCGGCGCGGCGCAGGAATTCGGTGTTGCCGTTGATTCCCAGGACGATGTCTTCGAGTAACAGCCAGGGTTGCCGGCTGCCGATCCCCTTTATCGCGGCATCGGCCTCATGGCATCTGTCCAGCGCCAGCAGCCACTGCGCCGCGCGCAGCCTGCCCAAGCCCTGGCGGACCACGGCGACGCGCTTGCTGAACACGCGGGCCCTGCCGATCGCCTGGTCGGGACTCGCCCCCTTCGCGACATCGGCAGACATCTGCGCCAAATTGCGCACCTCGCGGTGCAGCGCCCAAAGCACGACCGCCGGTGCCTGCCCTTCAGCGCGCAGCCCGTCAAGGATGCGAACGCTGCGTTCGACCTCGCCGCGCAATGCGCTGTCGACCAGCTCGAACACGTCGTAGCGTGAACTGTCGGCAACCGCGGCCTCCAACTGGTTGGCGTCCAGCCGCCCGGGGCCGTGAAGCAGCAGAAGCTTTTCGACCTCCTGGCGGGCTGCCAGCAGATTCCCCTCGACACGCTCGGCCAGCATCTGCACCACCTCATCCGTCGGTTCGATACCTGCGTTGTGCAGTCGCTGCCCGATCCAGGCAGGCAGTCGCTGGGTCTCGATCGGCCAGACCTGCACCACCACGCCGAGCGTATCCAGGGCCTTGAACCATTTGCCGTTCTGCTGCTGACGATCGAGTTTGGGCATGCTGACCAGCAGCAGCGTGTCGGGTGGTGGATCTGCACAGTAGGCAATCAGTGCCTTGCTGCCCTCGGCACCGGGTTTGCCACCGGGAATCCGCACGTCGATGATCTTCCTGTCCGCGAACAGCGAGTAGGCGGAGGCCTCGGCGGTCAGTTGTTGCCAGTCGAATCCACCGCCGACCTCCAGGACCTCGCGGGTGGTATGTCCCGCCGCGCGTGCAGCGGCGCGGATCGCATCGCAGCATTCGCCCAGCTGCAGCGGTTCATCGCCACTGACGAGGTAGGCAGGCGCGAGCTGACGCGCCAGGTGCTCCCGCAGCTTGTCCGGATAGACCCGCATCCGTGCTATCGCGTGGCCGCGAGGCGACGGATGATACTGTCCACGAGTTGGCGGCGCATGTCTGCGCGCAGCAGTTCGGCCTCGCGGCTGCTGCCGAGCACGGCGTCTTCCGGTTGAAACAGGATGCGCAGCGTCCGTACGGTCTGCGGCGCGAACGGTTCCCGGCCATCGGCGGTGCGCAATGCAAAGGTCGCGGACTCTTCGAGTTCGTACTCCACCGCCTTGTTACGGCTGTTCACTGACAATACCCGCGAGCCACTGCGCCAATCACTGATCCGCAGGACGGCCGCCGCACCGGCTGCGGTCTCGCTGAGCGACGCCCCTGAGGTCTCCAGCTGGTTCACCAGTTCGCGTTGCAGTGGCGAGTAAGGGGCCAGGCCGGCGATATGCAGAGGGCTCGGTACGCCGCTCAGCAGCACGGCCTGCCCGCGTGGCTGAAAGCCACAACCGGTCAAACCGATCGTGGCCAGCAACAGCAACAGCCCGGTGGCAAACGCCGCATTGCAGATACAGGGCATGCGCCTCATCACGCGTCTCCGTCAGTTTGCGACGATGTTGACCAGCTTGCCTGGCACCACGATGACCTTGCGCACCGTCAGCCCCTCGGTGAAGCGTCTGGCGTTATCATTGTCGAGTGCCGCCTGCTCGACGGTCGCTTTGCCGACGTCCGCAGCCACCTGGATCCTGCCGCGCATCTTGCCGTTGACCTGGACAACGTATTCCACCGTATCGCAGACCAGGGCCGATTCGTCGACCTGCGGCCAGCCACCGTGCTGGATGTCTTCACCGTAACCGAGTTCACGCCACATCGCGTGGGTGACATGCGGTGCAATCGGCGCCAGCAGCCGCAACACAATGCCCATGCCCTCGCGCAGGGCGGCGACGGCCGCGGGCGAGTCGTCGAGCTTGTTGAGCGCGTTTACCATGGTCATACAGGCCGACACCACGGTGTTGTATTGCTGGCGCTCGTAGTCGAACAGCGCCTTTTGCAGCGCCGCATGCACCTCGCGGCGCGTATCGGCGCAATCGGCCGGGTCGCCCGGTGTAATCGCGGCAAGGCCGGCGAGGCGCGTGCCCAGCGCCCACACACGCTTGAGGAAGCGATGCGCACCTTCGACCCCTTCATCCGACCACTCCAGCGACTGCTCGGGCGGGGCGGTGAACATGGTGTACAGGCGCACAGTATCGGCGCCGTACCGATCGATCAGCGTCTGCGGGTCGATGCCGTTGTTCTTCGACTTTGACATCTTTTCCACGCCACCCGGGACGACCGGCTGGCCGTCGGCCCTGGCGATGGCGCGCACCACGCGACCCTTGTCATCGCGCTCAACCTCGATATCAGCCGGATTGAACCATTCTTTCGAACCGTCGGGGTTGCTGCGGAAATAGGTCTCGGCGACCACCATGCCTTGCGTCAGCAGGCGGGTGAACGGCTCGTCACAGTCGACCAGCCCCTCATCGCGCATCAGTTTGTTGAAGAAGCGCGCATACAGCAGGTGCAGGATCGCGTGTTCGATACCGCCGACATACTGGTCTACCGGAAGCCAGTACCTGGCCCGTTCATCGAGCATCTGTGTGTCAGCGTCCGGGCAGCAGTAGCGTGCGTAGTACCAGCTCGATTCGAAGAATGTGTCGAAGGTGTCGGTCTCGCGCTGGTCGCCATTGCCCAGATCGTAGAACGAGGGCATTTTCTTCAACGGCGAACCCGAGCCGTCGACCACCACATCTTCGGGAAGCCGCACCGGAAATTCAGAGGCCGCTTCGACTGTCCCGTCTGCCTTGCGGATCACCGGTATCGGGCAGCCCCAATAGCGCTGACGCGAAACCCCCCAGTCACGCAGGCGGAAGTTGATCTGTTGCCTGCCCTTGTGGTGTTTTTCCAGCCAGGCGGCTATCGCATCGAACGCGGCTTCCGAGGTCAGCCCGTCGAAGGGCGCGGAATTGGCCAGCACACCCCTGTCGACAAAGGCGGCGTGTTCGATGCTGCAGGCATGGCCGCCACGTTCAAAAATGACCTGTTTCTTCGCGATGCCGTATTTTTCCGCGAATTCCCAGTCGCGCTGGTCGTGGGCCGGCACCGCCATGACGGCACCGGTGCCGTAGCCCATCAGTACGAAGTTGGCGGCATATATCGGCACGCGGTCACCACTGACGGGGTGCACGGCATTGATGCCGAGCGCCATGCCGCGTTTTTCCATGGTCTCCAGTTCCGCTTCGCTGATGCCACCCTGTCTGCACTGGTTGATGAACTCCGCGAGATGCTCATCGGTTTCGGCCGCCCGCAGTGCCAGCGGGTGCTCGGCGGCGACGGCGACGTAGGTGACGCCCATCAGCGTATCCGGCCGAGTGGTGTAGATCTCAAGCGCCTCGTCGGAACCCTCGATGCCGAACCTCATTTGCACGCCCAGCGAGCGGCCGATCCAGTTGCGCTGCATGGTTGCGACTTGTTCCGGCCAGCCGGGCAGGCGGTCGAGATCGTCGAGCAGTTCCTGGGCATAGGCCGTGATGCGGATGAACCATTGCTCGATGTCGCGCTTTTCGACAGGCGCTCCGGAGCGCCAGCCTTTGCCGTCGATCACCTGTTCGTTGGCAAGGACCGTCTGGTCGACCGGATCCCAGTTCACCGTGGCCGTCTTGCGGTATGCCAGGCCCTTTTCGATCAGACGGGTGAACAGCCACTGTTCCCAGCGGTAGTAATCCGGACTGCAGGTGGCGAGTTCGCGGTCCCAGTCATAGCCGAATCCCAGCCGCTGCAGCTGTCCCTTCATGTACGCGATGTTGGCGTAGGTCCATTCTGCCGGCGGTTTGCGATGCCTGATCGCGGCATTCTCCGCGGGCAGGCCAAAGGCGTCCCAGCCCATGGGCTGCAGGACATTCTTTCCCAACTGACGCTGGTAGCGCGAGATCACGTCACCGATCGTATAGTTACGAACATGCCCCATGTGCAGCTTGCCGCTGGGGTAGGGGAACATCGACAGGCAGTAGAATTTCTCCCGGTCAGGGTCTTCGACGGCCCTGAATGAGGCGTTTTCTTCCCAGAAGCGCTGCGCGTCGTTCTCGATTTGTTCTGGATTGTACTGCGGGTCCATGGGTGGCCTGTTTGCGGGCGAAAAGGCAATCGCGGAAGGATACCGCAGCCCGCGCGGCTGCGCGATGGCGCGCCGCCAGCACGGGTTTTTGCGCTGGATTAAGAAACCGCAAATTGACAATTGCCGGCGAAGGGCCGGGTTCTCCATAGTATTAATCGGCGAGTTATCTGTGTATTACTAAATAGAACAACCGGGCCGCACCGCGGATGGAAGGAGACTAAGCATGGTCAGCTATCAAGAACTGCATCAGCAGAATCACAAAATCACCGAACTCACGAATATCCTGCAGCATCTGTTGGGGGACCGCTCGCTGTGTGACTCCGAAGTCACGTGCAGCCTGTTCTTCGACTACGTCAATGCAGTGAAAGATCACCTCGCGGTGACCGATAGTGCGATGTATTCGAAACTGTTGGGCGCCGGTGATCAGAAGATGAACAATCTGGCGAACCGCTTCATGGGCGGATCACGCGAGATCAACCGCATTTTCTCCGCCTACCTGAAGCGCTGGTGCAAGCTGCGGGCCAAGCAACTGGTGATCCGCGAGTACGACGCGTTCATGCACGATACGCAGGAGATGTTCGATATGGTCCTGGAGCGCATCCAGAACGAGACGGAACATCTGTACCCGGCAGTGCGCAAGGTGACTGGCGACGTCCGCGAGGTCGCCTGACCCACACCCCGATGGTCGATAACAGCTGCCGGCGGCACAGGTTTGAAGCAGGCGGGCTAAACTTGTCTTAGGTCTTTTGCCTGAGGAGTTTTCGCCATGAGTGACAAGCAGAAAGATCCTATCGATCGTCTGGTTGGTGCCTACGAGGCCATGCTCGAGCGCGTCCACGAGGCGGCCGAAACGGGTGAGAAGAAGACCGTGCCGTGGCTGCGCGAGGCCTTGGCCAATGCGCGGGAAAAGGCTGTCGAGCTCGAAGAGTTGACGCGCGAGGAGGCCGAAAAGGTGTCACGTTACGTCGAGCGTGACTTGCACGAGGCAGCCAGTTTCATCGCCGACACCGGGCAGGAATTCCGTGATTGGCTGACGTTTGACTGGCGCCTGATGCAAAATCGCATGCTCGACATGTTTGCCGGCATGGCCGATCAGACCAGCCAGGCGCTGCGTGGCTTTGCCGAACAGGCGCGTCAGGCAAGCCAGTACCACACAGGCGAGGTCACTGCGCCGGGTGTGCTCGAATGCAGCGAATGCGGTGAAATCCTGCATTTTGAGAAGACCGGGCGCATTCCACCCTGCCCGAAGTGCAACGCCACGACCTTCCAGCGTAAGCCAACTGCTGCGCCTTGATCGACCGCCGTTGCGGCGTTCAGGCGGATGCCGGTGGTGCGAGTCGTGTAAGGCGTCTTGCCAGCGATGCGAAGTCGATTCCCCAGCGCAGTCCGAGGTCGTTCAGCTGCTGAGCGGACGGCATCTCCGGGGCTGCAGATGCAAACGCCAGTACCAGCAGGTTGTCGTGGTCCGCGTCGGCCAACAGCAGCGTTTCGTTGTCGAAGACGCGGCGGATCCGTAGCAGTGCCTCGCTGATCGCCCGGTTGTCTCCGAGGATGAGATTCACCGTCAATACGCCACGCGGCTCCAGGTGTGCTCGGCAGCCTTCAAGGAAATCAGGTGCTGTTGCCCATGATGGGGTGTTCTGGTTCTCTTCCAGGTCGACCAGGATGTAGTCGTAGCGTGCGCCGCTGTGCACCAGGTGCTCGCGTACATCCTCGACCAACAGCCGCCAGTTGCTCTCCGGCGGTGGAAAATCGAAATACTCGCGGGCCAGACGGGCCACTGTGGGTGACAGTTCCACGGCGTCACCAGCGACTTCGGGGGCGCGGGCGTGCAGCCAGCGCGCGATCGCGCCGCCGCCACATCCGGCCAGCATCACCCTGTGAAGCGGTGCATCGAACATCAGGTGCGCCAGCATGGCGCGGTTCACCGGGTTTGGCAGGACAGCCGCATCCTGCAGGTGTATCTCCGATTGCAGGATGACATCGTCAAACCAGAGGCTGCGGTGGTCGCCCTCGTCCCAGATCTCCAGGTGCGTATCGTGGTGCTCTTCACGGTAGATGCAGCGGGTCTGTTTCATACGAGAAACAAGGTCGCAAGGCCAAGAAACGACAGGAAGCCGACCACGTCGGTGACGGTGGTCAGCAGCACCGATCCGGCCAGCGCGGGATCGATCCCGATACGTTCCAACAGCAGCGGCAGCACCGAGCCGGTGATGGCGGCGAACACCAGGTTGATCGTGATCGCTGCGCCGATCAGGATCGCAATGGCGGCACTGTCGAACCAGACGCCTGCGATGACTGCGACGACGACCGCCCAGACCAGGCTGTTCAGTGTGCCCACTGCCAGTTCTTTGAGCATCAGCGCGCGCGCGTTTTTCGAACTCAGCTGACCGAGTGCGATGCCCCGTATTGCCAGTGTGAGCGTCTGGCTGCCGGCGATCCCGCCCATGCTCGCCACAATCGGCATCAGCACCGCCAGGGCGACCACCTTGGTCAGGGTCTCCTCGAATTGCCCGATCACCCACGACGCGAGAAATGCAGTCGCGAGGTTGATCCCCAGCCACAGTGCACGGCGGCGCGCACTCGCCAGTACCGGTGCGAACATGTCCTCGTCCTCGGAGAGACCCGCGCGCCCCATGAACTGGTGCTCGCCCTCTTCGCGAATGACGTCAATGACATCGTCGACGGTGATGCGGCCCAGGAGTCTGCCGTCGTCGTCCACAACCGGTGCCGACAGCATGTCATGGGCCTCGAATCGTCTGGCCACCTCGCTGGTCAGCATCTCCGCGCGGATTGGCTGCATATTGAGGCTCATGGCCTCGGCTACGGTGTCCTCCGGATTGCGGGTCACCAGCTGCGAGAGCATCAGTATGCCCAGGTAGCCGTCGTCGCGATTTACCACGAACAATTTGTCGGTATCCTCGGGCACGCCTTCGCCGAGGCGGCGCAGATAGCGCAACACCACATCCAGCGTGACTTCCGGGCGGACCGTCACCGTGTCGGTGTTCATCAGGCCACCAGCCGTGTCCTCGGAATAGGACAGGACGGCTTCCAGGCGCTTGCGCCGCTGATCGTCAAGGGCGTTCATCACCTCTGCGGTGATGGCGGAGGGCATCTGCTGGACCAGGTCAGCAAGGTCGTCGAGGTCGAGCTTCTCGGTGGCCGCCAGGAGCTCCTCCGGCGCCATGTGGCGGATCAGTGCCGCGCGCACCTCTTCGGTGACCTGCAGCAGGATCTCGCCATCCTGCTCTTCGTCGACAAGATTCCAGATGATCTCGCGCTCGCCTGCCGGCAGCGATTCAAGAAGGTGGGCGATTTCTGCCGGCGCAAGGCTGCGCAGCAATCGTGAGGCCTCCCGCACCGCGCCGGAAGCGAGGATGTCCTGCAGTTGGTGCAGGCGGGAATCTTCGCTGGTTTCCGCTGGGGCGCTCATGATTCGACTTTGATTCTGGCGTGTCCGGTTGCCGCAGAGTTTAGCAGCCGCGCGGCAACGCCGGGCGCCGTCCCGTCGTCAATCGTACCGGGTTTGAGGTTATTCGCGCTTGATCAATGGGCGGCGCCCAGCTCCCTGAGCAACTCGGTCGGGTCGAAGTCATCGAGGTTGTCGAACGCACGCTTAACGATCTGCGCGAGCCGGGTCGAATCGAGGGCGAGGATCTGCTCGCGCACATCGAGCAATGCCGCAGGCTGCATGCTGAATTCGCGCAGCCCCATGCCGATCAGCAGCGGGACGAAGCGGGTGTCGCCCGCCATTTCGCCACACATGCTCAGCGGTACGCCGGTTTCGGTACATGCGCGAATGACCTCGGCGATGAGGCGCAGCACCGCCGGATGCAGCGGATCGTAGAGGTAGTTGAGTTCATCATCGACACGGTCGATCGCCAGCGTGTACTGCACGAGATCATTGGTGCCTATCGACATGAAATCCAATCGCCGCGCAAACGCCCGTGCGGTCAATGCCGCGGCCGGGACCTCGATCATGCCGCCGACAGGGATATCCGGGTCATAGGCGACGCCCTCCACGTCGAGCTGCTGCATGGCCTGTCGAATGACCCGGCGTGCCTGGTCGACCTCCCAGGTGGCGGTCAGCATCGGCAGCATGATGCGCACCGGCCCCATTGCCGATGTGCGCAGGATCGCGCGTACCTGCGGCACGAAGAGTTCGGGTTCCTTCAGACATAAACGGATCGCACGAAGTCCGAGGGCCGGGTTGCACGAGGCCCCGCTGTAGCTGCTGCCAGCGGGTTGTTTGTCGGCGCCGAGATCGAGGGTGCGGATCGCGATCGGCTTACCCCGCATCCCCTGGACCACCGCTCGATAGGCAGCGAAGTGTTCATCTTCAGTTGGCGGTGTTTGCCGGTTCATGAACAGGAACTCGGTGCGATAAAGACCGATACCCTGCGCGCCGTTGGCATGTGCACCGATCACGTCGTCCGCCAGTTCGATGTTGGCGAGCAACGATATGGTCTGGCCATCACGGGTGATTGCAGGCCGTTCACGGCGGCGGCGCAGTTCCGTGACCCGTGACTGGTCGGCGTCGCGACGCGCCCGAAAGTATTGCAGCATCGCCTCGTCGCAATCGGCGAGTACGATGCCGTTGCTGGCATCGAGCACCAGTCGCTCGCCGTGTTGCAGGCAGGTGGTGGCGCCGCGTGTGCCGACCACTGCCGGGATGCCGAGGCTGCGCGCCAGTATCGCGGTGTGCGACATCGGACCGCCGTAGTCGGTGACGAAACCGGCGATCTCCTGGTTCTTCATCAGGATGACGTCGGCAGGCGTGAGGTCTTCCGCGAGTACGATCTGGCCGCGCAGTTCGTTGATAGGTGCGTCGTGTTGCAGCAACAGGATATTCAGGATCCTGCTGACCACATGGTCGAGGTCGTCGCGACGGGTGCGCAGGTAGGCATCGTCCATCTGGTCGAACACCTGGATCAGGGCATCCCGATGCTGTTGCAGTGCCCATTCGGCACTGAGGCCCTCGTTACGTATCAGGTGGATCGGCTGGCCGGAAAGTGCCTTGTCTTCCAGCATCAGCAAGTGGGTATCGATGAATTCGGCGATATCGGAAGGGGTGTCGTGGGGAATCTGGTCGCGCACGCCGTGAAGTTGTTCGGCCGCGGCACGAATCGCCTGTTCGAACCGCCCGACCTCGGCCTCGATCAGTTCGGTGGACACCCAGCTCGGCGTTACGCAGACCGGACCGCGGCGCAACAGGAAAGCGTCGCCGATCGCGACACTGGTGACCGCGCCGACGCCAATGCCGGCACAGGCGATTGTCATTCACCCTCACCGAACTTGTTGTCGATCAACGTGACCAGTGCCTGCATCGCCTCGTCTTCACCCTCACCATTGACCGACAGCTGCAGTACCGTGCCCTTGCTCGCTGCCAGCATCATCACGCCCATGATGCTCTTGCCGTTGACCCGTTGGCCCTGCTTGTCGAGCATGACTTCCGCGCCATAACCGCTGGCGGTGCTGACCAGCTTGGCTGCCGCGCGCGCATGCAGGCCGAGCTTGTTCGAGATGGTGACTTCGCGTTGCAGCATCAGACGGGTTCCTTTGGTGCGCCGACCGACTCGAGCGGACAGCTCATGATGCCGCGGCTGCCCCCCTCGGCCGCCTTGCTGGTGAGTGTGTCCAGGTCATCCTGCGGATAATTGAACACCCGCACCAGCATCGGCAGGTTGAGTCCGGACAGTACGGTGGCGCCGGATTCACGGCATGCCACCTGCTGGGCAATATTGTGCGGCGTGGCGCCATAGATGTCGGTCAGTACCAGCACCCCGGCCCCACGGTTCAGTACCTTGAGCATGCTGCGTGCACGCTCGCACACCGGGTCCAGTGCCGCATCCGGTGGTACCTCGAGGCACTTGATAGGCAGAGCGCTTCTGCCGATGATCCGACTGGCAATGTGCAGCATCGCGGATCCCACGCCAGGGTGCGTGATCAGAAGTACGCCCACGCTCATGGCAGCTCGCGGTGACTGATAACCACATCCCGCCCCCCTGTCTTGAAAAACCGTTGCAACTGCTCCACCAGATAGACCGATCGATGCTGGCCGCCGGTACAGCCGATAGCGATCGTCAGATAACTTCGCCCTTCCCCTTCGAAACAGGGTATCCATTGCACCAGGAAATCGCCGATCTGCTGCAACATCCCATGCACCTGTGGGTCGGCGCCGAGGAAGTCCGCCACGGCCTGGTCTTTGCCGGTCTGTGGCCGCAGTTCCGGGTGCCAGTGCGGGTTCGGCAGGCAGCGTGCATCGAACACGAAATCGGCATTGCGTGGAATGCCGTGTTTGAAACCGAACGACTGCAACATCACCGACATCTCTTCGCTGCCGCGTTCTGCGACGCGGGCGCGAATGATCTCGCGCAGTTCATGCAGCGTGGTCCGTGTCGTATCCACCTTGAGATGGGCAAGATCCAGCAAGGGATCAAGCATCTCGCGTTCCAGTTTGATCGCTTTTTCGAGTGTGCGGCCGTCCTCGGTGAGCGGATGGCGCCGCCGGGTCTCGCTGAAGCGCTGAATCAGGACGCTGTCGTCGGCGTCGAGAAAGATGATCTCGCAGTCCACCCCATGGTCACGCAGGCGTTTGACCAGCCCTGGGAGCTGGGTCAGCTCGGCGCCGGGACTGCGGGCGTCTATGCCGATGGCCGTCAGGGCGCGGGCCTGCGTCGGCTGCACGGTTATATCGCGTACCAGGGCCTCGAACAGGCTGACCGGCAGGTTATCAATACAGTAGAAGCCGACGTCTTCAAGGACGTTCAGCGCAATACTTTTGCCTGAGCCGGATAGGCCAGTCACCAGGACCACCCTGGCCGGGTCGTTGTCGGTGCTGCGTTTGGACATGGCTGCGATTATATGCAGGCTTGATCGAAGGTGAAGAAACCCCGGAAAACCAAGTGTAGTCTCTCAGGGCGGCGGTGGCTTTGCCGTTTCAGGTCTGATCAAGGATCACCTGCTGCTGGCGTTCGATCAATACTTCCGTGGCATCGTAACCCTTGAGCCGCAGCAGGTGGTTGCGCACGGCCGATTCGACCAGTACTGCGAGGTTTCGGCCGGGTGCCACCGGCACTGTGACCTGCGGAATCGAGACGTCGAGGACGTCACGGTTCGCGTAGGCACCCGACAGTCTGTCCATACCGGATATCTCATCGGCGGACATGCGTTTCAGATGCACGATCAGGCGCAGGTACTTGGTGCGTTTGATCGAGCTGTCGCCGAACATCGCGCGGATGTTGAGGATGCCGAGTCCACGCACCTCGAGAAACTCCCGCAGCAGAGGCGGGCAAGTGCCGCTGACGATATCCGGTGCGATACGGGTGAACTCCGGTGCGTCGTCTGCCACGAGTCGGCTGCCGCGCGTGATCAGGTCGAGTGCGAGCTCGCTCTTGCCCACGGCCGGGTCACCGGTCAGCAGCACGCCCATCCCGAGCACCTCGAGAAACACTCCATGCAGCGTGGTCTTTTCCGACAGGAACAGTGAGGCGTAGTACTGCAGGTTGTCCAGTACCTGATTGTCGGGCAGCGGTGATCGCATCAGTGCGACCGCGGCCTCGTCGGCCAATTGCGGGAGTTCCGGTGGGCCGGCGACGCTATCGACCAGCACGATCAGCGCCGGCAGATCGGCGAACAGCTGGCGCAACGCCTGTTGCCGGTTCGGTGGCGACAGGCTGTTCAGGTAGTTTTGTTCCGCCGGTCCTATGACCTGTACCCGGTTCGGGTGGATGTAGTTGAGAGGGCCGGCGATGATGCCGCTGCTGGCATCGGTGTTGGCGCTCAGCAGGGGCTTGTCGGCGCCTGATTTGCCGGCGATCCAGGTCAGGCGGAGGCGTTCGTGCAGGGCGTCGAAAAGATCCTTGACCCGGATGTTATGCGGCATGAGTGGCTGATTTGCCCGTCAAAATGGCAAGGGCCTGTTCGGCATCCGCCTCGCGCAAACGACTGCGCAGGTCCTCCTGGTTGAAGGTGGCCGCGAGCTTCGATAACAGCTGCAGGTGCTCTTCATTGGCATCCTCCGGCACCAGCAGCGCGAACACCAGGTCGACCGGCTTGCCGTCCAGGGCGTCGAATTCGATCGCCTCGGCCAGCCGCAGGAAGGCCCCACGACTGTCCTGGATGCCGGGCATGCGGGCATGTGGCAGAGCCACCCCGCCCGCAAGCCCGGTGCTGCCCAGGCGTTCGCGCTCGAGCAGGCGTTCGAAGATCTGCTCTACCGCGGGTTCCTCGCTGTCTGCCGCGAGCAGGCGCGCGGCCTGCTCGAGGACGCGCTTCTTGCTCGACGCCGGATCGGCGACGCTGATGTTACGGAGTTCAAGGATGCCTGGCGGTAGCATGACTGCAATCGTTCTTCTTATCCGGCGACTTCGACCGATTCCCGGTGCCCGTTGCCACGGTGGCTCTTGACCTTTTCCTTGTGCCTGATCACCTGGCGATCGAGTTTGTCGACCAGTGAGTCGATGGCGGCGTACATATCCTGATGGACGGCATCGGCGAACACGTCCGCCCCGGCCACGTGGACCGTAGCCTCCGCTTTCTTGTCGAGCTTTTCAACGCTGAGGATGACATGCACATTGGTCACATGGTCGAAATGGCGCTCCAAACGGGCGATCTTCTCGTCAACGTAGGCACGCAGTGCGTCGGTGATGTCGACATGGTGACCGGTCA
>ERZ795048.2255-NODE-2255-length-15771-cov-7.911491_pt1 | contig 15771 bp, 13 predicted proteins | sample MGYA00375132_ERZ795048 | MGnify/ENA primary metagenome ERZ795048 (study PRJEB30177, sample SAMN05720225) | activated sludge metagenome | isolation source: Anaerobic digester | place: Hong Kong | collected 2014-12-17 ...
GCCGGCCCGGAGCGATGATGACCTTGACAGTATTGTAGCGCATTACCGGAAGAAAATATCGGAAAAGGGGCTTTCTCTTGAAGTCTATGCGGCAATGGAGGGGGCATCGTTTGATGTATAGTTTATAGTTATCTATACTACGTATTCATGCCCCGGATGCTCGTATCCCGGCAGCAGTAGTGACAGATTTTTAAATATTGTTTTATACACATTGAGTATTTTATTGACAAAGGAATGTTCGCTATTTAAAGTGCACTCGAAAGAGATATAGCAGCGTTTCGGCCCTGACGGGGCTGTACCGGCTGGTGTATCTGTTTGTGTTGGAAATATAAAATTAAAATATTATTGGAGGCAAGACGTTGAAAAGAGTAATTATAGCAATTTTTACAGTCAGCATACTGTGCTCACTTGCTGCATACGCAGGACCGAATGACGACCTTTTACGGGCTGTCCGTGTCGGGAGTTTTCAGGGTGTGAGTGAAGCGTTGAAAGAAGGCGCAAATGTGAATTTCCAGGATCCTGATAACTATAATGCAACAGTTATAATTATTGCAGCCCACCGCGGCTTGAACGACATCGTTGAGTTACTGATTGCGAAAGGTGCGAATGTAAACGCAACTGATAAAACATATGGTATTACCGCGCTCTCTCTTGCGGTGAAATCCGGAAATCTTCAGCTTGTACGGCTGCTCGCTGCAAAAGGCGCTAATGTCAACCAGACAAACAAGGAAGGCGTATCACCTTTATATCTTGCGACAAAAACCGGGAATGCTCCTATTGTGAATGCACTTCTTGAGAAGGGAGCGAATGTAAATGCACGGTCAAAATACGGCGTGAGCCCGCTTATGCTTTCAGCGGAGAAAGGGTATAAAGAGATTGTGAAACTCCTGATTCAAAAAGGGGCGAATGTAAATGTAAGTAACGAATATGGCGAGACACCTCTGATCTTCGCAGCTCGTGAAGGCCACAAGGAAATTGTCGCGGACCTGATTGCAGGAAGAGCCGATGTAAACGCGAAGACCAATGATAAGGATTATGAAATGGTTATGGCCTATCAGACCCCTCTGATGGCTGCAACGATCAATGGTCACGTCGAAATTGCCAAAATGCTTATTGCCGCGAAAGCCAATATTAACAGCAAGGACAAGTTCGGCAATTCAATCCTTTCCTACACTGTAACTCATCACCGTCCGAAAATATTCAAGCTGCTTAAGGACGCAGGTGCTGAAGGGGCGGACACAATGGAACCTCCAACTGAGCCCCAGAACCTCCCGGAATATAACATGTCAGATGATAGCGCAGGTTCCCATACCTGGATTATTATTCTCGTGTTAGTTCTTTGTGCCGGAGCAGGTGCAGGGGGATTTTTCTTTTACAAAAAGAAAAAGTCTGAAGGCGGTTCAGCACAGTAGTATCATGAATCATTAGAATAAACCGGCGGATTTAACAGGATACTGTACGACCCGCTGAAGAATAGTGAAAAAAGGGGTTATCTTTTCCATGATAACCCCTTTTTTGTGTAATTAATTATTACAATCGGAGTGTTTCCTGTGTATACGGCACTCCGAAATTATTCTGTCATGCAATTCTGGCATTGCCGGCGCCCTGAATAAAAGCAAGAGCGTTGTTTCCAAGATCGGGAATGTAATACCCCCCTTCAAGAATCGCGAAAATTTTATTCTTCGCATGTTCTTTCGCAAATTTTCCTGCGATATGGCCAATTTCCCTGTAGTCTTCTGTAGAAAGATTTGCTCCCCAGTCTTTTTCGTACTGATCAAAACCTGCTGAAACGCCAATGATATCAACATCGCCTATTCCCGCAAGGGCGTCCTGTGCTTCAGCGATGAAATCGCCCGGGTTTGATGATTGAATATTCAGGACCTTTACATCCCTGTTCCCCTTGAATATTGAGTCTGTACCGTCTCCGAAATGAAGATCAATATCGAAAATGACAGCTTTCCTGATTTTTTGTTCCTGAATCATTTTAGATATGGCAACACCCATATTGTTGAAAAAACAGAATCCCCAGTTGTGGTCCGGATTCGCATGATGTCCCGGCGGGCGGATGACGCCGAAGGAGAAATATCCTTCAAGGGCGAGTTCAGCAGCTTTTATCGCGCCCCCGGCAGCATACTTCGCAATTTCGAAGCGGTGTGTGTTAAGTTTTTCAGAAATAAGTATTCCCTCGGAATGGCAGAGAAGGAGGTCCTCGTCGGAACATGGTTCCGGCTGTACAACCGGAAACCTGTATTTCAGTGAGGCCATAATCGATTGCACCCTGTCGGGGCATTCACATGACGCGGTACTGTAATTTGTAACAAATGATGGATGATATACTATCCGTACAGTTTCCTGCAGCTTTTCAGTTTCCATATTCCACCCCATAAAGTGGTTATATTGTTTTTAATATATAGGAAACATGAAATATCGTCAATGGATTTCAGCAATATTATTCGAAAGATTCTTCCGGTTTGTGTTGTGGAATATGAAACTGTGAATGATACGGTGCGGTTACATTTTTTTTACACTTGACAGCGGTGGAATGCGATATATTGAAATTACTTTTCAGACTAAATATCCGGGTGAATTATTTTCAATGAAATGCAGTGTATCGCAACGGGTTCTTGATGTCCTTGAATGGGAAACGATTATCAAAGAGATTGTTTCCCGGTGCAGTACTGTGCCGGGGGAGGTTTTTGCGGCCGGGATTGTTCCTGTTGAAACAGAGGCAATACGGCAGCGACTCAGGGAAATACATGATATCCGGGAACTTCATGACCGTGACGAAGGTGTTGATTTTTCAGGGGTGACCGATATCGCTCCGTTCCTCACAATCGCGGAGAAGGGGGGCTCACTCAAACTTGATGAACTTGCCGCAGTCCGTGATTTTATTATCGCATCAAACAGGATCCAGAGTTTTCTGAGGGAGGCGAAGGAGGAATATCCCGACATCGGGGAGCGGGGTTCCCGTTTCCAGTCACTCGATGCAATAGGCAGGATCATGATTCCTGCGATTACTGATACCGGATCACTCAGTGAAGCAAGGTTTCCTGTACTGCGGAAACTCAATGATGAGATTCACTCTGTCCGGGAACAGATAGAAAAAACCCTCATGGAATTTGTGAACATGCCGGATGTGGCGAAACTGTTGCAGGAGCGTGTGTTTACGACCCGCAATGAACGATATGTGGTGCTTCTGAAATCCAACTTTCGCGGAAGGCTGAAGGGGACAGTACATGATGTCTCTTCAAGTGAATCAACGCTCTATATTGAGCCGGAACGTATCACAGACCTCAATAACCGCCTCATCATGCGGCAGCGTGAACTGAAGGAGGAAGTCCTGCGGATTCTCCGCGAGCTCACTGGGCACGTAGGAAGCTCGGCGGGGGAGATAGAAGTTAACCTCGATGAAACTGCATGTCTGGACTTCCTGTGCGCCGCCGCGCGTTTCAGTGCTGCCATTAAAGGTCATCCTCCGGAGATTTCCGGCAGGGGTGTGCTGTGTCTTTTCAACGCGAGGCACCCTTCGCTGTACCTCAGAAATCCTGAGGGCGTTGTGGGGAATGATATCTCACTGGGGGAGGACTATACGAGTCTTATCATTACCGGTGCCAATACCGGCGGGAAGACTGTACTTTTAAAGACTGTGGGCCTTACGGTACTCATGGCGATGCATGGCCTCCATATTCCCGCAGGGCCGGATTCAAGAATGGGAGTGTTCTCAAGGGTCTTTGCCGATATTGGCGACGATCAGAACCTCGCGCAGTCGCTCTCCACATTCTCGGGGCAGATAGTGACCCTCTGTGAGATGTATGAGCAGTCCGATGACGCAAGCCTTCTTCTTGTGGATGAAATCGTTGTGGGTACCAGCCCGCGGCAGGGGGCCGCCCTCGCACGGGCGCTCCTTGAGGGACTTGCTGATACCGGCGCCCGGATGATTGTCACCACGCACTATTCTGAACTGAAGGACCTCGCTGTTTCGGACGGACGTTTCCAGAACGCTTCCGTCGCTTTCAACACCGATTCTCTTGAACCAACCTACCGTCTTGTGACAGGAGTCCCCGGTGGAAGCTATGCCCTGGAAATTGCGAAAAATTACGGTGTTCCTGATTCGGTTATTGCAAGGTCCATGGAGTTTCTCAATGACAGTGAACTGTCCGCAGATGCGCTTATTGAACGTGTGCAGCGCCTGGAGGAGGACCTGCGGATAGAACGGGGTTCAATTGAAGAACTGAAACATACACTGCAGCGGCAGCAGGAACAGTATGTCTCAAAGCAGAAGGAACTGCAGCGCCTTGAAGAACAGATGAAAACCGGAAAGGGGATTGAGTTTATAGAGGAGCTGAACAGGCTCAGGGGTGAAGTAGCTGAAAAGATCCGTACCCTTCAGCAGGGTGACATGCGGGAGGCAGGAAAGCTTCAGGAGGAGATGATTGATCTCGGGAAACGGGTGTCAGATGAAGTAAAGAAAAGTAAAACAGCCGGCCTTTCCGATGCGTATGTGCCCTTTGATCCGGAATCTGTTTCTGTTCAGGACAGGGTGCTTGTGGTTCCCATCGGGAAAGAGGGCACCGTGGAGAGTATTGATGTCCACGGCGGGACCGCGGGAATTATTCTCGGGAATGCAATACGGAGCCGTTATGCCTTCGGGGACCTCCTTGTTCCCCGTGACCGGCCGAAGGGAAAGCGGCGCAATGAAACCCCCCGAAAGCAGAAAAAAAAGATTACAGATCATGAAGGGCAGACAACCCTGACAATTCAGACATCATTTAATACAATTGACCTTCGGGGCAAGCGGGTCGATGAAGCGCTGCAGGAAATGGAATATGCCATTGACGGTATGGTCCGGAGCGGTATCCGTTCCGCGGTGATCATCCACGGACACGGGACCGGCGCGATGAAAGAAGCGGTAAGGCAGTGGCTCCGTTACTCCTCCTATGTAACGCAGTCGCGCCCGGGGGAATATGGTGAAGGGGGGGACGGTGTTACCATAGCACAGCTTCGGGACTGATCCCGGCTTTGCGGTATGAATATGCAGGGTGCTACTTTTTTTCCGGAGTGAAGTTTTTTTCAATAAAGTCGGCGATGTCCGGTATCGCGTTTCTGGGAAACAGGGGGAGACTGGTGTCTATCTTCCGGTCGGAAACAACGGCACATACCTGTTCACATCCTGATTCAAAAAGATATGCTTCTTTTGTATCGCCGATGACTTCAATTTTAGGCCCGGGCCGTTCCTTGTGTCCTTCAATAATAATCATATCAGCATATGCGAAAAGGTTTTCCGCCGCGGAGAGGGGCGTCATGCCGGGAGGGACATCGGCCAGTATCGCCATGGAACGGTCGTTTGTGATACTGCTGATGACAGCGCCGGATTTTCTGTAACGGGATGTGTCCTTTCCGTCATGGTCCATTTCGAAGTCATGTTTCATGTGTTTAATTATTGCAATTTTCATACCCTTTTGAGTGAAGTGTTCTGTAAGCCGTTCAATAAGGGTAGTTTTGCCGGAATTAGATCTGCCGATTATTGTGATAACAGGAGGTGCGGTATTCATCATTGCTGCCTTTGTTCTTTATTTATTGCGGTATAATACGTATACTATTAATAGGTCGATGGGTGCCGGTGTCAAGATGTTATGAGTGAAAAAGTATATTCTGATGTCTCCGCTTTTATTATTGCAGGAGGCAAAAGCCGCAGATTCGGTGAAGATAAAACGCTTTTTGTATACAGGGGGAAGCCCCTTATTTCCCATGTGTTCGATATATTAAAAGGGGTTTTTGCGCATGTAGCTATTGTGGCGGACAGGGGTGAGCGTTTTACATGGCTGGGTGTTCCCTGCTATCCTGATATTGTACAGGACGCCGGTCCAATGGGGGGGATATATACGGCTTTACATCATACAACTACGGAGAGAACATTTATTGTTGCCGTGGACATGCCGGGGCTCTGTGAGGACCTGGTTCGTCATCTTGTTGAAATGTCCAGAGGAAACAAAATTACTGTTCCATGTATTAATGGGAAGTATGAGGCGCTCCATGCAGTGTATTCCCGCGGGTGCCTGCCGGAAATTGAGTTACTGGTGAAAAGCGGAAAGCTGAAAATAGTGAAATATCTTGATAGCGCAGGCCCGACATGTATAGGGGAACAGGAGATCCGGATGTTTGCAGACCCTGCTGAAGTTTTTCGCAATATAAACTATCGTGTCGATCTGGAATGAACCGGTATCCTTCCTGCTGAAAAAGTACCATGATTTTTTTTACGGTAAAGTATCGGGCTGTTTTTTTAAGTGTCTTAAAATAAAATACAGCTCTTTGTTATTGGGATTCTCCCTCTTCAGTGACTCAATTCTATCTATGACCCTGTTCCTTTCAAATCTGTCCAGGGCATAGGCTGCGTCAATACTGTTGACTTTGCGGTAATATGCATAGGCCTCCCGGAATTTTAAGAGATAAAAGCAGGTTACGGCCATATTGGATAGTGCACGAACATATGATTTGTCCAGGGCTATTGCGATCTGCAGACGCGAATATGCCATATGGTATTTCCCCTGGTTCATATAGGCAACTGCCAGGTTGTTGTGATAATATTTCGAGGCGGGACTTTGCTGTGCGGCAAGGAGAAAAAACGTTTCAGCTTCACGGTACCGTTTTTCTCCCAGGAGCCGGTATCCCGTTGCATTCAGTTCACTGTGGTTTTTCAGTAATACTCCGCCGGTTTTGTTCTTTGCGGGTACCGGTGAATCCTGCGGGGGCGCTGAATCTGCAGAAACTGCAATCACCATACATGAAATCACCAGAATAATAAAAAATATTTTTTTCTGCATAATACTGTTATTGATACTCATATACTATTTTCAGCATCCCCTGCACATGAATGATATGTATTGCACTATCTCCGAAACAGGGTTATCTTTCAAACCATTTTTTATATGAAGCGGGTTAAACCCGCTGAATATGCTGCATTTCTACCGGTACACGGTCTTCCCGTATTAATGTAAAAAATTGAGTTGATTAATTGTCCCGTAACAGTAGTATTACCGGAATTTTCTACTATGCGGTGTACCGCATTGTGTAATCCCGCACACTTCCGGACTGAATGTTAAAATATATTGTGTACCGGATATTGCATGCTGTTCAGGTACGCGGGATTATCTGATCTGTTGTGGAGGAATTGATGAAAAGATATTCTGGAATCGGCATTTTCATATGTGCCGGTTTGATAACATGTACTGTGGTTCACTCATCTGCTTACGGGCAGCTGCTTCCGGATCCCCGGAAAGATACAGGCGGACTTTCTGTTACCGGGAAAAACAGTGAAAGGCTTCAGCTGACCATTGACAGAGTTGTGCAGTACCTGCTGAAGCAGAATCTGGATGTGAAAAAAGCGGTTCTCGACTACAAAATTGCCAATTCTGAACTGTTACGATACAGAAGCAGATACGATACGGACCTGTATGGAAAAACATATTACTCCTCATCAAGGAAAGCGCCGGAAGACCCTTCCGCACGGTTCCAGGGTTCCGAAACAATCAGTAATACCTATGAAGTTGGAGCATCGCGGAATTTCAGTACAGGGACCCGAATTAAACTGGCTGTCAATTCACTGTATCAAAACGTAAAAGGCGCAGAGATCAGTCTCGGTTCCCAGGGCACCATAAACCTTGGAGGGGAAGGATATCAGTCTGAAGTCGCGGTTTCTTTATCTCAGGAACTCCTTAAAAATCCTTTCGGTATCAATGACCGGCTTAACGAAGAGATTATCGGAAATTCCTCGGAGATACAAAAACGTCTGGTGAAGCATTATCTTGCGAGCCTCCTCGTCGAAGCCCTGGTGGGGTACTGGAATGTTTCCGTCGCGGAACAGTCCCTGGAGACAGCAAGGATCGGATATAAGAGTACCGTTACAATCCGGGACCTTGTTGAGCGAAAAAGGTATCTCGGACTTTCAGAAAGGGAGGAGCTTCTTGACTGGAACAGCAAGGTGTTTCAGAGCAAGAACAATCTTGATATCGCAGAGAAGAACCTCTATGAAGCGCGCCTGGCGGTAATACGGATACTGAATCTCAAATCGGGCACTGATTTTGATATTGGTACGATCTTTCAGACAACACCTCCGGAAATTTCCTTCGAACAGGCAATGAAGGATGCATTTGCAAAGCGGGTGGACATCCGCAACCAGCGGGACCTTCTGGACAACAGCAAACTCGAGTATAGAATCGCGTCGAACAGTGTTTTTCCTTCCATGCAGCTTAATCTCAGCGCCGGGAACAAGGACTACAGCAGGGAGTCCTATGACAAGACCTTTGATGACCTGAACCGGCAATGGTCTGTGGGTGTTGAAATGACATATCCCCTTGGAAATACCGATGCCGAGGTGAAAGTCAGGGATGCAGTTATCAAAAACAAGCGTAATGAAATTGAACTGAAAAACCTGGAACACACTGTCCGTGATGAGATTGACATGGCTATCAGGAACTGCGGGGTGTATTTTTCTGTATATCAGCAGACAAAAAAATCAAAGAATTTCTCAAAGAAGTATTATTACCAGGTGCTCCGGCGGTTCAGGTTGGGCAAATATGATTCCGTTCAGTTAAAGCTGGCCCTGGACAGCTATATAGCAATGCGTCAATCCGAATTGAAAAGTCTCGTGGATTACAATGTGGCGCTTCTCCGGCGTGATTTGTCACGGTATGTTATTTTCGAAAATTTCAATATTGATATTGATACAATAATGGAACGTGAAATTAAGAAGAACGGTAATTGATAATGGAGTCAGGATCACGCCCAAGAAAACAGACACGTCCTGTCCGTGCGGGAAATCTGGATATAGGGGGAGGGGCTCCGGTTTCCCTCCAGTCCATGACCAGTGTTCCCCTGGAGGATGTGGATGCCACAGTGGACCAGATTCAGCGCCTTCATGAGGCCGGTGCCGATCTGGTCCGGGTAGCGGTACGCAACCTTGACGCGGTGCAGTATCTCCGTGAGGTCTGCAGGAGCGTGACAGTCCCCCTCTCTGCGGATATACACTTTAACCATACCATTGCCGTTGAGTCAATAAAGGCCGGTGTCCAGAAAATCCGTATAAATCCCGGAAATATCGGGGATGCGGAAAAGGTCCGGGAAGTGGTCCGTTGCGCGAAGGACTATGGTGTGCCAATCCGTATCGGGGTGAACGGCGGTTCCGTTGATAAGAAGAAATATCCTGAAGTCACTCCCCGGAGCCTTGTGGATTCTGCAATGGAGCATGTTCATATTCTTGAGGATAACGGGTTTTCAGATATCGTGGTTTCGATAAAGTCTTCCGATATTTTCCAGACGATCGAGGCTAATAAAATATTCTCCGCGACACGGGACTATCCTGTGCATATAGGCCTTACCGAGGCCGGATACGGAATGGCATGTGTGGTGCAAAGCTCAATTGTGATCGGCCACCTCCTCCTCATGGGGATTGGTGATACAGTACGGGTTTCCATGACAGGGGACCCGGTGCAGGAGGTAATTGCGGGCCGGAGGATACTTGAGTCCCTGGGAGAGAAGTATAATCCGCTGAAAATTATTTCCTGTCCCACCTGCGGCCGTACTGATCCGGAGCTTGATCTGTATGAACTGGCAGGTGCCGTGGAGGCGGAACTCACACAACGGTTCGGCCCTGTCCTGGGAGAAACAGGACGGACCCTCACTGTCGCAATAATGGGCTGTGAAGTAAACGGCCCCGGTGAGGCATCACATGCCGATGCGGGACTTGCGGGGGGAAGGGCCGGTGCGATGCTGCTTTTCGCGCAGGGACAGAAGATACGGAAAGTTCACCGCGACAATGCCCTCAGTGAACTGTCAGATGAAGTGGAAAGGATTATCCGAACGTGGGAGAAACGCTAATTTCCCCTTGAATTTGCCGCGTTTGAAGAATATTCCCGGAGCATATCGAAGAGCTTGTCCCGCCGTTCCACAAGGGCCTTTCCCTGCCAGGTGTCCTTGATTTTTACAGGCCTGTCAAAGGTGTCAATGTTTTCCGTCATAAGAGGAAGCGCTTCGTTCCGCATTCTTGCCTCCTTGATTTCCTCCGGCGTAGGCAGTATAATCGCGTAGAGGGAGTATGGCGTGTGGATAAGGGAGTGCCCCCGTTCCAGGTACGCATGGGAAAAACCGCCGTCAATATTTATCGCCCTTCCGTCCGGAGATGCTATCCGGTCGCCCTTGGTGACATCAACAGGGGTGTGCCCGTATACAATCCTGCGGGTGTCAAATTCCGTCATGATCATATCCATGAATTCCGGCTTCTTGATATTTTCTCCCCAGTAGAGAAGCTTCTCCTTGTGGGTCGCTTTATCAGTATAAAAATACCGCTCGAAGGTCTTCATGGCGTCTTTGCCGAAGAATGGCGATTTCGGCCCGCACCAGAGGTAGAACATCAGTGCAAGTTCTTTGGGGTCCTGCGGTTCACCATTCAGATATTTCCTTCCGACATTTTTCACCGTGTCATCAATGTGGTTGAAGAGCTTCTTCCCCTTTTTGCCGAGAAAATCCTCAAATTCCCCATCAGCGGTGCTGGGGATCAGGGCATGGACATTCAGGATATAGTTATTAATGTGATACATTGAACCGTGTTCAAAAAGAAACTGCATTAATTCCTTTATCCGTTTACTTGAGGTGAACTGCCGGGCGAGGTCATCGATTATCTCACGTTCCCCTTCAGTGAGCTTTGTGGGATTGTCGAGGTCAAGTGTAGGAAAATCCTTATCACTGAGCCCGCCGGTGTCACCCCGTTTCAGCTTGTCCGCGAGGATTTCCAGGTTGAGACGCGGCTCCATTTCAAATTCCGGGTTTTCCTTTATGGTGGCTTCTTCAAGTTTGAACTGAATCATGGCCAGGGTTTTTTCCATTTTTTTGGAGCGGTCCTGCTTTGCCTTGAAAAAGCCGCTGGGATTTTCCGGGTACAATGATTCCGCATACTGCTCAAGGCGGGAAATATCAATGCCGATCCGGCTGAGGAATTTCATGTTGTCATAGCGGACACTGATCCTCAGGGCCTCTGCAATGAGGGACCTGTTTCCCGCTGCTGCCCCCATCCAGAGGATGTCATGGTTTCCCCAGACGAAGGTGACATAGGGTTTAATATCGTTCTTGTTCAGGATGCGCAGGATTTTATCGGGTTCATCACCGCGGTCAAAGACATCCCCAAGCACCAGGAGGTGACCGAGAATTACCTGTTTTACAACCTTGCAGAGCGCTGAAATGACACGGTCTGCGATCACTTCATTTTCGTACACCGTGTTGGGCACCGGGTAGTTGAGGATCAGGTTTTCCAGAACCAGCTTCAGGTCTTTATTGATATTTTTGCGTATTTCGTCGAAGTCGCTGACACTTTCGACGCGGTATTGAATTATTTTCACAAGTGCCGCAATAACGTCCTGACGTTCCATGGAGTACACGCTGTCGAAAAAATAATTTTCCTTTCTGATTACACGGCTCAGGTAGTCGATTTTCTGCGGTGAGAACGTCCGGGGCAGGGCCTCCATGCATGACTTCCACACAAGCCCGAAACGTCCCTTGAGAATTGAGACGAACCGCTCTCCTGCTCCGTGGGGGTCGCTGATCCACATGGTTGTGTCGATGGTTGATTCAAGTTCAGCTTCAATCTCTATGATTTCCCTGATGATATCATGGAGTGTTGCGATATTTCTTGTTGCTTCCATGTCCATGTTCTCCCTTTAAAAATGGAAAGAGCATTGATGCTCCCGGGGCTTGCAGAACGATATATTCTAGCCTCATGACGGTCCTGATGTCAATGTATTTTTCAGTTGACGCTGTTCTTCCGGTACACTACCATCACGGGACAATCAATGTGAAAGCATATACTATGACCGTCAAGGAATTTATACTGCGAAATCAGGAAAGGTGGGACCGCCTTGAAGCGCTTGTCAGTGCGCGAAAGCGGTCTTTCCCGGAAGTGCGTGAACTCGGCAGACTGTATCAGCAGGTGACCGAAGACCTTTCCTTTGCCCAGACAACGTTCCCGGAAGAGGTGGTCACGGAATATCTTAATCAGCTCATTCGGAGGTGTCATGCGCTCTTCTTCCGGCAGGAGAAAATGCGGGGGAGGCGCATTGTCGATTTTTTTACTGTTACGTTTCCCGGGCTCCTCGGAAAATTGTGGGTTCCGGTTTTCGTGAGTACAGCTGTGTTCGCGGTTTCCATCGGGGTATCTTTTTTTCTGGTGAAGGGCAATATAGAGATGGGGGAGATATTTCTCCCCGGCAACATGTACGACATGGCCGTGAACGACCTGGAACTCAGAAAAAAATTCAGCAATTTCGACAATATCCCGGAGCGGATGCGGACGGCAATTTCGCTTTATATCTGGTTCAATAACAGCATGGTGTCCCTCTACTGCTTTGTGCTGGGTATCACCTTCGGCCTTGGTACGCTGTATATCCTGATCAGGAACGGTTTTATCCTGGGGGCGCTGACGGCGGTATATTATATGAACGGCCAGTTTGCTGATTTTGTGTCGCTGATAATGGTGCACGGATCAATTGAACTCGTTGCAATTGTATTCGCCGGGGGCGCCGGGTTGCATGTAGGCTCTGCACTGATCAGCCCGGGAAGGCTCCCCCGGACACAGCGCCTGAAAATGAATGCGGTGAATGCCCTGAAAATCCTATGGGGGGTGATATCGCTGCTCCTTATCGCGGGTCTCATTGAAGGACTTGTGACGCCGTTGAAGCTTCCGGTGCATATCCGTCTCGCCATCATGTCTGCAAACCTTCTTCTCCTGGGGCTGTATTGTATGTGGGGGATGGTTCTCATGAGGAGAGATACGAATTTACAACCTGACGGGTTATATCGACCGGATTGACCCGTATTGTATGTATACCCCGTTTCTGCAGGTCACGCACAATGCGTTCCTTCTCAAGGTGCTGGTCCTGCTGCAGTACCCACCGTGTGACGGCATCCGGTTGTGTTCCCTCAGGTTCCTTCTCAAGTTCCTCGAAGCTTATAAAGTGTACCCGGTGGTGTCTGGAAAGCAGTATCAGGACATTGATGAGCTCCTCCGAGACCACGCTGTTGTACAGCTCTGAAAAAACAAAGATAAGCGAATTTTTCTGGAGCCGACGCTGAAGAAAAGAATATGCTCCGGAGTAATCGGTTTTGGTGAAGGAGGGTTCCGCGTTATACAGGGCGGGAAGGATATTCGCGTAGAGTTTACTCTCCTTTACCGGCGGGATGTAGGTGTCTATTGCGCCGGAAAACACCAGGAGGCCGTAGTGGTCTTTGCGGCGTGCGGCGGCCGCGGCAAGCATGAGAGAGGCGTCAACGGCAAGGTCAAGTTTTGTCATACGGCCGTACCGTGTGGTCATCATCCGGCCGCTGTCAAGGAGCGTCACGACGTTGCGGTTATATTCTTTTTCATACACCTGTGTTACGGGGAAGCGTTTTTTCGCTGTCGCCTTCCAGTTTATCTGTTTATAGTCGTCACCATGCTGATAGTCCCGAAGAAAGTCGAACTCTGTCTCACCGCCCGGTTCCTGAATCCGGTAGCCGATCTGCTCAAGCCGGTTCACTGATGCGAGGCGGAGATATTTTTTCATTTCAATGAGATTGGGATATACTTTCGTGCTGCCCGCTGCCGCATAACGGTATTGCCGCGCTCCCAGCCCGAGGAGCCCGGATGCCCGTACGTGGATTTCCTGAAACTCATACCGTCCTTTTTTTACCGGTTCCGCGTAGTATCGTACTTTTCCCGCGGAACGGGAGGAAAGTTTCATGTCCATGGTGTCCTCCCGTACAATAAAACTTTCCGGGTACATGTCCCGTATAACGAGGTAGACTGCTTTTGAAGAGGCATTTTCTATTTCAATGGTAACAGGGTTCTGCGCCCCAAGGGAAAGGTACCGTTCGTGAATCCGTGCGGGACGGATTTCATCTTTCCGGGGAATCGTGAACCAGTCAGCAGCGGCGGCTGCTGCGAGAAGCGCATAGAGAAGGTATTGCGGCCATGCAATATCCCGGTACACGAAAGAGAGACCCGCGAGAATGAACCCGGCACCCAGTATGTAAAAAAATCGAGGCAGCGGGATATACATCAGCGGGGTACCTTTTCTGAGTCCAGTATCTCTTCAATGATGGTGTCCGGTTTCATCCCCTCGATTTCCGCGTCAGCCTGGAGAAGTATCCTGTGCCGGAGGACGGGTAGGGCCACGCGCTTCACGTCGTCAGGAATTACGTAATCCCGTCCGTCAAATGCCGCGGTAAACCGCGCTGTATTCATGAGATGTATCGCCGCCCTGGTACTTACTCCAAGGATCAGGGAACGGTGGCTGCGTGTCGCCTCAATTACATTCTGTATATATTCAATGATGTTTTCGTCCACGCGAATAGCGCTGAATTCCTTCCGGCAGTCTTTATGAAATGAGGTTTTTACAGGCTTGAAGGTGATCTCCTCGATGGTGTTGGAGTCGAAGCCGTCCCTGAATTTTTTCAGCACCTCCATTTCGCTGTCCCGCCGGGGATAGTCGATAACAATTTTCATAAGAAACCGGTCCAGCTGGGCTTCGGGAAGCGGGTAGGTACCTTCAAACTCGATCGGGTTCTGGGTAGCCATAACCATGAAGGGAGGGAGAAGGGGATACCGTTCCCCGTCAACAGTAACCTGTTTTTCCTGCATTGTTTCAAGGAGCGCCGCCTGTGTTTTCGGGGAGGTGCGGTTTATTTCATCCGCCAGGAGGATGTTGGTGAACACCGGGCCTTTCATGAAAATGAATTTTGATTTCCCGATATCAAAAATATTCGTACCGGTTATGTCCGACGGCATGAGGTCAGGGGTGAACTGTATCCGGTTAAAGCTGCCCCCGATGACCCGGGCGAAGGTTCGTGCAAGGATTGTTTTCGCAATGCCGGGCACCCCTTCAAGAATAACATGGCCCTCCGCAAGGTAGGCAAGTATTATCATGTCGATAACCTCGTCCTGGCCTACGATTACTTTTTTTATCTCCGTCCTGATTGCGTCCCGGTACTTCTGAATTATTTCTGCCACAGTGTTATTCTCCCTTAATGATAGTGTATGCCGAACGGATGTCAGATTTTCCCGTACGGGCGCCTTTCTTCCTTTCCCGGATTGCCTGAAGTTGTTTCAGCTTCTCCCCGGACCGAGGTTCCGGTTTTAATATGCTGTATTTTCTGTAGTTTTCCGTCATCATCTCCAGTATGCCGCTGTAATGGCGGTGTTTCCGGAGAAGTCCCGCCATACCCTCGGAGAAGTAGTAGATTTTCTCCTGCGGGGCTGCCGGTTTTTTACGGTACTGTCCGAACCTGATTCCGGCAGGGATGGCGCACAGCAGAAAGAAAAGAACAGTATGAACAATGATATTACGATATTCACTCCGTGCGAAAAAATAGAACAGTGTATAGCGTGTGCTGAATCCATGAAGGTATTCGTCGAAGTAGATGGTTCCGTGTTTATGAAACCGGCTGATGAGTGTGTGCGCAAAGAGCCCGTTGTCGCGTTTGCGGATATCGGCATTTGAAAGGAAGAGGGCCCCGGACACTGCTATAAATTGCCCCTTTCCCGCCCTCCGGTACAGCGCGATAGTACCCTGTGAGTCACGGGCAAGGGGGCGCCAGTGCTTTGGCACTGTTTTGAACCGCCATTTCCCCGGCAGGTCAAGGGCCTGAATACCTTCCATGCCGCGTATGGTGAAGCGAAGGGAATCTGTTTCGGGCTGCGGCACACTTCTCAGCGTCTCCACGGAAGACAGTGCTTTTTTCCTCCATGAG
>ERZ795048.2262-NODE-2262-length-15759-cov-5.189379_pt1 | contig 15759 bp, 14 predicted proteins | sample MGYA00375132_ERZ795048 | MGnify/ENA primary metagenome ERZ795048 (study PRJEB30177, sample SAMN05720225) | activated sludge metagenome | isolation source: Anaerobic digester | place: Hong Kong | collected 2014-12-17 ...
GTTTATCATTGGTTTTCCTATGGGATGTTCAATGGAGAAGTCAAAATCATTGCCCTGATTTATGTACTTTTACTGACTGGTTTGATTGGAGCTTCTTGGGCATATACTTATCACAAAACTCAATCCATCATCATGCCATTAGGCATGCATACGGGTTCAAATTTTGCAATGAGCCTATTTTTTCAAAACAATCCTTATGGCGAAATGATTTTCTCACAGGTTTCTCGTGTTGAAATCAATGAATGGATAAACCTTTTTTATTTATTAACGAAAGCAGTTCTATTACCATTGTTGGTCGTTGTCATAGTCAATCACTCCACCAAATTTGAAGATAAAACGTAAACTTAATTTATGTCAGAAAAACCTCAAAACACCCCTGCTCTTTTGCAAGATATAAAAGTTCTCGATCTCAGCCGAATTCTTGCCGGTCCTTGGGCAAGTCAGGTTTTGGCAGACTTTGGTGCGACGGTGTGGAAAATTGAGAAGCCCAATGCAGGTGATGATACCCGTCATTGGGGACCTCCCTATTTGGACGAAAAGTCTAAAGAAGAATCGCTTTCAGCCTATTTTATTGCCACAAATCGTGGAAAGCATTCCGTTTGTATTGATTTCACCCAAAAAAAAGGACAAAGTTTAATTATGGAATTGGCTAAGAAAGCTGATGTTCTAATCGAAAATTTCAAAGTTGATGGTTTGAAGAATTATGGACTGGATTATCAAAGCCTTTACGAAATCAATCCGCGTCTAATTTATTGTTCCATTACTGGTTTTGGTCAGAACGGGCCGAAAGCAAGTGAAGCAGGTTATGATGCCATGATTCAAGCAACCGGTGGTTTGATGAGTATCACGGGTGAGTCTGAAAAGATTGGAGGAAAACCCCAAAAAGTTGGCGTCGCCGTGACCGATTTAATGACTGGAATGTATGCAGCAACCGGAATTCTGGCAGCTTTGAATTATCGGAATCTAACGGGATTGGGACAACATATTGACTTATCTTTGCTGGATACTCAGATTGCCATGCTTGCCAATCAAGGCATGAATTATCTGGTGAGTGGCAAGGTTCCGCAAAGACATGGAAACGGACATCCCAACATCGTACCTTATCAAACCTTTAGTTGTAGTGATGGTGATATTTTATTAGCTGTTGGCAATGATAAACAGTTTAAAAAGACCTGTGAAGTTTTACAACGTGATGATTTAGCTAATGACGAGCGATTTCAAACAAACAAAGCGAGAGTGATTCACAGGAACATATTGGTTCCGGCATTGGCTGAAACATTTATTACCCAAAGCTGTGAATACTGGCTCAAGCTATTAAAACAAGCCGGCGTTCCCTGCGGACCTGTGAATAATATCCAACAAGCCATGATTGACCCCCAAGTCCAATATCGGAATATGCTGTTTGAATTTAAAAATAACAACCAAATAATTCCGCAAATCGCAAACCCGCTGAAGTTTTCAAAACAGGAATTGTCATATCAAATGCCACCGCCAGTTTTGGGAAGTTCGACTGAAGAAATTCTGTCACAAGAATTGGAATTGTCTGAAGCAGAAATTAATGAATTGAGAGGTAAAGGAGTGATTGGGTGAATCAGCTAATAAGTATTATTAAACATCATATAATTAAACTGAAATTAATATTTTTGTTGCTGCCCATTGACACTTATGCATCGAGTTATCCTGACCCTGGCTATACATATTTTATTTTTCTAATAGCCAGTTTTATTGGCGGATCATTAATTTATTTTGTAATTGGAGGGTTGTTAACTTTATTGGACAAACTGAGTAGTTTATACATGGTTCCAATTGTTATTACTTTAATTGCAGCTGTTGTCGGGACAGTATATGAAGTTATAATGGTACTGATTGTGGGAGGTTTTCCAAGTGCAATCTTAATCGGTTCTTTGTTGTCAACATGGATATACTGGATATTAATAAAAAAACATAAATTGATTCCCGATCGGAGTCGGGAATGACAGGGTTTTGTTAAAAGGCTGATGTTTCAATTCTCCACACACTTCGTTTGGTCGATATGACGGTCAATTACTAGATGCTAAATATAAAATTGATAAACAATGAGCAATCACGATGACAAAAACTTTACAAACCCCAAAAAGGGTCTTATAGTACCTATATTGGGACTTATATGGATAATCAATTGAATACAGGTGAGGCTTTATTTACCAAAACTCAACAAAAGGTTTTGGGTTTGTTGTTTGGACAGCCAGAAAGAAGTTTCTATTTGAATGAATTGATTCATCTGGCAGCTATGGGCAAGGGAACTGTCAGACGAGAGTTGGATAAGCTACAGGCTGCAGGATTATTAACGGTCAGTAAGCAAGGCAATCAGGTTCATTATCAGGCCAATTCTAAACATCCAATTTTTGCAGAACTCAAATCAATTGTCAAAAAAACCTTTGGTGTGGTTGGGACAATTCAATCAGTATTGAAAAACTTTTTGCAAAATATGGATTATGCTTTTATATACGGTTCAGTGGCTAAAGGAAAAGAACACGCCGGTAGTGATATTGACCTGATGGTTGTTTCTGATTCGTTAAGTTACACTGTTTTACTTGAATCACTGGAACAGGCTGAAAAGCAACTGGGAAGAAGTATCCATCCTACCTTGTATAGTTCACACGAATTTAGGGACAGAATTGAAAATAATCAAAGTTTTGTTACCCGGGTTTTATCCCAGAATAAACTGTGGTTAAAGGGAGAGTCTCAATTTAATAATGAGTTTGATGTGTAAGACATATGGAAGCGCTTGAGAATTTAGTTAAAATCAATAAATTACAAAAAGAACCCTTTGATCAGGCAGAGTTTGATGGCATGTTAAATGCTGCTAAAAACAGATTGAATGATGCCGGACTCGATGGTTTATCCAAAGATAGCCGGTTTTTATTGTCCTACGGAGCAGCCCATATACTATCACTGGCTGCATTAAGATGGTATGGTTATCGCTCCGACAGTCGATATTTGGTCTTTCAATGTTTACAGCATACTGTTGATTTTTCAACCGCTCAATGGCGTATATTGGATGATTGCCACAGGAAAAGAAATTTGGCAGAATATGAGGGAAATCTGGATATCTGTAACGCTCTTTTAAAAGAGTTGTTAGAAATCTCCGAACAGCTTTATAAAATTGTAAAAAATCTGGGAGAAAAGTCTTAGCAACCGTAATTTATGTCCATACACCGCGTTTGGCCAATATGACACCCTATTGTTCATTACACATTACACATTACAAATTACTAATTGACATTTATGCTCCCCATTCTCTACCAAGACGAACATATTGTTATTATTGATAAGCCTTCGGGATTGTTGGTTCATCGTTCTTTAATCGATAAACGCGAAACCCGATTTGCTTTGCAAATGACACGAGATCAAATCGGGCAATATGTTTATCCGGTGCATCGTTTGGATAAGCCGACTTCTGGAGTCCTTGTAATGGCTTTATCTTCGGAAGTTGCAGCTCAATTGACAGAGCAATTTACGCAAAAACAAGTTAGTAAAAAATATGTCGCTTTAGTCAGAGGTTATACAGATGATAATGGAACAATTGATTATCCTCTGCAAGAACAACTGGACAAAATAGCCGACAAAAATACAAAGCCAGATAAACCGGCACAGGATGCAGTAACACACTACGAAACTTTATGGAAAGGTGAAGTCCCTATACCTGTTGGACGATACTCGAGTGCTCGTTATTCTCTGGTTTCCTTAACTCCTGAAACCGGTCGCAAGCATCAAATCAGAAGACATATGAAGCATATTTTTCATCCAATAATTGGCGACACTACGCATGGTGATGGAAAACACAATAACATGTTTAGAGAACAATTCGCCTTGAGTCGATTATTACTGGTCGCCAAAGAAATCAGGTTTAATCATCCTGAGAGTGGTGAATCTATTACCATTTCAGCCCCACTAGGAGAAGAATTTGAAAGAATCCTGACAGGGCTGAACTGTTCTATTCGATTGAGCTAAAGATATTGCTCAATACTTATTTCTCTGGCTGAATTATTCGCTTTCTTGATTTGGGAAAGAATGTCATCCAAAACTTCTCTCGTCATGAGTTTGCCATTGAGTATGACCGCGTTGATAGAACGGGTGTTTTTTATATCAAGTAGAGGGTTATTATCAAGAATCACTAAATCTGCCCGCATTCCTTCAGCAATTTGACCTGAATTAAAACCCATCCATTTTGAAGGAGCTAATGTCGCAGAGTGTAATATTTGAGAGTTGCTGAGCCCGGCATTTGATAAAGACTGAAACTCATCATGCATGGAAAAACCGGCAATTGTTCCAGCAGTGTTTGAGTCAGAACCCGCCAAAAGAATCACATCATTATCAACCAATGCTTTGGTCATGATATAAATTGCCTGCACATATTCATCAGTAAATTGTCTGGAGATTTCTCTGTCCTCAGTTGATAAATCACGGACTTGTGACTCATAGCGATTGGAACCCGGCAACCATCCGGATGCAAAAACAGAACCTTCAATCACTCCCGGGTTTTCATACTCCAATTCGATTGTCTTTAAAAAATTTTCCAAGTCAAATCGTTGTTGTGGTAATGACTCCATGAGCCAAACAGTTGTCGATATACTGATATTTCCGGCTTTTACTTTTTTTGCAATATCATCCGCATTGTTATTCAGATATTGCAGATAAGAAAGATTTTTTCTATTATCCAGAGCGTTATATTGACGCATGGAACCCTTGACCAGTTCTTCCACATGAGCAAGATGAGACTGTCCGGAATGGTAGATTTCATCGAGTGTAACCTCTTCAGGGATATGACCACTAACAGGAAAATGTTGTTTTTTTGCTTCTTCAACCATGGCAAAATAGCTTTCCCTGTTCAGATATTCATAGGCTTTAATAACATCAAAGCCTTGTTCTTTATAAATCTCAACTGCTTCACGGGCTTGTTCTGCAGTATTGATTCCCGGATGCGAACCAAACCAGCTACGAACAACTGACATGAATCCGTATTTTGAATTCAATCCACCGGTTGAGAGAAATATCTGCGGACTGATTGCTCCGTTTTTTGCATCTTTTCTCCATTCCAACATTTCAGGATGTGAACTGAGTATAGCAATTTGCGTGACTCCATTAACAATGTACAACAATAAATCGTTTTTACTATTATATGTATGTGCATGAGTGTCAGCTAATCCGGGGATTAAGAATTTCCCGCTTCCATCAACTTTAGTATAATCACCAGGGACTTGTAGTTCACTACCAATTTTACTAATCAGTCCATTCTTAATAAGTACCGTCTGGTTATCCAGCATTTCGCTGGAATCAGTTGAGAGTACCGAAATATTGGTGATAGCAACTGGAGCATCTGATATGTTAAATTGGGATATATCAACAACAGGAGTGTTCAATCCATTTTGATGTTTAACCTGTGAGTCAATAAAAACCTTTGTCGCAAAATACACCAAAATTAAAAAAATGATGATGTATAGCAAGGATTTTTTTAAAGTTGCAAATTTCATAATCTATAGCTTTCAATAATTTAAAAAACGCAAATATTACGAAAATTAGTACTTCATACCTCCCAAATCATGTTTTGAGAGTAGAATTTTAAGAATAAAATTATTTTTTTGAATCCAAATAAGCTTTGGGTGTCATTCCTTCAAATTTTTTAAAAGAACGATAAAAGCTCGCCTGTGAGTTAAAACCACAGTCCAAAGCAATATCTAAAATAGTTAGATTATCCGATTCCTGCAATTTCGATTTAACCGCATCAATTCGATAAGAGTTGATTAAATCTCTGAAATTCTTACTGAATTTATGATTGATAATAAATGACAGGTTCTCCGGTGATGTATCAATTAAATCTGCCAATTGATCAAGGGTGATTTCAGGGTTTAAATAAACAGCCTTGCCTTCAAGTTGCTCGGTTAACCTTTTTTCCGCAAGAGCCATCGTCTCATTGTCAAGTTTGGATGAAACTGACTCAATGTATTGTTTGTTATTGTGAATCGACGATGTATCCAGTTTATAACCCTTAATACCAATATAATAAATTGAAGCAGCTAGGTAGAGACTGAAAATTTTCCAATGATTAAAACCCTGTATGGGTTTTTCAATAGTCAAATCAATGATTTCGTTGATTGTAAGAAAAAGTGCCGCCAACCCCATAGCAATAAAAATTGTTTTTAACCATTTAAAAATCATTTCAACCTGTTTGAGTTTCAATTTATTGGTTTTGGTTCTGAATCGTAAGATGACCTTCAATCCTAAAAATGCATAATTAATACTTGATAGGATTATCAGGTAATCCTCTATTTCATTGACCTGATGATAATAAAAAGTGGCAACAAGCTGGCTCTGTTCATTGATAGTCTCAATCTGGAATGAAATAAAATAGATGAACAAGTCATAAACCAAGTAAACTCCAGGAAGGATGAAATGAACCAGAGAGCTATTTTGCCACTTAAACCCAGCTTCAGTAAGAGACCTGATATAAAGATAAAAAAACGGGGGAACAAATAGCTCCCAACCCAAAGGAATATATCTAATATGAGGAAAATTGGATAAGCCAACATTATGGAAAATGATACGAAAACTGACTATGCAAAGAAGAATTAGGGCAAGCCCGAGCAAAATATTGCTTACATTAGCATGCTTGGATTTTAACAATAATATACTCGTAATTAGTCCTTGGGCGATACAAGCTAATATGACGAAATCAAATACCGAAAAAATTGGAGACATTTATCAAAGACAGTTTTTAACTAATTTGAACTGACTACTTTAACTAGAAAAACATAGAATACAAGATATACCAGAATATTCAATAATAGCAAGTTAGCTCTACAATGTACATTGAATACAAAAATAACAATTGAACCATTTAAATATTAATACAAAAGCAACGCACCATCAATAGGAACAAACTCGCTAGCAGCATTGACCAGAGATAATGCTGTTAAACTTTCAACTCCATAAACTTCGACTCGTTTGTCTTTATCCACTTTGAGTTTATTGACTAACAAATCAAAGTCACCATCTCCGGAAACCAGAATCACAATATCAGCATCTTTTGAATATTCCAGCGCATCTATGGTGATGCCAACATCCCAGTCGCCTTTGGCAGTTCCATCGGATCGTTGAATAAACGGTTTGAGTTTGACTTCAAAACCGATGGCGCGGAGTATATTCTGAAATTCTTTTTGTTTTGCATCACCACGATCAATCGCATAGGCAATGGCTTTAACGACTTGACGATTTGAGGTTGCCTGTTGCCAGAATTCGTTATAATCAAAGTTTCTACCAAACGCCTGCTTTGTTGTGTAATACACATTCTGAACATCAACAAATAAAACAACCTTTTCCATCAAAAATTATCGAAAAATAGTCTAATAATCAAATCCGTTTACAAATATCAAATCAAATTCACCGATTGTCACTGGTTGCGACATTTCTGAGGTGTTGCCATTGGCGTCGGTAACCGTCATGGCTACATGCATTCCATCATCGTAATCACTAGTTTGATAAAAATGTAAAAGATTGTGAGTGGCAGCAGGAGTCATTATCGCCTGACCACCAAGATATTTTCGTCCTTGCATAGATTCGCTGACATCCGTCGAATAAAACGTTATCCACAATGGATAAGCCGCATTGGTATCACTGGCATCAATGGAGGCAGTTATTTCCAAAATATAGGTCATCAAAAATTCATCATAGGATGTCTGATAATCAAGTATTTCAGCTGAATTAATCAACAAATTGGCACCTGAATCCGCATCATCGGTATCGTTAGGGTTTTGTCCGTCATTATTTGTAGAATTATCCCTGATAAGTTCTATTGCCAGATTCCTGTTACCATACATGCTGTTTCTTTCTATGATATTGTTTGCTGCTAATGCCCCTGTCAGCATTACCCCATTCTCATTATAAGCTATGGTATTTATGTATGATGCCGAATCTGCATCTCCAATCCTGTTATTAGAACCATGTTCAATTTCGATTCCACTGTTTGTATTTCCCAATTTTTCAGTTCCTGTCAAATCGGTTCCGATAAAATTACCCAGAATTTCATTATTATCAGAAAAATAAATACGAATACCTGTAGCATTTTCTGAAATCACATTAGGACTGATGGAATTGTTTCCGTTGATATCTCCAATCCAGCTATATCCTGAAGATTCACCTAAAAATGCAATGCCTGAACCAAAGTTTCCTCCATCAGAAGTTCCATCTTTCAAAGTACCTATAAAATTACCTGCTACAGAGTTGAATTTAGTTTCGTTATTACCGCCGGGACACGCTGGCACATCACCTTTAAACAGAATTCCATTTGAATAATTACCGGAAATTAAATTTCCGTGATTCTGAGAAACTCCACCAATAATATTGTTCTGTGCAGCGCAGGAAACATAAATTCCGTTTGCCCAATTATTTGACCAGCTAATCATTCCTGTTTCATCTGTCCCGATAAAATTGCACTGGATTTGATTATTACTGCTATTGTAAATTTCCAGATTGTTACTAAAACTTCGTATATTGAGTCCTTTAATAACAGAGCCATCCGAGCCGGTTGCCAGTTTCAAACCAGGAGCTGATGCAATTAGATCTCCTTGAATAACGACATGATAACTGGAACGATTTGGAATATATAGATTGCATAATGATGTATTCCCGGGCTGAGTCAAACCATCAATGAAGACTTGTGAAGTGATTTCAGGGAGTGCTGCTGTCTGTGTATCGATATTAATGGTGCAAATGTTATTCGCTCCACAACCCTGCGTGATGTTAAAGTCAATTGATGCTCCGCTGGTATTATTGCTCTCCTGAATCGCCGCTCTGAGGGTGCATTCCGGCTGTCCTCCAATGGTTGAACCCGTATAACAATTATTATTAAGCGATGCATCAGGACTGTCTCCGATAGAATTTACGGTAAACACAGTACCACCGATAACAACACCCGAAAAAAATATCAATACTATAAAAACCGCTTTCATCTCCCCTCCACAATATTGGTTATTTCTCGTTAACAAAAGCCCGTTGTGCCAACCGCCCAACCGTAATCGCATTAATGAGCCAGATAATACTGAATATTACTCCAAAAACCGCAAATACTCTCAAACTTTTGGTGAAATATCCCACGGCATTGATAAAAATAAGTTGTGTGAATACATCTCCGCCACGATATATCACCGTATCCATGAAGTTCTTGAACTTGTATTTAATGTTTTTATCCAAGCCGGTAAAAAGCCAGTCTGTCGGTGGTTTCATCAAACCATAGGCACCGCTTCGTTGCAGAATAATTCCTGCTAATACAATTTGTAAGATTGGAACAGCACCAAATACAATGAAAGCGAAAATCATTATGGTTGGATAAATACCAAGAATTTTATAAATCTTAATTTTCTGTAACAAAAACGGCGTTAATATCAACTGAAAAAACAAAGTCAACATATTGGTAAATGTATTTACATTGGCAAAAATTGCCGTTTGCGTGTCTTTATCAGCATAATTTTGGCGAATGTATTCCCCTTGTAAGGTGTAGAAAATTCCACCAATCAATACTGCCATCACTGTCATTATTGCCATTTGAGTCAATAGCTTAGAACTAAATGTTAATTTTAATCCTTCCAGTGGACTTCCTCCCAAAGGAGCTTCTTTATTGACGGTTGATTCATTGGCGTATTTTCGGATTTTAATCACAATCAAAATACAAACAATCAAAAACCCGGCTGATACCAGCATCATGTTGATAGTGCCTATTCTTTCCACCAGAGCTGAGGTGATAATTCCTCCACTAATTCCTCCGGTACTGCCACCGGCGGCAATCACTCCGAATAGCCTTTTACCCTGCTCCTTGTTATAAACATCGGCCATAAAACTCCAAAACACAGAGACAACGAACAAGTTGAATACGCTGACAAATACAAAATAGATTTTTGCCAATGTTATATTTTCCGTACCAAATTTCTGAAACGTCGCCCAAAATAAAATCATCAGAACGGTGAAAAAACCGTAAATAATCGGAATGAATTGCTTTCTCGAATATTTAGAAACTATCTTTCCATAAACAGGTTGCAATAGCAGCATGACAATGAATGTTGCCGAAAACAATACATCATAGATTTCACGCCCACCAGCAGTCACACCCATGGTTTCGCGAATCGGGCGAACCACAAAATAACTGGTAAGAAGGAAATAAAAGTACAAAAACGACCAGATTAATGGAGCCCATTCCTCTTTTTTAACCTGAGATTTGAAATAACTGGCAATATTATTGATTGACATATTGATAATGCACCCTCGAAGTTATCTGGCATAGTAGCACATAAGGAATGGTATTGGCATTTTCTGCGACGATTTCAATCGGTAAAGAAGCTGCATCCTCATCACCCCAAATCAAAACCGAATCACCAATTTTTACATCTTTCATTTCACTAATATCTATCGCCATCATATCCATAGACACACGACCGACAATTGGAGCTTTTTGGTTATTGATTTTTACATAAGCTGATTTTGACAACGACCATGGGTATCCATCACCATAACCAATTCCGATGATTGCCACTTTCATATCGAATTCGGCAATATAGGTTTGTGAATAACCGATACTCTCGCCGGATTTGATGTCTTTAACAGCAATAATATTGGTTTGTAATCTCATTACCGGCTTTAAATCGTAATCCTCTGCCATGGTTGTTTCAATCGGTGAGACGCCAAACAATGCCAATCCGACTCTGCACCATTCATCTTTTAAATGATTACCATGTAATAAAGCGGAAGAGTTCGATAAGGATAATTGCTGGTTGGTGTGAAATTTAAGAAATTTCTCAGCTTGCATTTCAGTAAAGTTGCTTTGTCTCAAATTAGCCGATGCTAAATGGCTCATTAAAATCAATTCATCAACAGCTTCATGGGATTCCATTAATTGAATGGCATCTTGAAATTCCTTTTCGCTAAATCCCAGTCGATTCATACCGGAATCAAACTTTAACCAGATATTTAATTTTTTTCCTTTGCAATTAATTTGTTGCAATAAATCAATCTGCTGTTGCTGATGAATCACACAGTCAAAATGATTCTCAATGGCAACTTTCAGTTCATTTTCATCCAGATAACCTTCCAAGAGCAAAATTCGGACATTCTTTCTTACTTTTCGAACCAAAAGAGCTTCATCAATGGTTGCCACACCAAAACATTCGGCCTTATCCAGTGCTTTTACAATTTGCTGAAGTCCATGTCCATAAGCATCGGCTTTGACTACCAGAACCAACTTTCCGGGCGCCATTTCACTGAGAACATCAAAATTATGACGCAGATTATCGAAATTGATGATTGCTGTTGTCCCCCTGCTCATGTGTATTTAATCCTTGTTTAGACTATCGTTAGTGATGGGAAACATCATCAATACCAATATCATTAACAAAGTTCTCGAAGCGTGTAAACTCGCCTCTGAATGTCAATGGAACCATACCCGTTGAACCATGTCTGTGCTTACCGATGATAATTTCTGCCTTGCCTTTATGAGGAGAGTCTTCGTGATAAACCTCATCCCGATAAATAAAGACAATCAAGTCAGCATCTTGCTCAATCGCACCGGATTCACGCAAATCCGACATCACAGGTCGCTTATTGGGACGTTGTTCTAACGAACGATTCAGCTGTGATAAAGCAATTACAGGCACATCCAACTCTTTTGCCATTGCTTTTAAAGATCGTGAAATTTCTGAGATTTCATTCACACGATTTTCGGAGCCTTTGATTTGCATTAATTGCAGGTAGTCTATTACGATTAAATCCAAACCTTGTTGGGTCCGTTTCAGACGACGACAACGAGCACGAACCTCCATCGGTGAGAGTGCCGGTGTATCGTCTATGAACAGTTCTGCACCGGATAACAGCATTTGTTGTTGCACAATTCGTGGCCATTCATCATCTTTTAAATCACCAACCCTTAATCTTCCCGACGGAATTCGTGACAATGACGACAATATCCTCATCGCCAATTGAACCGAAGACATTTCCATACTAAAAACAGCAACTTTTTTATTGTGTTTAATCGCCGCTCTTTCGACGATATTCATAGCAAAAGAGGTTTTACCCATTGCCGGACGACCGGCAATAATCACTAAGTCAGATTTCTGCAAGCCATTGGTTTTTTTATCAAAATCGGTAAAGCCGGTTGGAATTCCGGTCATTTCGCCATCTGATTCTGACATTTCATGAATATTTTCAATGGTTTGCTTCAACAAAGTTTTAATATCAGTTAAACCTCTTTTTGACTTTAAGGTTTGCTCGCGAATTCCGAAAACTTGTTTTTCAGCTTCTTCAAGCAGTTCATCGCTGGTTTTACCTTCCGGGTTAAATGCATTCTCGGTCAAATCGTTGCCAATTTGAACCAACTTCCGCATCACTGATTTTTCCCTAACAATTTCCGCATAGGCTTTGATGTTGGCAGCACCGGGAACATTACTGGCAACTTCAATTAAATAATCTTTGCCTCCGGCTTCTTCCGTGAGTTGGTGTAAATCCAGCCACTCTCCAACAGTCACTACATCACATGGTTTGTTTTCACTGCTAAGTGCATGAATCGCTTTAAAAATAATAGCATGATCCTTACGGTAAAAATCATCACTCGACAATAAATCCGCAACTTTATCCCATGCGTCACTGACCAGCATCAATCCACCGAGAACAGAGCGTTCTGCATCATCTGATTGAGGAGGAAGTTTGAGATTATTTACTTTTTTGTTTTTATCTTTACGAAAATCAGCCATGGCGGTATTGTAACCAACTTTATCAGAAATAATAAATTGATTTTTACGAATTCAGAAATTCAACATCTTTATTCTGACCATTCAGAATTTTGTATGACAATTCGATTTCCGTCGATGTCTTTGTAGGTTTGACCTTTTTCATCCCAGTAAGGGTTAAATGATGACACTCTAATAAAACCTGCTGATTCCATTGAACGACAAACACTCTCCCATTGCTCCTGGTTTTCGATATAAAACACGAACAAGTTATCCGGATGTGGTTTTTCCAATAATTGTGAATTATGATGATACGTAAATTCAAGATGATAACAATGATTTTTGTGACCAATTATCCTACCGTCAAAACCATTATGATTATTAAACTCTCCAAGTAATTCAAAACCCAAACCCTCAATATACATCCGGGTTATTTCACAAAGGTTAATTGTCGGCTTTGCAATTCTAATGATTGATGATTTTGGCAGCATGACTCATAAATATAGATTCAGTAAATGATATTATATCAGCCAAAAAGAATTTAATACCTACGGTTTTCACTATTGACTCAATCTTTCTGCAATAAAAGATAAACTCAAAAAAAACACTCCAACAACAAAAACAAGCATCAACAGTTGTGAGATGAAACTTATCAAATATTTATAGTCTAACTGATAGTTACGAACAAAATATATAGCAGATATGGATATTAAACTAACCACAATCATGCTTAATGTCACAAATAATGGAATAGCAAAAAGGGTTAGCAATAAAAGTGAACTGCTAATAAAAAATAAAATCTGTTTATTTTGGTAATTCATGTTTCTTTCTCAGTTTTAATGTTAGTGTGTAATTTACGAGTGCTGATTCTCAAAACTTGAGAATGAATTATAAAAAAATGTAAAACAACAGAATTTACATATAAATTGAATGGGCTTTTTACTACAATATGAGACCAATCAGAAATTAGAATTTTCATGAGAAAACTGTTAAAAATATTTTGGTTTTTTACCAAATTAGGCATCTTTTTCTTTATTTTAGGTATTGCAACTCTATTTGTAACCTACAAAATAATGGAAAAGGATCTGCCATCTGTGGAATCTATCAGAGAGTACAAATTACAGGTTCCTTTGAAAATTCTGTCAAAAGACGGCAAATTGATTGCGGTTTTTGGTTCCAAAAGGCGTTCTCCGATAGCTATTGATAAAATTCCAAAACATTTGATAAATGCTTATATTGCAGGTGAAGACGCTAATTTCTATGATCATTATGGTATTGATCCTAAAGGAATTTTCAGAGCTGTTTGGGAAGTTGTCACTACCGGAGAAAAAAAATCCGGTGGTTCAACCATTACCATGCAACTCACCAGAAATGTTTTTCTATCTTTGGAACAGACCTATACCCGAAAACTGAAAGAAATATTTCTAGCAATAAAACTGGAACAAACCATTAGCAAAGATGAAATACTGGAACTTTATCTGAATAAAAACTTCCTCGGGCATCGTTCCTACGGAATTGTTGCTGCAGCAGACACCTATTACGGAAAAACATTAGATGAACTTACATTAGCGGAATGTGCCATGCTGGCAGCTCCTCCAAAAGCGCCGTCGCGGATTAATCCGGTGACCAGTCCGGAAAGGGCTTTACTTCGGAGAAATTATATTCTGCGCCGGATGCTGGAGCTCAATTACATCACTCAGACAGAACATGACCAAGCAGTCGCCGAACCGGATAACGCCAGAATTCATGAACCGGCAATTGAGTTGAATGCGCCTTGGATAGCTGAAATGGTGCGTGCAGAAATGCTGGACAAATATGGTGACAGTGCTTATTCCGACGGTTTTGTTGTGACAACCACGGTCGATTCCAAACTCCAGCAAGCTGCTGAGATTGCCGTTCAAAACGGTTTGCAGTCTTATGATAAACGCCATGGATTCAGAGGTCCTTTGAAACACTTCGATATTCTTGAAGAAGCAAATAATGATATGGAGGTTCATCAAGTTGACAATGTCATATCTCAAGAAAAACTTCAACAAGCCATTGAATATATTGAAAAACTTCCGGATGCTGCAGGATTACAAGCAAGCATAATCACTTTTGTTGAAGAGCAATCAGCCATTGTTCGCTTGGTTGATGGGCAAGATGCAGTTATCAGTTTTGAAACATCAAATTGGGCAGCTCCGTATATTGATAATGAACGTGTCGGTAATCGACCCAAAACCATGCATGATATTGTAAAAATTGGTGATGTCATTATGGTCAAACGCGATAACTTAGGTCAATTTGTACTGACACAAATTCCAAGAGTGCAAGGAGCTTTAATTTCATTAAATCCTGATAATGGAGCCGTAAATTCCTTAATTGGTGGTTTTGCATACAACTTAAGTAAATTCAACCGAGTCACTCAAGCAAAAAGACAACCGGGTTCGGGTTTCAAACCCATTCTCTACTCAGGAGCGATTGAGGCCGGATTAACGGCTTCAACTCTCATTAACGATGCACCGATAGTTTTTGATGACAGCAAACTGGAAAAAGCATGGAGACCGCAAAATTATAGTGAAAAATTCTTTGGACCAACCCGTTTAAGAGAAGGAATTGTTCACTCCAGAAATTTGGTCTCAATTCGAGTTCTCGATCGAATTGGTATCAATACCGGCAGAAACCACATGCTTAAATTTGGTTTTGAACCGGAAGCTATTCCCAGAGACTTATCAATTTCTCTGGGCAGTCCAAACATTCCACCAATTGATATGGCAAGAGCATTTTCGGTGTTTGCCAACGGTGGTTACTTAATTGATCCTTACCTGATTGAAACTATTAGCAATCAAGAAGGTGAAGTGCTTTATCAACATGAAAAAGTAGTGCTTTGTGACGATTGTGAAGGAAAGCTCAAACAGCAACAAATTGCTGAAACAATAGCAGAAAACACTGATAATATTGTTATTCAATCTGAATCTCAAACAACACAGTCAGGTTCTGAGTCGGAGGAAGATATTCTTGAAGAACATATCAT
>ERZ795048.2273-NODE-2273-length-15706-cov-14.376462_pt1 | contig 15706 bp, 18 predicted proteins | sample MGYA00375132_ERZ795048 | MGnify/ENA primary metagenome ERZ795048 (study PRJEB30177, sample SAMN05720225) | activated sludge metagenome | isolation source: Anaerobic digester | place: Hong Kong | collected 2014-12-17 ...
TTGGACAAAAGGGGAGCAGGACGTTATATTTTGGTAAAGAGATCATTTTAACATCTCTTTAATGCTGTGAGGAAACTCTATGAACCATACACTCACGGTTGAGATAGCGTGCACATCCTTGTTCGCGGGGATGTCGTTACTCTCCATTCTCTGCTACCGACTTGGACGTCGCAGACTAAAAAAGGAGGACACTACACCGGAGGTTTCCGGGGCGATCATCGGGGCAGCCTTTGCTCTTCTTGGGCTCCTGATCGCATTTACGTTTTCCGATGCGCATACGCGTTTCGATGCGAGGCGCGAGTTGATAGTTCATGAGGCTAATGCGATAGGCACAGCTTATCTCCGATTGGATCTGTTGCCGTCTCATGCTCAAGCATCATTACGAGAAAATTTCCGGGAGTATACCGCTTCCCGAGCTGCCCTGTATGAAAAACTCACCGATATTACCGCGGCAAGAAGCGAACTTGCCAGAACCTCCGCGCTTGAGCAGGAAATCTGGGCAAAAGCATTGGCAGCCAGCGTCGGTCCGGGATATCAGTCCGCACGCATATTGCTTCTGCCCGCACTCAACGAGATGTTTGACCTCGTGACTGCTCGAACTGTCGCCATACAGACCCACCCCCCCATGCTCATCTTCGCTATCCTGTTTGCAATCGCGCTCGCATGCGCCGGATTGACGGGCTACAGAGCTAGTACGTCCAAGCACCCTGGTCTCTACTACTACATCATAATGGCTGCGATCACCGCATGTGTCCTGTATCTCATCCTCGACCTCGAATACCCGCGCTATGGACTGATTCGCCTCGATAGCGTAAACCATGTACTGATCGAGTTACTGGAAACAATGAAATAGCAGTGTCCATACCCGGCATGACTCCAATAAAATACTATATCAGAAAATGTGTATTCGCCTAAAAAACTTACACTGCGTTATCATATGCCTTCTGTCGATGATGTGTCTTGATGGAGCAGTGTTTGGCGCAAACCAGGATGGTGCAACCGATCTCGGGGTGGATTATGCTTTCATGTTTTTGATGACCCTGTCTCCGGATTTTGCAGCCGCCAATTACACCATCCAGAACAAAGGTGGCCCGGATGTGGACATTGCAATCGGCCGACTTCCTTATCACATTGACCTGGTGCAAAAAGCAGATTATCGCATGCAGCTTGAGGTTGCCGCAGCTTATCAACGTACCGAAGAAATCATACCGACCTTCCCGGATCCCGGGGAAAATATTGACGCTCGTTGGAACACATACGGCGCAGGGGTGGGACTTTTGTATGAATATAATGTATCGAACCATTTGCGATTCACCCCCAGCATGCGGGCAGGTATAGCAAAGATGGAGAATCGCGCCAGCTACAACGGTGCACAGACCAATCTGATCAAGGATCTGTATGAGGGGACATTATTTAACTGGAAGACCAATGCCAGTGTCTATAATCTGGGGCTTGGGCTGAGTTATGACTGGACATTGCTCGATCGTGCCAGCAGTGTCAAGGCAGATGTCTATCATGTCATTGTAGATTCCTTCAACGAGAGTGATTCGGCAGTCACATTTATCGAACATGCCAACATGCTGGCGCTGAAAGCGGATATGATCTTCCCGACGAATCTGGTGATCAATGAACAACGCCTGGATTTTGTACTGTTGCTCGGCGCCAATAATTTCTTTGGCGAAAACCGGCGCACGCTTGGATATACAAGCTCATATCAGGCAGGTATAGGTGGTGAGCTGCCTCTGAAATGGAGACAAACCATGTTTGGGTACATCCGTCTGAGCTGTCAGGTGTTATGGGCTGACAACATGAAGGGCTGGATGTTCACGATAGGGTATAATCCGAAGTAGATCAGAATAAAAGAATGGGATCAGGTCTTGCTAAGATATGATTATCCTAGACACACGAGAAACTGATGCACAGCAGATAGCTGCTGTGCTCGCTGTTAAAGAAGGAGGGAGTTGACGAATCAAACGGGCAACCCCAAATCCTATTTCGTACCTAAATTACTCAAGGAGACACAACAAGTGAGCAGATATCGCATTTACCAGGTTGATGCCTTTACAAAAAACCGGTTCGAGGGGAATCCGGCAGGGGTCGTTGCAAATGCCGACGGGCTCACGGAATCTCAGATGCAGGCAATTGCCCGTGAGCTGAACAATGCCGAGACAGCCTTCATCCTCTCTCCGAGCGCACCTGATCATGATGTGTGGATCCGCTTCTTCACACCGACAACCGAGGTTCCTTCGTGTGGACATGCCACGATATCCGCGCACTATGTCCGCGCCATGGAAAATGACCTTCCCTCATGCACAATCCGGCAACGCATCGGAATAGGCATTCTACCGGTGGACATAATACAGGCAGATTCCGGATGCAGGATCATTATGACGCAGGGCGGCGTTGAGATATCAGATCCTTTTGGTGAGGAGATCAAAAACGATATCCTTGGTGCACTCGGTCTGTCTTCTCATGATCTTGACCAACAATGCCCTGTACAGATAGCCTCTACCGGGCACTCGAAGGTCATGGTGGGAATCAGAAGCAGGGATACCCTCAATTCCCTCCAGCCGGACCTGGGGCGTTTGACAGATACAAGCAGGGAAATTGGGTGCAACGGTTATTTCGTATTCACCCTTGATTCCGACGACCATGATATCCTTACCCATGGCAGAATGTTTGCTCCGGCCATAGGCATCCCGGAAGATCCCGTTACTGGAAACGCAAACGGGCCTCTTGGAGCATATCTGGTGCACCATCATATCCTGGAGGCCCCGGGTGGATCCATCACGTTCAGGGCAAAACAGGGTGAGGCTCTTGGACGGCCTGGAATTGTCACGGTCACTGTCGAGGTCGAGGATGGAAAACCATGCAAGGTTCAAGTGGGTGGAGATGCCACGATCGCGTTCAGAACTGAAATGGAGCTGTGAGTCTATGAGATAACCAGCCACTTAAGCTGACGGTTCTTGAGAAAAACGCATTGGCCCGTGAAGCGTATGAGCGGATCGGATACAGAGCGCACGAGATCATCTACAAAAAAGAGTTGTAGCTAAGACAAAGCGAATAACCCTTGCTGAAAAGATATGGCACTTGAATAAAATAGAATGTCGCCTAATTTCCTATATTGAATGAAGAAGACCTTCAGAGAAAATGCTGTCATCATTACGGGTGCATCGAGCGGGATCGGCAGGGCATTGGCCCTTCGGCTGGCGGATGAGGGGGCCTGGCTGGCCCTTGCCGCAAGAAATGCCCCACGCATCGATGCATTGGCCAAAGTGTGCCGACAACGCGGGGGCAGAGCCCAAGCCATACCCACTGACGTGTCTGATGAAGCTCAGTGCAGGGCATTGATCCAACGCACCAAAGATGTATATGGCCGCATCGACACACTGGTGAACAATGCAGGTGTGGACGTTGTCAGCAAACTGGAAGACCTGCCGGACCTGCGCCTGTTCAAGCAGGTCCTCGACGTGAATTTCTATGGTGCTGTTTATTGCACCTTCTATGCACTCCCCTCCCTTAAAAAAACCGGAGGGCGGATCGTGAACATCTCGAGCCTGGCCGGGTTGCTGGCAATCCCGTTCAACACGTCCTACGTTGCCAGCAAGTTCGCTATGACAGGATTCTCTGATTCACTGCGCATGGAAGTGGAACAGTCAGGAGTCAGTGTGACTGTCATCTGCCCTTCCCTGGTGGTTACAGAATTCCACGAGCGGTTCATGGACAAGGACGGAAAGCCTGAAGGACCTGCCGGTCGTGCCTTCTATACCGAACACACCATGAGCGCCGATGAGTGTGCGCAGATTGTTCTCAAAGCTGCCAGGCGGCGCAAACGGCAGGTTGTGATGCGGCCCGGCTTACCGGCTCTCTTGCTCAAGCTGATTGCCCCCGGCCTGGTGGATCGGCTGACAATATCAAGATTCCTGCGCCCGGCTGTTAAGAGGACACTGGATTACAAACAGAGAGAAAAACATCTACCCTAGCCAAAATCAGGGAAAATCCCATACAAACTGCAAAGAAGGAGATCTGATGAATTTCGGCATTCTCGTGTTTCAGGGTGTTGAGGAACTTGATTTTATAGGCCCATGGGAATTTCTCGGCATGTGGAGAAAATTTGCAGGCGGTCCGGATAATTGTCTTATCGTGGCGCAATCAACTGACCCGATACCATGCGCAAAGGGCCTGATAGTCACACCCCATGTTTCTTTCGAACAGTGCCCTCCCCTGGACTTTCTCCTGGTCCCCGGCGGTGAGGGAACGAGAAAAGAGGTCGATAATCAGGACGTTGTCCGTTTCATCGCAGAGCAGGCGAAATCATGCAAGGCAGTACTTTCCGTTTGCACGGGTTCTTTCCTGGTGCATCGTGCCGGACTCCTGTCCGGGAAAAAAGCCACCACACACTGGGGTTCGCTTGACAGGTTACGTGCTCTTGGTGATGTTACCGTTGTGGAGGAGCGTTTTATCCACGACGGTAACATCTGGTCTGCAGCAGGCGTATCAGCGGGAATGGATGCCATGCTCGCCTTCATCGAGAGCTGTGCCGGTGAACAGGCTGCAGGTATCGTTCAGTTCGCTGCAGAGTATTACCCGTCAGGCAAATCATATGGCGGCTTCCATAATGGCCCCAAGGCCCCGGCATATGTGAAAGACCCGGGGAAATGATAATGCATTCTTTATTGCAGCTATGCGAGCACCACCATGATGGAAAAATAAGCCCATCAAGTATTCAACCTGGAGTTTGTACTGCCTATTCTGTTTAAATTGAGGGGAAGACACATGAAACCATCAAAGATTAATTTTATGGAAAAATTCTCGAAACTCCCGGATGAGGACTATTCAGTCCGGATCATAGCCATGATGAACGATTACGAATTCAAGATCGTGAGATTCAAAGGTGAGTTCATCTGGCACAGTCATCCTGATACTGATGAAACGTTCATAATCCTGGATGGAAAAATGCAGATGAATTTCAGGGACGAGGTGATTGAATTATGCCCCGGAGAGATGATTGTCATCCCTAAGGGAGTGGAGCACAAACCGGCTTCACAAGAAGGGTACAATGCACTCCTGATAGAACCTGCGGGTGTACCCAACACCGGTGACGTTGAAGATGAAATCACCATGAACAAAATAGAATGGATATAGCTGCTTGCAACATCGAGCCTCCTCTGGTAAGCGTTCCGAAGTCGCTCTACACCTGCAACAGGAAGGAATGATGAACCATACAGGGCGTTATATCCCGGAGGAAATTGAGATGATGGAACAAACAGGAGATCTATGAGTTTTCACATACCAACGAAGAAGAACACAAAACTGAAGCAGCTGCTCGCTCGTATCGAAGAGGATGCGGAGCTCCTGCAGTTGTGGAAATGCGCCAATATCAATGCAGTTGACCGCAGCGGCATCAGCGACCACGGCGAGATCCATATCCGCATCGTTTCCAATGCGGCGCTTCGCATACTGCGTCTTCTTATCAAAGGCGGCGTCGAACCCAGCGTGGTGAAGGACCACGGCATGGAAACGGACGATGCAGAGGTGATCGTCGTTCTTGCCGCATGTCTTCACGATATCGGGATCTCCGCGCACCGCAACGATCACGAACGCTACAGCATCTTTCTCGCATATCCGAAATCCCGTGAACTGCTGAGGGGCATTTATGAAGAACCTGCCCTGACAATTATTGCATCCGAGGTAATGCATGCTATTATTTCTCATAATGCAAAAGAGACCTGTCTGACCATAGAAGCGGGGGTACTCAAAGTGGCTGATGCGCTCGACATGACAGAAGGCAGATCACGCATTCCGTTCGAGACCGGGAACGTGAATATTCACTCCGTCTCGGCCAAGGCGGTGGATTCCGTTGATATAGAACCCGGAGATGAAAGGCCGGTCAGGCTGGTGATCACGCTTGCAAACTCGGCAGGGATATTCCAGGTGGACGAGCTTCTTCGACACAAACTCAAAAATTCCACCATCGCAGACCACGTGGAGATCATTGCCAAGATCGAGGGAGAGGTAGAACGAAGGCTTATCGAGATCTACAAGGTATAGGTAAAGGTTATTTCACTAAAAGGACATCGACTGAGGGTTATTAGACGAAGCGAATTCGGAGGCTACTATGGATTATGACTTACAGATCTCTCAAGACGGTTCATACATTATTGTCAGGTTTCTCTCTGATATCACAACCGAAATAGGAGAAGGTGCAAACAAGGACGCGTCAGATTTCGGGGCAAAACACGGGATATCCCGCTATCTGCACGATTTACGGCAGGTCAGGTGTATCGAAAAGCCGACAAACCAGTACCTGTCAGCTTACAAGACCGTCCACGGGCTGGGGATCGATCGGGCATCAAAAATCGCAATGCTCACCCTCCCCGACGACCATTCGCATGATTTCATCGAGGTCCTGTGGCAGAACAATAATTTCAATATAAAAATATTCAGAGATGAGGAATCTGCAATCAGGTGGCTGCTGGCATGATCTGACCCGTTCCATTGATGCACGGGGGCCTTTGCAGACAGCACACACTACCCGGAAAGGATATCTTCCCCGGGAATACTTTTCGCGTGCAGGCATGATATTCATATAAGGAGGGCTTTGGGGCTATGGCATTCTTTACCACTGATACCGCACGGATTTACTTTGAAGACACGGGCATGGGTGAGCCGGTCATCGCCCTGCACGGTCTCATCGAAAACACCCTGTACTGGAAATCTGTTTCAGATACACTCGCGAGGCACTGCCGGTTTATTGCCATGGATATGCGGGCACACGGGTACACGGTTGTCACCGGGGAGCCGTTCGGTTTTGACGCAGAGACGATCGGCAATGATATCATAGCACTGGCAGACCACCTGGGTCTGGAGCGCTTTCATCTCCTGACGCATTCCACCGGGGGCTTTGCCGCAGTCAGGCATGCCATGAATGATGCCGGCCGTTTCGCAACCCTGATTCTCACCAACACAGGTTCCTTCACCTCCCCGATCCCCGGAGACTTAGAAACCATCCGGCAGTTTCATCACAAGTTTGCACGGTGGTTTGAAAAGTACGACTGGGAGGAGATTATCGCAGGGCTCAGGATAAAGCCCGGGCCGTTTTTCCGCGGCATTGTGGAGTCGGACAACGCCGAAGAGATCATGGCCACAGCCCACGAGATGGTGCAGCGGGGAGACCGGAACATCATAGCGGCCTTTATCCGTTCGTTTTATACCGATCCTGATCCACGTGTAGAAGATCTGAGAAACATGCAATGCCCGGTGCTTGTCGTCTACGGGGAAAAAGACGATCTGTTCATCGAATCAAGTAGGCTCATGGCAGCGGAGATACCCGGAGCAGAGCTCATCGAGTACAAGGGGATCGGGCATATGACGGCACTTGAGGCTCCCGGGCGTCTCTCAGAGGATGTACTGGGATTCATCAAGGCACACCCGATACAGTAACATTCATTTTCAAAGGACAGGATACTACCTCCCGGGGGCTAACCCCGGGAACGGAGGCAGTAATGGAAGACAAGATCACGTATTTTGAACAGGAAGGCCAGGTCAATACAGATGAAGTTCTTGCCCTGGTAAAAGAAAAGGCACAGGCCCTGGGAATCAGAAAGATCGTACTGGCCTCCACCAGGGGCGAGACCGCCAGATCAGCTGCCGAGGCATTCAAAGACTCCGGTATTCAGCTGGTTGTGATCCCCTGGCAGTTCGGTTTTGCCACCGATATCAACCCCTTTCCCCGCGAGCTTGTCAGGGAACTTGAGTCCAAGGGCCACCTTGTTCATTTCGGCACCATGCTCTTTCACACCGAGAAGCTCTATGGCGACAAGACCCCCCAGCTCATGGCCAACCTGCTGCGTATCTTCGGGCAGGGAACCAAGGTCTGTGTAGAAATCACCATGATGGCATGTGACGGCGGATGCATTGAGGCAGGGGAGCAGGTAATCGCCTTTGCCGGCACAGCCTCCGGTGCTGACACCGCAATGGTATTGACAGCCTCACCCAGCACGAAGATGACGAGGCTCAAGGTCCACGAGATCATCTGCAAACCCCTGTTGCAGGCCAAGCCCGAGAGCATGAATGCATGAGAGAAGCGGCTGGTGGCCGCTTCACGGAATAAACCCCGGCCTTGAAATCTGCCGGGGTGAAGATACCTCCTGCCCTTACCGGACGTAGTGGAGACCGTGCACTATCAGATCCGGTACTGAAGCCACTGGTGGATATCCTCGATCACGATGTCCTTCTCCGGTTCGTTGAGGATCTCGTGATACAGGCCCTTGTAGATCTTGATCTGTTTGTCTTCTGAAGAGATATGATCATAGAGATACTGCGAGGCATCGGGCACAACGATCTGGTCGTCACCGCCATGGAGAATCAGGCAGGGATATGTGTAGTCAGCCATGTTTTCCATGAGCCACTTGGCACCCTTGATAAAGACCTCGCCCATAAGCTTGGTGGTGAACTCTTTGAGCACGAGCGGATCGTCCGCATAGGCCTGCACCACATCATGGTCGCGCGAGATAATATCACCCAGGTCATTTGTGATGGGCGTCATGGCCTCGCTGTCGAAGTCAAAGGATTCATAGGTGGCAAAGATGGGCAGCAGGATGACAGCAGCACCTGAGAAAACCTGTCCGGAAAGCTGCCCGGGATATTTCACCCCATATGCCGCAGTGATGAAGCCACCCATGCTGTGCCCGAGCATAAACAGGGGGATATTGGGACATTCCTGTTTGGCCAGGCCTACGATCTTCTCGGCATCGTCCAGGTAGAGATGGAAGTTCTCGAGATATCCTTTTTCTCCTCCTGATCGGCCGTGTCCCCGGTGATCATAGCGGTACACGCTGCAGCCGAATTCATTGAGACGGGATACCACATAATCATAGCGCCCTGAATGTTCGCACAGGCCGTGGACGATGATCACCACCGCCTCTGGGTCCTCTACAAGGCTCTGTGATACCAGGAGTTCGATACCTTCACCAACATTGAGCATACTTTCGCGGGCTGTTGGATTCATCGTTCACCTCCTTTATTCTGTTAAAACACATGGTTTTTTGTACATATCTTTCTATGTAAAGAGATAACCCTGAGGGGATGCAAGGGCAAGGTTTCACCGCGGTGATCCCGGAGAAAGGAAAAAAATGATCGTACGAGAGCATGAAGCAAAAACAAGGAGATGGAGAGGAGATACCTTATGAGGAGAAGGGACAGGGAAATCACTGAAAAATCTGTTCTGGAGACGATTATCATGAAATCCGTCGTATGCAGGCTGGCCTTCGTGGACGGGAACCGGCCGTATATGGTGCCACTCAATTTCGGATACCGGGACAATACGCTCTACTTTCACAGCGCCCCGGTGGGAAAGAAGATCGAGATCATAAAGTTAGACCCGAACGTCTGTTTCGAGTTCGACATTCATACAACCCCTGTTGAGGCAGAAGAGGCATGTGCCTGGAGCATGAATTACCAGAGTGTCATCGGGTTTGGAAAAGCCCGCATCTTAGAAGATGACCAGGAAAAACGCACAGCCCTAAGCATCATTATGCAGCACTATTCCGGGCGGGACTTCCACGTGCCGGAGACGGAACTGCTGAGAGTGGCCGCATTCAAGGTCGAGATAGAGAGCATGACGGGCAAACAGTCCGGACAACTCTAATTGTACATACCATGGATTGTAGGAGGTAATACCATGCAAACAGAACTTCGGTTGTTCCTGGTACGGCACGGTGCCGTTGTGACACTGTTGGGAGCTCTCTCGGGACTGGCATATGCCTTTGTTCTCACCGGTGATCTTTCAGGCAGTATGCGGGCCTGGCATCTGGCCCACCTGCAGGGAGTACTGACAGGGATCCTGCTGATTGCGGCATCGTCCTTTATTACCCGCCTGAGTCTTTCACCTGCAATCCGGATAGCGGCGGCATATTCATTCGTCATCACCGGATACTGCTATGCGATCGGTCCTGTCTTCGGCGCTGTCACAGGTGTCCGCGGCCTTGAACCGGCAGCTCCCCTGTCCAACCTGGTAATGTATACATCCAATCTGGTGGCCAGCATATCAATCGTTGTCGGTCTTGTCCTGACGATCTGGGGTGCATCAAAGAAACAAAGGCTAGTGCCTGATGATACCTGACTGTTCCCAAACCGTTATATGACAAAACAGTTGTTCTTTTCGTGAAAAAAATATACGCAAACCACCATGAATGATCTCATTACCAATGAAATTATCAAGTTCGTTAATGGGTACCAGGAATCAGAACCCACTGATACACAATGGCTGGAACCCCTGGTAGGGTTTGCCGATGCTGAAGATCCTCTGTTTGCAAAACTGCACAGTGCCGTAGGCCCTACCCACGCCATGCCGGGAGACCTGCTGGAAGGTGCACGGAGTATCATTGCATATTTTATTCCGTTTGATAAAAGCATCTCTCTGAAAAACAAAGGCGGGTACTACGCCGCCAAAGAGTGGGCCATCGCGTATATATCAACGAACCAGCTCATTATCGATTTGAACAATCACCTCAGTGAGATCCTTGAAAAGAAGGGAAACAGGTGCACCCTACTCCCGCCAACACACAACTTCGACAAGAAAAAGCTCATCAGTGACTGGTCTCACCGGCATGTTGCCTTCATAGCAGGGCTCGGCACCTTCGGGCTGCACAAGTTGCTCATCACCGACAAAGGATGCTGCGGGAGGCTGGGAAGCATTGTAACAGATGCGGTGTGTACACCGTCGATACGCCCTGAGAGCCAGTACTGCCTGTACAAATACGACAAATCATGCACAGCCTGTGTGAAAAACTGCGTCACCGGCGCACTCAAGGTCGACTCGTTCGACCGTCAAACCTGCTACAACATCCTTTTAGTGAACGACCAGATGTATAAGCGCTATGGTCTAGCGGATGTGTGTGGCAAATGCACCTGCGTGGTCCCATGCTCGTTTCACAACCCGGTGAAGAACTCCGGAAAAACAACAACCTCAGATACGAGACTACCATAGGAGATTCCGGCAAGGAAAATCATGAACATCATCCACGTACAAACACCTCAGCACATAGAAGAGATACGCTTGCTCTTTCGCGAGTATGAACAGTTCCTGGGCGTTGACCTGTGCTTTCAGGGATTCGAGGCCGAGCTCGCCGGACTGCCAGGCAGGTATGGCCAGCCTACTGGCTCACTCCTGATGGCCTTGGACTCTCAGCATGCTGCCGGGTGTGTTGCCCTGAGAAAGATCGATGAAGGCATATGCGAGATGAAGCGGCTCTATGTCAGGCCCGACTATCGTGGGAAAGGCCTTGGCCGTCAGCTCGCCCGGGCAATCATCGATGAGGCCGCCAGACTGGGCTACGATCTCATGCGGCTCGATACCCTGGACACCCTGAAACAGGCCATGGGACTGTATTCGTCATTCGGCTTCACAAAGACCGCTCCGTACTACCACAACCCGCTCGAGGGAGTCGTGTACTGGGAACTGTCTCTGAACGGAAAAGAGGCACTCTGATACCAGGTCGAATGGGATAATGGATTAACCTTGGAGAAAAACTTCAGGGCAGAGGAATGAAGATAGGGGATTTCGTCTTCAACCTGAGGGAACTTGCAGGGTCCATGGGGGACTTCGGAACCCTGTTTCCTCTCGCCATCGGGTACATTGTGGTGTGCGGACTCGATCCTGCCGGTTTCCTGGTCATGATGGGGCTGGCCAATATCATAACCGGCCTTGTGTACCGCCTGCCCATGCCGATCGAACCCATGAAGGTCCTTGCAGTCATGGCAATCGCCCAGCACTGGTCCCCATCCATGGTCTATGCCTCGGCATTCTCCATGGGGATCATCTGGTTGACCCTCTCTTTGTCAGGCATTGTCGGGATCATTGCAAAGATCACCCCTCAGAGTGTTGTCAGAGGTATCCAGATCTCGCTGGGCGTACTCCTTGCAGTCAAAGCCCTCGAGATGATCTCGTCGTGGTGGCTGCTCGGCATCGTTTCAGCGATCATTATCATCGTGCTTAGAAACAGCCGCTATGCCCCCGGCGCCATCGTACTGATGGTTCTCGGTCTGATCATCATGTATGTGAAGGGCACTCTTGGTGATGTAGGCTTTTCCGGTCTCCATCTACCGTCCATCACCGTATTTCGCCTTCCCGAGATCTGGGACACCCTGGTGCTGGCCGGGTTCGCACAGATTCCCCTTACGGCCGCCAACGCGGTGATCGCAACTGCCGCTCTCATAACCTCATACTGGCCTGACAAGCCCGTGAGCGAACAGAAGCTTTCGTTCAACATGGGGGTGATGAACCTCGTCACACCCTTTTTCGGGGGAATGCCCATGTGTCACGGCGCCGGAGGGCTGGCAGGACAATACTACTTCGGAGCCCGCACCGGAGGGGCCAACATCATCGAAGGTACTATCGAGATCCTCCTGGGGCTTTTCCTTGCCGGCTCGATCGTGAGTCTGTTTATGGGGTTCCCCATTGCCATCGTAGGGGCGATGATGTTTCTGGTGGGGCTCGAGCTCATGAAATTTGCAAAGGATGTACGGATGAACTTCGAACTCATCCCCCTGGCTGTCACGGTTGCGGGATCGCTGGCAACCAACATGGCATGGGGATTTATCCTCGGAGTCTGCTGCTTCTATATCCTGAAGCGATGGAACAAAGTGTGACCAGCTTGCGGCCTGTATCTCCAAAAGAAGCTTGACATTTGCCATGCCGGTTCCAATCATAATACATAGTGCCTTTCTGTCTGGAGAAAGGAACAGGACAGATGGGATCAATGCTTCTCATCGTGGAGGTTCTTCGCGGTGGTGGAGAGTAACTTTATTGTATGTTTATATGAGGGCATAGCACTATGAAGACAACACTGATCAATAACGGGATCATCATAGACGGCACCGGCAAAAAAGCTTTTCCAGGGAACATTCTCGTCGAGGACGGCCTGATCAGGGACATCATACCACAGGGCACACAACCTCCGGATGCAGATGATGTTATCGATGCCTCGGGGTGCGCTTCCTGTCCGGGATTCATCGATATGCACTCGCATTCGGACTGGCTGCTCCCGCTCCATGATCACCCCGGGCTGCTCTCGTGCCTTGTTGAACAGGGGATCACCACCGTGGTTGCTGGGAACTGCGGGTTCTCTCCTGCACCCTACCGGAACGATTCCGCCTTCAGCATCGCAGCGCTGGAACCCCTTCTGGAAAGACCGCTCGATTTTTCCTGGCGCTCCATGGGCGAGTTCTTAGACAAGCTCGATGCAGACAAGCCCGTGCTGAATATAGCCGAACTCGTGGGACACAGCACTGTTCGGGTCGCCCGCTCACAGACCCGCAGGGGTGCCATGAAGCCCCGTGAACTTGCAATCTGCCTCGATGTGGTGAGAAGGTCGTTTGACGAGGGGGCGTACGGCTTGAGCTTTGGGCTGGGATACGACCCCGGCATGTACTCCCCTCTCGATGAGATAGAATCGTTCTGCAGGGTTGCCGCAGAATACGGCAGGATCGTGACCGTTCATTTGAAGGCCCTGAGCCTGCTCTCCCCTACCTACCCCATGCTCACCCCGCGGGCACACAACCTGCTCGCGCTGGAAGAAATGCTCGAGATCGCACATAAGACCGGTATAGCCCTGCAGCTTTCCCACTTCATCTTCGTGGGCAGACGTTCATGGGGGACAGCCGACAAGGCCATCAGCATGGTTGAGGATGCACGTTCTGCCGGCATCGACGTCATGTTCGATGCGTTCCCCTATATGTGCGGCAATACGACCATCAACGTGGTGCTCCCTTATTGGTTCCTGGCAAAGACACCCGAATCATACCGGAGCAGGATTGCCCGGATGAGACTTCGTGCGGAACTCGAGGCCGGGTTTGCCCTGCTGGGATTCACCTACAAGGACTTCCAGGTCATGGATCCGGCAATCGAAGGGTATGGGGGGCTTGCAGGACTTACCATCCCGGAGATTGCAGAGAAATGGGAGATGAGCCCCTTTGACGCATTCCTCAGACTCAGCGAGGAGAGCGCAGGTGGCACACTCATGCTTTTCCACACGTACAGTGGAGAGCCGGGACATGAAGAGGTGATCGAAAGAGTGCTCTCACACGAGCTGTGCCTGTTCGAGACGGATGCGGTCATAAAAAGCACCGGCTACCCGAATCCCGCTGCAAAAGGCACATTCCCGATGATCCTGGGGCCGTACGTGAGAGACAGGGAACTCTTTTCGCTTGAGACGGCAATCAACAGATCAACCTTTTCCAGCGCACAGCGATTCGGCATCACGGACCGCGGTGTGCTGGAAAAAGGAAAGGCTGCGGATATCGTGGTGTTCAACCCTGAGACAATCTCGGACAGCCCGCCTGACGGTACTCTTCCCGCAGGCAGACCCAGAGGGATTGAACACGTGTTTATCAACGGCCGGCACGTTGTCAGGAAAGGCAGATACATTGGAAAGGAACGACCCGGACAGGTTCTGCGGGCTTAGAGCATGTTTTCTCAATGCAGGTCCATGATTCGTACCGCCTGTCGCGGTTGAATCCTTGTTTTGAAGGAAAAGGGGAAAGGAGTTGGACCGTATGACCATGATAACGATCAGCATTGAAGACGTGACGATTCGAGCAGAGCTCTTCGATACCCCCACGGCAGAGGCCATCGAAAGGCTTCTGCCGCTGACAGGCACTGCCAATGTATGGGGAGATGAGATCTACTTCACAATCCCCCTGGAGGTCGACATGGAAGCGGATGCCCGGGAGGACGTTGAGGTGGGTGAACTCGGCTACTGGCCGTCAGGCCCGGCATTCTGCATCTTCTTCGGTCCCACACCGGTAAGCACGGATGAAAGGCCAAAGGCATACAGCCCGGTCAATGTCTTCGGCCGAACCCTCGATGATGCGGGGGGTCTGAAAACCGTTTCCGGCGGAGCAACCATCAACGTCGATCTTGTAAAAGAATAACTTTTATCCTGCTTAAGGAATCAGCTGTACGATGAGAGGGAAACGACATGAAATATGATCTTCGGGGCAAGAATGTAGTGTTGACCGGCGGCAGCCGGGGTATCGGCCGAGCTGTGGCCATGAAACTGGCGGATGAAGGCGCCCGGATGGTAATCGCTGCCCGCAATGAGACCAAACTCGGGGAGACTCATGCAATGCTTACGGCCAGAGGGGCCGCCTGTGTTGCGATTCCCTGTGACGTGACCGACGATGCATCGGTGAGGTCCATGGTGGATAATGCCGCCGATTCTCTGGGACAGATCGACATCTTCATGAATATCGCCGGGATCACCCTGGAAAAAGGGCTCGAATATGCAACCCCTGATGATTTCAGATATCTGATGGAAACGAACCTGCTCGGCACGGTACGGTGCACCCAGGCGGTACTGCCGTATCTGAAAAGGACACAGGGCCGGCTGGTAAACGTTGCAAGCATCATTGTGCGTTCCCCTTTCCCGTACCTCGGTGTGTATGCCTGTTCCAAATGGGCAGTGGCGGCCTTCAGCAATACCCTGCGCCAGGAGCTCAATGGGTCCGGTGTGCGGGTGCTGACCGTATACCCTACCATTGTCAAGACAGACATGGTGGATGAGGAACCCGTGCTGGCCAAATCACCGGCCCAGAGTCCTCAGCAGTGCGCTGCTGCAATCATCAAGGCAATGAAGAACGGCAGGTGCGTGGCAGAGACCGCCATCCTGCCGAAGTTCTTGAGCCTGGCATTCTACTTCTGTCC
>ERZ795048.2274-NODE-2274-length-15695-cov-77.424041_pt1 | contig 15695 bp, 10 predicted proteins | sample MGYA00375132_ERZ795048 | MGnify/ENA primary metagenome ERZ795048 (study PRJEB30177, sample SAMN05720225) | activated sludge metagenome | isolation source: Anaerobic digester | place: Hong Kong | collected 2014-12-17 ...
TTTTTAACTTTAAACGCTGCTATGAAATCAGAAAAAGAAAATAACTGCTTATGAAGAAACTTTACGCAATTCTGCTAGCCTTCGGACTTCTAGCGCCTGTCACTCTCCTGGCTGACGGGACAGCCACAGTAAACCTAAGGCCAAGTCATATCGACATCACGGCTGCCACTTCTCAAAGTGCTGTTTTAGTTACTTTAAGCGGCTACTCTACTGATGATGTAAAATATAGACTTTATAATGGATCAAATCAGTATAACTGCTGGGATATTGTTTCCGGGACTTATATATCCTCAACAGCATATGCAAATGGTCCTTCGGCACCAGGCTCGCCATCAACAGGCACCACATTTTGGATACCCTTTGAAAGAGGATCAAATGCCACAACATCAGCCTCATACAGAGACAGACTTGGGCCGGCTTACTCATCAAACAATAACACTTTTGTTTTACCGTCTGCGACGGAGATAACAACCTCATTCTCTCTTACAGGGGCCTTGCTGGGTAATTCTGAGTTGCCATTGACAGACAAATATGTAATTCTGGGTTTTAATGGTGCAACATTGGTATCAGCAGTCTCGTCTGATATTGCTACCGGAGCTTTTACCTTACTATGCCCTGAGGGTATTTCTCTGGACAAGGTAGAGGTAAGGACCCTGACAAATGCTATCGTTGCCTCAATAACAGGAAGCTATACAGCCTCAGCAAATCTTGGTAATATAAGCCTCGAAACAGCTGCTGATATCAATGCTCCTGTCTTCACCACCGGCTTCCCCCGGGCCTCCAACATCAACGCCACCCAGGCTGACCTGGAGGTGAGCATGGACGAGGCGGGCACAGCATACTACGTGGTTGTACCTGACGGCGCCACTGCGCCTACAGTGGATGAGGTGGTTGCAGGCACCAACTACGGCACCGTAACCCTCATCGCCAACGGTACCATCGACGTCACCGCCGGCGGCGGCACCTTCGCGGCTGCCATCACAGGCCTGACAGACAAAACAGACTATGATGTATATGTCGTGGCCGAAGATGATGAAGATACCCCCAACAGACAGACAGAAACCACCAAGGTTGATCTGTATACTATCCGGCCACCCGACGTGCTGCTTAACGCCGACTTCGAAATGTCAGGCTCCCTCGCACCCTTCACCCAGGTAAACATTACCGGAGAACAGATATGGGCACAGGGTTCATTCAACAGTGATACCTATGCCAAAATTAACGGCTACACAACCGTGGCAAATGAAAATGAAGACTGGCTCATATCTCCCGCTGTGAATGTCAGTGCAGCTGAATCGGTAATTCTTAGCTTTATTACAGCAATGGAACATTCCGGCGGATCTCTTAAGGTGATGATCTCCTCAGATTTCAGCGGAACCTACAGCGCAACAGATATAGCTGATGCTACATGGACTGACATAACCTCCAACTTCGCGTTTTCCTCGGGCAGCTATGCATGGACATCATCAGGTGATTACAGCCTTGATGCCTACACCGGAGAAGTATACATTGCCTTCGTCTATACCTCCACATCCGAGGGTGCTGCTACCTGGGAAGTTGACAACGTGAGGATCACCGGCTACCTGCTGCCCGGATCAGACGCCACACTGTCAGACCTTAAAGTTGACGGCGCAACTATTGAATCGTTTGATCCCGCAACACTCTCCTACGAGATGATACTCGACGCTTCGGTGACAACACCTCCGGCAGTTACCTTCACCACCACTGACGCCACCGCAACGGCAGTGGTGACTGACGCAACCAACCTCGCCGGCGACGCCGCAGCACGCACAACAACAGTGGTGGTAACCGCTGCCGACGGCACAACAACAAAGACTTACAGCATCCTCTTCAATCCGATCATAGCTGTCACTGACCTGGCTGCACTGCGCGCCGTGGCATCAGATAACTATGACAGGTTATACCAGGTGACGGGCGAGGTAGTGGTGTCAGGCCTCAACGAATCACAGAGACACCAGAAATTTGTGCAGGATGCCACAGCAGGAGTGCTTATAGATGATGCCGGCAGCATAATTACTACTGCCTACAGCGTCGGAGACGGAATAACCGGCCTGACCGGAACACTCTCCGAATATAACAAACTGCTTCAGTTCATCCCCTACCGCGATCCGGGAGCAGCATCCTCTTCCAACAACACTCTTACACCCGAGGAGGTGACTGTGGCCGAGTTCACAGGCAACCAGGAAAACTACGAGTCTGAACTGGTCACGATCATAGGAGTGGCATTCGCCGACGCCAACGGTACTGCAGCCTTCAAGGAAAAGACAAACTACAGCATCAGCGCGGGATCCGATGCAACAATCCTTCGCACAATCTTCCTCGGTACCGACCTGAATGACAAGGTCATCCCCTACATGGCTGATGTGACAGGCATTGCTACCGTCTTCAATGATGATGCACAGCTGGCCCCGCGTAACTACGCCGACCTGGTCATCTACTCCTCCGATGCTACCCTCAGCGACCTGCAGGTTAGCGGCACCACGGTGACAGGATTTGACCCGGCCACAATGACATATAACGTCTCGCTGGCGGCTGGGACAACAGCCGTACCCGCCGTCACAGCCACAGCCACAGAAGCTAACGCCACTGTGGTTATAACACCGGCAACCTCACTCACAGGTGATGCTGCAGCCCGGACAACAAAGGTAGATGTGACTTCGCACGACAAGTCGGCTGTCAAAAACTATACTGTGGTGTTTACCGTGGCCACAGGCATTGCAGACAACCTGGGACACAACCTGAGAATCTACCCTATACCTGCTTATGAGGAGCTGACGATTGAAGGACTCTCCGGGGTGACCATGATAGAGATCTTTGATGTCACCGGCGTTAAACTGTCTGCAATGCATTGTGAAGGAGAATCAATGGTTAAAATCCCCGTATCACAGCTCGCAAGGGGAATATATTTCATCAGGCTCTCCTCAGCCGACGAAACAATGATGAGAAGATTTGTAAAAGAATAAACCTCAACTCTCACCTTACCTTTAAAGCCGCTCCGCTCAACCGGGGCGGCTTTACTTTTTGCGGCTGAATCACCCATCCGTGTCTAAAGAACCTGAACCTCTGCCGGCCTCCCCATCCGGAATACTCAAGACCTCTTGCCAGTTGCCATTTTTATTCCCAAATTTGCACATTATGTTTCGTCATATCCTCAACCGGCTACCATGGCTGCTCGTCCCGTTGCTGGCAGTAATAACAGGCTCATGCCGCAGGATCCCCGATCCGCCGTCGCCCGATGACACAAGCCTCTTTGCCGCCTGTGTCATCCCGGGAACAGCCTCCACAATAGATATTGTCACATTTAACGTCGAAGGATTTCCCAAGGCAGGCTATACCAGCGTCACTGCACTGTCAGCGCTTGTCAGGGCTATTGACCCTGACATCGTTGCCCTTCAGGAAGTGGTCTCCGAAGCCGACTTCAACCGCATGGTTAAACTCATGTCCGGATGGACCGGTTACTTCTACCCTGTCAACAATGACGAGTGGAACCTGGCATACCTCATCAAGGACAGCGAGATGGAGGTGATACCGGGAACAGTGAGAACATTGTTTCACGATGACTTTTACGCATTCCCCAGACCTCCGTTTGAGATTATGGTCAGCCATAAGCCCTCTGGCAGGGAACTGTTGCTAATCAACCTGCACCTGAAATGCTGCGGTGGAACAGATAACGAAAACCGCAGGCGCTCCGCCTCCCAAAAGCTGAAGGAATACCTTGATGGACAGAGGGCCGGTGATGCAGTGGTGATGCTCGGCGATTACAATGATGAGATAGCATCAGTAAGCCCCGAAGAAAACCCTTTCCTCAACTTTATCATTGATGCCTCCAGCTATACCTTTGCGGATATGAAAATCGCCACCGGCAGTCAACTATGGTGGTCATACCCTTCCTGGCCAAGCCATATAGACCATATACTGGTGACCAACGAACTGTCTGCCGACATAGATACAACAGTGGTTATCAAAGCCAGTCCTTGCTACCCTGACTACGGAGAAGTACTCTCTGACCATCGCCCCGTGGCAATAAGAATCATTCCTTAGAGACTGCCTCCCGGTATTAATTACCGTTATATCGCACTATGATGACATAGACCGGAAAATGGTCGCTGTAGCCGCCCTGCCATACCGTACCGACAAATGAGCGAAGCGGATAACCCTTGTACTGGCCATCTTTCTGCATCAGAAAGGGTGAGTTGAATACCCGTGCATGTAAAAACTTATATGTTGAGTAATCATTGCCCAGCAATGACTTCGTAACTACGATCTGGTCAAACAGGTTCAGCCCGTCACGGTAATTGAGTGAACCTATACCTTTCCTGAAGAGCGGATACATGGTGTTGTACATCTCATCATCGCGCAGGCGGTCAGCATTCCCCGAAGCCCTCAGATATTTGCGGAGACTCTCATCTGACGGATCATCGTTCAGATCGCCCATGACAAACACCTTGGCATCATGGTTAATGGCCAGCAGACTGTCTACCAGCCTGCGTGAGAGCGCTGCTGCTGCATTGCGCCGCGGACGCGTGGTGAGCTCTCCCCCTGATCGCGAAGGCCAGTGACCAACAATGAAATGCATGGGCTCACCGTCAAAGAGACCCGAGACAACAAGCTGATCACGCGTGTAAACCGGCTCGCCCTCATCATTGGTCAGTGGCAGCGACGGACTGGCAGAGGCAGTGACAATGAAGAAACGAGGCCGGTACATCAGCGCAACATCCACACCCCTGCGGTCAGGTGAATCATAATGAACAATCTGGTAATTCGAATCCTTAAGCAAAGGATGAGCAGCCAGATCCTCCAGCACAGACCGGTTCTCAATCTCAGACACACCAAGCACCGCAGGACCACCCTTCCAGCCATCATCCTCCCCAATCCTTGAGATAGCCAGAGCCATGTTGTCTAGCTTCTCCATATACCTGCTACCGGTCCACTTGTTGGGCCCCTCAGGGGTGAACTCCTCATCAAGCACATCCGGCGTATTGATGGTATCAAAGAGATTCTCCAGATTGTAAAAGGCAATTAACCCTGCCCTCACCTGCTGCTGCGCTTCTGCCGCCAATACTGCAGTCAGAAGAATTGTAATGAATATCGTCCTAATTAGCATATTTCTGTTTGTGCAGGCAAAGGTAATATTTTTGTGTTTCCGGCCTCCATTTCCCTTTTGCCATGTTGATGAAAAACCTTATCTTTCAAACCTTTCTTTTAACAGACCCATGAGACATAACAAACTGATTATCTTATTTTTACTGTTCATGATATCCTGCGGAACGTTAGCTGCCCAGCAGGGAACAGTAACAGGTACCATAAAAGGTAAAAACAATGGTACTCCCCTGGCAGGGGCCCTGATAACCGACGCTTCGGGAAGTGAACTGGGACGGTCAGCCGATGACGGAACCTTTACTGTCAACATGAATGAAGGCAGGCAGATGCTGTTCATAAACATGCCCGACTATGAACAGGCAATCATCAGCATCACTGTCACAACAGGCGAGACAACCAATCTGGGCATCGTGACCCTCCCCGAGATGTCCGCATTCATGATGGACCTTGGAAACATCGCCACCATGGAAGGGTTCTCCGAAGACGGCTTTGAGACACAATCGATACAGGGAATACTGAGCTCCTCTGCAGATATCTTCATGAGCACAGCAGCCTATACCTTCGGCCAGGTAATGTACAGGAACAGGGGATATGACAATAACTACCAGAATGTCAGCCTTAATGGCTTTGTTGTCAATGACATCGAATCAGGCGCCCCCTACTGGTCCAACTGGGGCGGACTGAATGATGTCATGCGCAGCTCCATGGTAAGCTCAGGCCCGGAACCGATAGGTTTCCTTTTTGAGCCTGTGGGTGGCGCAACGCGAATAAACACACGGGCCTCTGAATACCGTTCGGGCATACGTGCAGTTTACTCCCGCTCTAACAGAACCTACCCCAACAGGGCGATGCTGACATACAGCACCGGCCTGATGAATAATAACTGGGCGTTCACCGGAAGCTACTCCAGGCGATGGGGTGAACAGGGATATAAAGAGGGAACCTTCTATGACGCCAACTCCTTCTTCTTGTCCGCAGAGAAGAAGCTTAACAGTCGCCACAGCCTAAATTTCACTGCCCTTGATGCCGTCTACCGACGTGGCGTGGGCGGCGGAGCCACACAGGAAGTATATGATCTGGCCAGCAATAACTATTATAATCCATACTGGGGCTACCAGGACGGTGAGGTTCGCAGTGCGCGCGTCAGAAGCAATAATAAGCCTTTGCTGACCCTGGCACACATCTGGGAACCGTCAGACAGACTCGATATCCAGACAACAGCAGGCTACTGGTTCGGGAAAAGCGGCTATACAGCCCTGAACTGGTATGATGTGCTCGATCCCAGGCCGGACTATTATCGCAAACTGCCCGGATATTTTTATGATGAGACAGATATTTCCCGCATCACAGAAGCCTGGCATTCCGACCCGGCAGTGAGCCAGATAGACTGGGATCATTTCTATTTCGCCAACAGGAAGAATATCTATACCGTCAGTAATGAAGGAGGTATAGAAGGCAATACTGTCTCCGGCAACAGGTCAAAGTACATTATTGAAGACAGACGCAACGACCTGTCGCAGTTTCAGTTCAACACCCGCGCATCATGGGATATAGATGAGCACCTCAACCTCACGGGAGGCCTTCTGGTGGATATCTATCGCGGCCATAACTTCAACGTTATCAGCGATCTCCTCGGAGGCGACTACTGGCTTGATGTGGACCAGTTTGCTGAGAGGGATTATCCGAATAATCCTGATGCATTCCAGAATGATCTGAACAATCCTGATAACACTGTCACCGAGGGTGAGATATTCGGCAACAGCTATTATGCCTATCAGCGCGGCGCCACACTCTGGGGAACAGGCACATGGTCAGGCAACCGCTACAAGCTGTACCTGAGTGCACACGCAAGATACACGGCCATGTGGCGCGAGGGACTTATGCGTAAGGGCCTCTTCCCTGACAACTCCTTCGGGGAGTCAGAGAGACTCAATTACCCAACATGGGGAGTGAAGGCTGGCGGCGACTATCGCATCACAGGCCGGCACATGATACTCTTCAATACCCTTGTCACTACCAATCCTCCCCTCTTCAGGAACAGTTTTTTGTCGCCCCGCACCCGTAACTCGGTTACACCTGAGCTTCGGGAGGAAACAATCCTTTCGGGAGATCTGAGCTACGTGCTCCGCTCGCCGGCAATAACAGGCAGGCTAACAGCATATTACACACGATTTATGAACCAGACAGAGGTGACAAGCTTCTATCATGACGAATGGCGGACACTGGTAAACTATGCCATGACAGGCATCGATAAAGAAAACTACGGCATCGAAGCCGGAGCAGAAGTCAGCCTTACATCAGAACTGTCCGTCAACGCCGTGGCATCACTCGGACAGTTCCTCTGGATCACCAACCCTGACATCACAATCACCCAGGACAACAACAGCCAGGTCCTCAGCAACGAAGAGGTCTGGATTCAGTACTTCCGGCAGAGCGGCACACCGCAGACAGCCCTGGCACTGGGAGTTGAATACAACTCATCACGGTTCTGGTGGGCAGGTGTCACCGGGAGCTATTATGACAATGTCTACCTGGATTTCAACCCGGTGACGCGAACCAAAGACGAGAGCGGTTACTATCCTTACTGGGACTACCAGCAGAAAACCGACCCGGGATTCCTGGTTGACATCTTCGTGGGCAAATCATGGAGGATAGACGACCTCTATATCTACCTCAGCGCCAACCTGAGCAATGTTCTGAACAATAAGACACTGATCACTGGCGGATATGAGCAGTACCGCTATGACCCTGAAAGACCAGACCTGTTCAAGCCCAGGGTCTACTATGCCAATGGCTTTAACTACTTCATTAACTTAAGCATCAGGTACTAACGATGAGGAAGGAACAGATCATGAAGAGATCAGAAAAATTATTCAGACTGATAGCAGTCGTTGCCATTATGCTTTTTGCGGTCTCATGCACAGACAATAATGAAACACCTCCTCCGGAAATGCCATTCGTTGCCGGGGAGATAGTGACCGTTCAGCAGGTCAGGGCTCTTTACGCTGACCAGCTGGCCATCTCTGACTACACCCAGCGTCATCCCGTGGAGATTGAACACGACTGGGCGCTGCGGGGCATCATCACTGCCAGCGACAAGAAGGATGGCAACTTCTACAAGGAGGCATATATAGAAGATGCCACCGGTGGTCTCAGGCTTATCTTTGAGGCTAATAGCGGACTATATATCGGTGATTCAGTGATTGTTAACCTTAAAGGCCTCTGGCTGGGCGATTACGGTAACTTCTGGCAGCTCGGCGGCACGCCGTATTATCAGGAGGACGGCACAATACGCGTAGGAGGCATGAATATGGACAAACAGTGCCTCAAACTCTCTATCGGCAATCCCACCTACCCTGCCAGTGTAACCATCACCCAGGCAAGGAACAACTCATACCTGGGCAGGCTGGTAAAGCTTGACGGCGTACAGTTCACTGATGCCATGATGGGGCTGACATGGGCCGATGCTATTGAGAAGGTAACTGAGAACAGAACACTCCAGGACTGTGATGAGAAGACGATAATAGTGCGTACCAGCGGTTACTCGTCGGCAGCCGGAGAAGTGCTTCCTGCAGGCAACGGATCTATCACCGGCATAGTAACAATATTCAACGGGACCTACCAGTTCCTCGTGCGCGATTTTGATGAGGTAGACATGTCCGGAACGAGATGCGGAGTGGTTGAACAGCCACTGGGAACACCTGTTGAAACCCTCAGCGAGGACTTCGAGAGCTTCGGCGATGATGATGACATCTATATCAATGGATGGCAGAATCTTGCCACAGCCGGCAGTCGTATCTGGCTCGCCCAGGTCTATAGCGGCAACAGCTATGCACAGGCAACAGGATATTATTCCAACCTGTCATCTATGGTCACATGGCTCATCACCAGGCCTGTGAACATATCCACACAGAAGGTACTATCCTTCCAGACAGCCAAGGCTTACTGGGCACACACCGGGACAAATGTGCCCATGGAAGTGCTCATCTCAACGGACTATAACGGGAACAACCTGGCCACAGCCACCTGGACTCCCATTAATGCCGTACTGGCACAGGAGAGTGATCCGGACCATACATTTATCAGCTCAGGTGATGTGAATCTTCCGGTTGCAGCCGGCCAGTCGGCCGTGCTCGCCTTCCGCTACACGGGCAGCAACACTGAGAGTACCTCATACCGAATAGATAATATCACTGTTTCAGCAGCAAAGTAAATTTAGATGAATATGACACTTAAATCCATTATAAAACTGTCCGTTGCAACAGCCATCATCCTGATGGCATCATGCAGTCGTGAGCCGATGCCCCCGCCGGAACCGGAAGTGGATTACATCACTATTGAACAGCTCCGGGCCATGAACGCACAGGGCATTACCACAGTTGATACCCTTGTTTATATCCAGGGCATAATCACTCTGACACCTGAGCTGGGTAACATACCGGCCTTCGTGGCATATATCCAGGACTCCACCGCAGGAATCTGCCTGACAGTTACCGGGAACAACACCTTCTCGCGCGATTCAGAGGTAAAGATCCTGTGTCGCGGCGTCTCCTTCACCACCTACAACGGACTGCTGCAGTTCGGTGACATCAGCATAGCTGACCAGACCACACTCGTCAGCCTCACCCCGCAGGCACTGGAACCTGAGACTGTTACAATCTCAGATATTCTCTCAGGAGACTTTCAGGCTGAATATGTAAAAATTGAAGCTGTACAATTTGATGATCCTGGCACCTATTCAGGAGAAAACATACTGACCGACTGCAGTGACGAACTTGAGGTCTACACACGCTCTGACGCCAATTTTTCATCGGAGACGCTGCCCACGGGTAACGGATATATTAAAGGTGTAGTATCAGAATTTAACGGCGTACAACTGCTGCTAAGAGACAACACCGAGCACGGGATGACTGGCGACAGGTGCGGAGGAGCAGGCAATGTCTACCTGACAGAAGATTTCTCAACCCTGGTAAAATATGCTGACGTCAGCACCCTGACGGGCTGGAAGACTTACCCCGAGGCAGGGACGAAAACATGGTACGGTAACGAGGTGAGTGGCCGCAGGTGGGTACAGGCCACCGCCTACAACTCCGGAGAGGCGTCAGTTATAACCTGGATGATAGCACCTGTTATCGATCTGACAATGGGCACACAGCCCTACCTCGTTTTCGAGAGCGCTGACGGTTATGATAACGGAGCTACAATGAAACTGCTGGTGTCAACAGACTATGACGGCTCTGCAACACCCTGGAACTTCACCTGGACAGAAAAGAACTATAACCTGCCAGCATCATCATCTTCCGGCTACAGTCAGTTTGCTAGTTCAGGAGAAATAGACCTCTCAGCATATAACGGAGGCCAGCTCTGGATTGCATGGGTATATGACGGCGACACCGACCGCACAACCACATGGGAGGTTGACAACATCCTCGTGGCGGAGAAATGACGAAAAGCAGCCTCACGGTCTTTTTAATATTCTGCTTTGCTGAAACAATAGCAGGTCAGGCGCCGGAAGGCTACTATAACAGCACCGCAGGGCTCACCGGAAAGGCACTTCAGCAGTCGTTGCATGATATTATTGATGGTCACACGCAACTGGAATACAGCACTCTGTGGCAGTGTTTCTCAACAACAGACATCAGATCTGACGGAGTGACAATATGGGATATCTATTCCGACATCCCCGGGGGAACACCGGCCTATACGTTTACAATTTTTACGAAGCAGTGCGGCACTTACCAGAAGGAGGGCGACTGCTACAACAGGGAGCACACCTTCCCTAAAAGCTGGTTCAATGATGCTCCGCCAATGTCCACTGACCTGTTTCATATCTACCCCACCGATGGATGGGTTAACAACAAGAGAGGCAACATGCCTTACGGCGAAACGAACAGCCCTTCCTGGACATCCACCAACGGCAGCATGGTGGGCCCCTGTTCTGTGCAGGATTACACCGGCAATGTCTTTGAGCCGATAGACGAGTACAAGGGCGACCTCGCCCGTACTTATTTCTATGTTGCCACACGTTACTATGGTGAGGACAGCCAGTGGCCCGGCAGCGACATGACCACCGGTGCACAGCCCAAACCATGGGCGCTGACGATGCTGCTCGAATGGCACAGGGCCGATGCTGTCAGCGACAGGGAGCGTGACCGCAACAACGAGATCTACAAATACCAGGGCAACCGCAATCCTTTTATCGACAACCCGCTGTTCGCTGAAAAGATATGGGGTACACTGAACCATGTTGAAAAGACAGCAGAAAACCAGGTATCAATGACCATCTACCCCAACCCGGCAGGAAACTACTTATATGTGAGCATCTCCGGATATGCATGCAGCGGAACGCCATTATACATTTATGATTCGGGCGGATGTCTGGTGATGACCGCAATGGTTGAGGACCATATTACAACCATCAGCACTGAAGGGCTTGCCTCAGGCATCTACTTCCTGAGTGTGGCATGTGAAGGGCAGGCTACTGCAGGGGCGTTCGTAGTTACCGGCAGGCAATAGAAACAAACCATGACCTCGTTTCATTCCGGGTCTCTCTCTTGTTCTAAATCTTACTGACAGTCCTCAGGCTGGAGGAGCCGCAGATCATCAAAATAAAGAGGTGGCCTCCCCTGACCGGGGAACATCCTTAACATGCAGGTCAACCTGGGGGAACGGGATGGTTATATTGTTTTCGATGAACTTTCTGTTGATGATCTTTCTGATCTCACTTTTCACCTTCTCTATCCTGAAGACATCATCACTGAAGAAGAGCAGTTGAAAGTCCAGTGATGAATTGCCGAAATTTACGAACCGTGCTTCAATGTTCTCCTTATGGCTGATGTCAGGATGCTCCAGGGCACTGGCCTCCAGTATCTTCACAACAAGGTCCACATCACTCCCGTAGGCTACACCCACATCTATCCGGAAACGTGTTCTCTTCGACTGATGGCTCCAGTTAATTACTTTACTGTTGGTTATGGCAGAGTTTGGAATGATTACAATGATATCATCACGTGTCAGTCCCTTCGATGTCCTTATTCCTATCTCCTGTATCTCCACCACCTGACCGTCAACCTCCAGTACATCCCCTATCCTTGTTGTGCCCTCGATCAGAAGGATAACACCTGAGATAAAATCATTGAAGGTCTGTTGCAGCCCCAGCCCGATCCCTACCAGCAGGGCTGCAGAACCGGCCAGCAGAACGGTGATGCTTATGCCCAGTGTCTGCATCATAAACAGGATGGCAAAAATCCACAACAGGTACTTTATGATCTGGTACAGAGAGTAGACATTGCTCATCTCTCTCCTGTCACCATTGCTTTTCCTGAAAATTGCCTTCCTTATCACCCATAATATGAGCTTGGTAACAAAGAATATAGCAAGGACCACCAGCAGGTCCGAGACCTGTACCTCATATTTCCCGATGCGGAAAATTACAGTCTCAATAAAATGTCTTATCGTATCCATCTGCAATCATTTTCAAAAGAAAGATACTACCTGATTTTGAAAGTACAATTATGTTTTCGCGTCAACTTTCCATTGAAGTTGTTGTTTTATTATTGAAACATATCGTAAGATGACCGAAAAATCGTTTGCCATAGAGGGGATGAACTGCGCATCATGCGCGGCTCATGTGGAGAAGGCTGCAGCAAAGGTTGAGGGCATAACCTTTGCCAGCGTCAACCTGGCCACAGAAAGGCTTACTGTATCATATGATGAACGCAAGGCTGATTTCACCAGGCTTCTGGAAGCGGTAGACAAAGCCGGATACAAAGCCATTGACGACGAGAAGGAACGCCTTGCGGCGCGCCCGGAGACAGATCGACTGAAGAAAAGGCTCCTCTGGTCACTGCTGTTTACGGTCCCGCTGCTTATACTTACTATGTCTGTCATGGCCGGAGCCAGGCTGCCGGTATTCATCTCGCCGGAAACCAGCCCCCTGAACTTCGCACTGCTGCAACTTCTGCTCACCACCCCGGTGGTGATCACCGGTCGCAACTTCTATATCACTGGTACAAAGACACTTCTCAGAGGTAATCCCGGTATGGATACCCTTGTAGCCATGGGTACCGCAGCTGCATACCTCTACGGCATCTATGCCACAGTGCGTGTTGCCGGCGGAGACAGCCACTACGTGCACAACCTCTATTATGAGTCAGCTGCAACAATCATAACCCTGATAACAACCGGCCGGTACCTTGAGGCCAGGTCAAAGTCAAAAGCAGGAAACGCCATACGCACTCTTCTTAATCTTGCCCCACCCCTGGCAACCGTCCTTCGAGACGGTAAGGAGAAAACAGTACCTGCATCCAAAGTCAGGGTCGATGAGCTTGTAATAGTCAGGCCAGGCGAGAGGTTCCCTGTTGACGGTATTGTCACCGAAGGAATTACTTCGGCAGATGAGTCAATGCTCACCGGCGAGAGCACACCCGTGGAGAAGGATGAAGGAGCAGAGGTCACCGGCGGCAGCATCAACCTCAACGGTTCTGTCGTTTGCCGCGCAACACGCGTAGGCAGCGCCACCACCCTGGCACGGATAGTAAAACTCATGGAGGAGGCACAGGGATCAAAGGCCCCCATAGCCAGGCTGGCTGACAAGATCTCAGGCATATTCGTGCCGGTAGTCATGGCCCTGGCCATGCTGGCAGGAACGGCATGGCTCATAGGAACAGGCGATTTTAAACTGGCATTCACGGTGCTTATCTCCGTGCTGATAATTGCCTGCCCGTGCGCACTGGGCCTCGCAACACCGGTGGCAGTGATGGTAGGTACGGGCAGGGGAGCACAGCAAGGTATACTGATCAAAGGCGGTGAAGCCCTTGAGACGGCACGCAAGGCGAAGGTTATTGTGCTTGATAAAACAGGTACGGTCACTACCGGGATACCTGTAGTTACGAATATCGTGCCGGTCGGCGATGCCAGTAAGGATCAACTGCTGTCAACCGCCGCGACAGCCGAAGGACGCTCGGAACATCCGGTGGCCAGGGCAGTGGTAAATCATGCTGCTGAGCAAAATATCTCATTCCCTTCCCCCGACCGGTTTACTGCCCTTCCGGGCTACGGCGTGGAGGCAGCAGTCAACGGCACCCACATACTGGCAGGGAACAGACGGCTGATGACCGAACGGAAAGTAGACACCACCACGGCTGACATGATAGCCGAAAAACTCTCTGAAGAAGGGAAAACGGTTATGTATGTTGCTGCCAACGGCACATGCCTCGGCATAATAGCCGTGGCAGACACCATCAGGCCTGAATCGGCCGGCGCCGTACACGCGATGAAGAAGATGGGTATTGAGGTGATGATGATTACAGGCGACAGTCCACAGACTGCGCGCAATATCGCCGCACAGGCTGGTATAGACACCGTGGTAGCAGGTGTGCTGCCCGGCGACAAGGCCGAAGAGGTCAGAAAGATCCGCAGCAGCGGCAGAAGCGTGATCATGGTGGGCGATGGCATCAATGATGCCCCCGCCCTGGCGACAGCCGATTTGGGTATAGCTATCGGCTCAGGCACCGACGTGGCCATCGAGGCTGCAGATGTGGTCCTTGTCAAAAACGACCTGAACGATGTGGTCCGCACACTCCGGCTCAGCAACAGCACCATCAGCAATATAAAACAGAACCTTTTCTGGGCATTCTTCTACAACATACTTGGCATACCGGTGGCCATGGGCCTGCTGCACCTCTTCGGCGGTCCGCTGCTTAATCCAATGATCGCAGCTGCAGCAATGAGTCTCAGTTCTGTTTCAGTTGTATGGAACGCCCTGAGAATCAGGAATGTCAGACTATAATAATTCGAAAACACTTTTTTTTCGCTTTGCGATTAAACCTTTCTCCCTAACTTGCATCTGAGTAATTGTAAACAGCAAACAAAGAAGAATAAACAATAACAAAAACAACTACTCATGAAAACAAGACTATTCTTATCAGCGGTGGCATTCATGGCAATAGCAACCATTGCCTCAGCACAGACGGTTCAACAGAATCCCGAACAGATCGGAAGAGGCCGCGCGGCAGGAAATGTATATGTTGATGCCGACAAAGACGGCGTATGTGATAACTACACAAACGGTACCCGGCCGGGCCGCAGAGCCTACTCCGCCGGAGCAAATCAGACTGCAACCAATCGCGGACCGGGCATGGGCCTGGGGCTCGCCAGGGGACCCAGGAACGGACAGGGCCGTGCACAGGGTGTAGTACCCGGAAAAGGTATTGGACGTGCCACCGGCACAGCTCCCGGCAGGGGACGTTTTAACGGCAGAGGCCCGGCATTCGTTGACACTAACAATGACGGCGTTTGCGATAACATTGAGACTGCACCGGCAAAGAAATAAACGTCACTCCTCCCCCCACAGCACATTGGAAAAGAGATCCCCACGGGTCTCTTTTTTCTTTCCCGCATATCATTGTCAACACTATTGCGTGACCTACAATTCTTTACCCTCTACGAGGGTTATGTCTGTTTCTTGTTCCACTGTCCTACAATTCTTAAAGCTCTACGAGCTTTCATTGTCAACACCATTGCGTGACCTACAATTCTTTACCCTCTACGAGGGTTATGTCTGTTTCTTGTTC
>ERZ795048.2275-NODE-2275-length-15695-cov-14.611957_pt1 | contig 15695 bp, 17 predicted proteins | sample MGYA00375132_ERZ795048 | MGnify/ENA primary metagenome ERZ795048 (study PRJEB30177, sample SAMN05720225) | activated sludge metagenome | isolation source: Anaerobic digester | place: Hong Kong | collected 2014-12-17 ...
CATCTCGGGGACCCGCGGTGAAAAACACATTATCCGGGCACGATTAGCCAGACGGACAGGTTCGTATCGTGGCCGTCTCGCCATCAGAATATCCACTATTTAACATAAAGTGTGTTATGCGCAGTTAACTGATTGAATATAAGCCATTTTATAGTTATGTGGCTGCACATTATCTTGGGTCAATCCGGTCCCGCCGCAATACCACGCGGCGTTCATGAAAGCCTGCCATCTTCTTTGAGCATTGAGTCCTTGGTGGCAACCACCCCGAACGGCAGGCAAACGAGCGCACGCCCATCAATACCCAGCCTCATTCGTTTGCGCTGGTATCGGAATCATTGATATCGAGTACCGAATTTTTCGGTTTACGTTCGCAGCCATGCCTGGGTAGCGTTCGCTGATCGCTCAAATGGAAGTACGACATGCCACAAGACAGGTTCATTCGAGATAGCGACGGCTACCTAATCGACCCAAGCGAATGGAATGAAGCGTTTACAGAACTAATCGCAAGCGAGACCGGCCTCGACCTTACCGAATCCCACTGGCAGATTCTCGACTTCATGCGTCAGTTCAGGGCGTCCGAGGGTATTGCCCCTGATGTTCGACACGTTGTGGAGCACCTCGTAGCTCAGGAGGCTATCGACAAGAAAATAGCCAAGGAATTCCTGTTCAAGCTTTTCCCTTACGGCTACATGCAGCAGGCATGCAAAATTGCAGGGTTCCAGCGCCCACGTGCCTCGAGCACAGGCTAACACTTGAACGAGGCGTCGCCCGCGCCAATCCTGCGCTCGCATCAAACCCGCAAATTCCAACCCGTGCCGAACACTGCCTATTGGACGACGGCCGCCATCCCTGACGGCCGAGATACACTGAGCCAATAACCGCCCGGATTGCGAGCCCGCAGTCAAGCCGGCGCCGACGAGCCGTGCACCGATTGCCCCACCCGATCCTATCGCCACCAGCCAAATTGGTATGTAAAATACCAATTCAACTGTACACGGTGGGTGGCCACGTGCAACTGACGAAACACACCGACTACGGACTGCGCGTGTTGTTCTACCTCGCCATCCAATCCAAACCACGGGTATCCACTGAGGAGATCGCTGCCGTTTTCGGCATAGCCCGGAACCACTTGAGCAAGGTGGTCGCAAAGTTGGCTGGAAACGGCATCGTGGAGAGTGCGCGGGGCAAAGGCGGTGGTATTCGCCTCAGGTCTGCGCCCAAAGAAATCTGCGTGGGCGACGTCGTTCGGTTACTCGAAGGAGAAACGTTTCTCGTCAACTGCAACCGTCCCCTGTGCCCCGTCCTGCCCGCATGCAGATTGCGACAAGTAATGCAGGAGGCCCAACGGGCATGTTTTGCGGTGTTCGACAGCTACTCCCTGCACGACCTAACTTCCGGTCGTGGCGAAGCGTTGCGCACGCTGTTGAACGTCTCGGTACCGGCAAATGGGACAGGAGCGTGAACGGTGCAACTTGAGCCCACGCTGATGACTTTGCGGCCGACAGCTCTCACACCTTGTCAAAGCTGTAGAACGCGGCAATCCTGCTTTATTTCTGCGCAATTACCCGATGAGGACGGCGCTTGTGCCGGCGTCGTTCGCCGGCGCCGCCAGTTACCCCAGGGAGAACGGTTGTTTCGGCGTCACGCGAGCTTTTCGTCCCTCTATCAGGTATGCAGCGGATCGATCAAAACCCAGCGCGACACATTGGACGGCGGTCTCTTTGTAAGCGGGTTCTTCTTCCCTGGCGACATCGTTGGCATTGAGTCGATCGGCCATACTCAATACACCGATGACGCCATAGCCCTTACCGACACTGCCGTGTGCCAGTTGGACTTTCAGCGACTCCTGTCACTTTGCACGGGCAAACCTGGCATCAACGCATGGATGATCGGTTTGATTGGGACATATTTGCGCCGCAAGGATGGCGACCTCGCGTGGTCAACGGCGCTACCTGCAGATCGACGCGTCTTGCGGTTCTTCTTGGACCTGAAAGAGCGACTCGCCGGAGGGTCAACACCACCGCAACAACCGCTGTACTACCTGCCCATGCGCAAGCAAGACATCGCCTTTTATCTTCGCATGACACCCGAAACATTCAGCCGCAATCTGGCGATTTTGCGCCGCAAAGGGCTGCTTCAGGTAGACCATGATCGTTTCTTCTTACCCGACACTTCGCGTGCGAGAGAATTGACGCGCCTCTGATGGCACTCATGACCTAGGATGCCCAATCAAGTGGCGCCCAGATAGGCCTTTCCGATCTGCAAAAACTAGTTGCATCGCCGTTTCGGGCTGCAGTGGCCAACCAGGGGATCAGGCCAGTCCGGCGCTCCCTCCTGCCCAATAGTGAATCCGTTGCTCCGGCAACCGGCATTCGAAAAAGCAACCATCGGCGATCAAGACGTGCAACACCGCAGCCGGCAGTAGCGAAACGCCTGCAATGCACCGGTCGGCGTGCGGTGCAATACCTTTTCGGAATGCACCAATTCACAGACACCTGCGAACGCCGCCTGAAGCTTTGAGGCGTCATAACGCTCAACGGGTAGACCGCTACAGTGATCGGGGCCATCTTCGGCAAAGGTGGCGATAATGACGTCGCCGCCCGGCCGGAGCGCGGCACGTAGCGTATCGACGTATGCACTTCGATCAGACCGTGCAGTTAAGAAATGGAATACCGCACGATCATGCCAGAGCGCAAAACGGGCGGCTGGCAGATGCGCCTTCGTGACATCGGCTTCTATCCAATGCACACGTGCCGCGTCGGAACCGAGTCCAGCTCGCGCGTTTACCAGGGCCACGGGCGAGATATCCAGAACCGAGACATCGCGGTATCCCAGTTGCAACAGCGCCGCCGCGAGATACGACGTACCACCACCGATGTCAATGAGCGGCGCTTCTCTGTCCAAGCCACACCTGTTTATGAGCTCCAACGACTGCTCGGCATGAGCCTGGTACCAGCTAAGATCGTCGCCAGCTCTGTCACGATATACGCCGTCCCAGTGATCCTTGTCAGGCATAGCCTTCCGACCATGCATTTCGCCACTCCCCGATGCGGCAGCGATCCGCATCCAGAGATGGCGCCGGGTTGATACCCAGAGACGTATCCAGCATCCGCTCGTCGCGGCAACGCTGCAACATAACGCACCGAACACCGGATTTCTCGAGCCGATTCAGTAGACACTCGAGCCGCGTCCGTGGCAGTAAGGTTGCGTGCACCGTGATCCGCACCTCGAATGCCACGCCGGATTCCTGCAGATACGCCAGACTTTCAAAGGCTCGCACGCCACTGTCCGGCACGCCAGTCAGTGCCGGATAGTCTTCCGGAAGCGCCTTGATATCGAGGCCGACCCAGTCGACCAATCCCAGTACCCTGGCCAGGCGACCCGGATAACAGCCGGCGCTGTGCAGGCCGACCTTGTATCCCAGTTCACGGACCTGACGAACCGCATCCGGCAGTGCCCGTTGCGCCGTGGGTTCACCACCGGAAAAAACCACTGCATCGAGCAGGCCACGGCGCCGCCTGAGGAACGTGAGCACATCTTTCCACGTAGTTGGAGCATCGCCCACGGCGTGGATCAAGTCAGCGTTGTGACAGTACCGGCACCGCCACGGACACCCCTGGCAGAAGACGACGGCCGCCAGTTCACCTGGATAATCGATGGTGGTGAGTGGCGTGACGCCGCCCACTCGTAATCGCTGCATCGTTCAGGACTCAGGGCACTGATCATGCGTAATAAAATAGCGGCGTTCAGCATGTTCCGACTGCTTGCCGGGATTCCATGACGAAACCGGCCGGTGGTATCCCATGACACGCGTCCAGACCTCGCAGCGGGTGCGTTCTTCGTCTTTCAGCTCGATTCGGGTGTCATGCGTGTACATGAGTTGTTTCCTCGTGTTGTTTGCGCGCGAGCAGCTCAGCATCGCACTTGGGACAGAATTCGTGCTCACCAGCCAGATAGCCGTGTGTCGGACAGATCGAAAAGGTCGGTGTAATCGTGATATACGGCAGGCGGAAGTTGCCCAATGCGCGCTGCACCAGACGCTTACAGGCCTCAGCGCTGGAGACCTGCTCCGGCAAGTACAGGTGCAGCACGGTGCCACCGGTATACTTACGCTGCAGGTCATCCTGGCGCTCCAACGCCTCGAACGGATCGTCGGTGAAGCCGACCGGTAACTGCGAGCTGTTGGTGTAGTAAGGTGCCTCGGCCGTGCCGGCCTGCAGGATCCCCGGGAAGCGTTTGCGGTCCTCCTTGGCGAAGCGATAGGTCGTACCCTCGGCCGGGGTCGCCTCGAGGTTGTACAGGTGCCCCGTCTCCTCCTGGAATTCGATCATGCGCGCTCGCACGTGGTCGAGCAGGCGCTCGGCCAGTGCATAGCCGTCTGGTGTCGTGATGTCGTCGCGATCGGCGGAGAAATTGCGCACCATCTCGTTGATGCCGTTCACGCCGATGGTCGAGAAGTGGTTGCGCAGCGTGCCGAGGTAACGCTTGGTGTACGGAAACAGGCCAGCATCCATGTGGCGCTGGATCACCTTGCGCTTGACCTCCAGGCTGTCACGCGCGATGTACAGCAGTTCGTCGAGCCTGTCCAACAGGCCGGCCTCATCATGGCGATGCAGGTAACCCAGGCGCGCGCAGTTGACCGTGACCACGCCCAGCGAACCGGTCTGCTCGGCCGAGCCGAACAAGCCGTTGCCGCGCTTCAGCAGTTCGCGCAGATCGAGCTGCAGCCGGCAGCACATGCTGCGGATCATGTTGGGTTTCATCTCCGAGTTCAGAAAGTTCTGGAAGTACGGCAGGCCGTATTTCGCGGTCATTGCGAACAGGCGCTGCGCGTTGTCGCTGTCCCACGGAAAGTCGGGCGTGATGTTGTAGGTCGGGATCGGGAACGTGAACACCCGGCCCTTGGCGTCGCCGGCGGTCATCACGTCGATGTAGGCGCGGTTGATCATATCCATCTCGGCCTGCAGGTCACCGTAGCTGAACGGCATCTCTTCGCCGCCGATCACCGGGATCTGATCGCGCAGGTCCTCCGGGCACACCCAATCGAAGGTGAGGTTGGTGAACGGCGTCTGCGTGCCCCAGCGCGAAGGCACGTTCAGGTTGTAGATCAGCTCCTGGATGTACTGGCGGACCTGCACGTAGTCGAGCCTGTCCTTGCGCACAAAGGGCGCCATGTAGGTGTCGAACGAACTGAACGCCTGTGCACCGGCCCACTCGTTCTGCAACGTGCCGAGAAAATTGACGATCTGCCCGACCGCCGACGACATGTGCTTCGGGGGGCCGGCCTCGACCTTGCCCCGCACGCCGTTCAGCCCCTCGTGCAGCAGCGTGCGCAGCGACCAGCCGGCGCAGTAGCCGGCGAGCATGTCGAGGTCATGGATGTGGATGTCGCCCTCTCGGTGCGCGCCGCCCGCCTCCGGCGCATAGACGTGGCTCAGCCAGTAATTGGCAATCACCTTGCCCGAGGTGTTCAGGATCAGCCCGCCCAGCGAGTAGCCCTGGTTGGCATTGGCGCTGACCCGCCAGTCGGCGCGCTCGAGATACTCGTTGACCGAGCTGGCGACATCGACCAGGGTGCGCCGGTCGTCGCGTAGACGCTTGTGCTGGTCGCGGTAGCTGATGTAGGCGCGCGCTGTGGCGAGATGGTTGGCGGCGATCAGGGTCTGCTCGACGATGTCCTGGATGCGCTCGATATCCGGGATGCCGTCGCCGAAATGGCCATGGCTCAATACCTTGACCACTTGGGCGGTCAACAGGCGTGACTCGTCGGTGCCGAATTCGCCGGTCGCCTCGCCGGCACGGCGGATCGCGTTGGCGATCTTTTCGCTATCGAAAGGGGTCTCTGACCCGTCGCGCCGGCGTATACGCGCCGGCAGCCGGGCCACCTGAGTGGCAGGAACTGACATGGGACATCCTCGTTCTTATGGTGGTGCAGACACAATATCTTGTAGACAATGACACTTTGTGTCACAAGATATAGTGTTGCCGCCATTTGATCCGGGTCAAACTTTCGGTCCACTTAATTCCCGCTTGACCTTGGTCAAAGCTGGCGCCGGAACCGGGTGGCACAAACCCGGTTTGCATATCGCCAGGTCGCCGATGTCCAGTCCCCTGCCCCAAATCGTCAACACCTTTGGCCAGGATCTGTTGCGTCGCCATGGCCGGCGGGTGCACAAGATCGCGATCCATGCCGGCTTCACTTGCCCGAATCGGGACGGCAGCAAGGGCCGCGGCGGCTGTACCTTCTGTAACAATGTATCGTTCAGCCCAAACGCGCGGCGCGAGCCGGCGGTCGGGGAGCAGATCGCGGCCGGACGCGCGGTGATCGCTCGGCGCACAGGCGCGCGCCGTTTCATCGCCTACTTCCAGGCCTATACCAATACTTATGCCGATGTGGACCATCTGGACCGGCTGTATGGCGCGGCGCTGGCCGAGCCGGACGTGATCGGCCTGTCGGTCGGCACCCGCCCGGACTGCGTCCCACCCGCGGTGCTCGACCTACTCGCACGCTACCGCGACGAGGGACACGAGGTGTGGCTGGAACTCGGCCTGCAGTCGGCGTTCGACGAGACGCTGGAGCGGGTCAACCGCGGTCACGATTTCGCCGAGTACGTCGCCACAGTGCGCGCGGCCCGGGCCCGCGGGCTCAAGGTCTGTACCCACCTGATCATTGGTCTGCCCGGGGAAGGACCAGCGCATGCGCAGACCACATTGGCGCGCGTGCTCGAGCACGGCGTCGACGGTCTCAAGTTGCACCCGCTACACGTCGTCAAAGGCACCATGCTCGCCAACCAGTGGCGGCGCGGCGAGTACCGACCGTGGGCACTGGGCGAGTACCTCGACACCGCTGCCAACCTGGTCGAGCAAACCCCACCCGAGGTGGTCTACCACCGGCTCACCGGTACGGCTTCGCCGCAGATCCTCCTCGCACCCGACTGGTGCCGCTACAAGTGGCGTGTAATCGACGGCATCGCCGCGACACTGCAGCAACGCGGCAGCTGCCAGGGCAGCGCACTTTCCCATCAACGACTCGTCAAAGGTCACTGATCCATGGAACTCGTCTGCCCGGCCGGCAACCTGGCTTCACTGAAGGCGGCGGTCGATACCGGCGCCGACGCCGTCTACCTCGGCTTTCGCGATGCCACCAACGCACGCAATTTCGAGGGGCTTAATTTCGATGAACACGGCATGCACGACGGCATCGCCTACGCCCACGCGCGCGGCCGCAGGGTCTTCCTTGCCCTCAACACCTACCCGCAGCCGGCTGGCTGGCCAGTCTGGCAGGCCGCGATCGACCGCGCCGCCGCGCTGGGCCTCGATGCACTGATCGCGGCTGACATCGGCGTACTCGACTACGCCAGCGCGCGTCATCCGGATCTGCCTTTGCACCTGTCGGTCCAGGGCTCGGCGACCAGCTACGAGGCACTGCGCTTCTACCACGAGCAGTTCGGCGTGCGCCGCGCGGTGCTGCCGCGGGTGCTGTCGCTGGCACAGGTGCAGCACGTAATCGACAACAGCCCGGTGCAGATCGAGGTGTTCGGTTTCGGCAGCCTGTGCGTGATGGTCGAGGGTCGCTGCCTGCTGTCGTCGTACGCCGCTGGCAAGTCGCCCAACACCCACGGCGTGTGCTCTCCGGCTGCATCGGTACAGTGGATTGAGACACCGAACGGCCTGGAGACCCGCCTCGGCGACGTGCTGGTCGACCGGGTCGGTGCCGGTGCGCATGCCGGCTACCCGACGTTGTGCAAGGGTCGGTACCAGGTCGGTGGCAACATCTACTACGCAATCGAGGAGCCGACCAGCCTCAACACCCTCGACCTGCTGCCACACCTGGCCGCGGCCGGCGTCGCGGCGATCAAACTCGAGGGCCGCCAGCGCAGCCCGGCCTATGTGCGCCAGGTGACCGGCGTATGGCGGGCCGCGATCGACAGCTGCCGGCGCGACCCGGCCGGCTACCGTCCGCGGGCCGAATGGCAGCAGATGCTGGGCCGCGTCAGCGAAGGCCAGCAAACCACGCTCGGCGCCTACGCGCGCCCCTGGCAATGAATCCCGACGGAGCCGATCACATGAGCTCTCCCCGCCTCGCTCTCGGCCCGGTGCTGTACTTCTGGTCACGCGACGACCTGTTCCGCTTCTACCGCGAGATAGCCGAACTGCCGCTCGACACCGTGTATCTCGGCGAGACCGTGTGCGCCAAGCGGCGCAGCCTGCGCCTCGACGATTGGCTGGCGATTGGCCGTGAACTGGCGGATGCGGGCAAGGAAGTGGTGCTGTCGAGCCTGGCGCTAATCGAAGCCGAGTCGGAGCTGAAGAGCCTGCGCCGGCTGTGCGCCAACGGTCGCTTCCTGGTCGAGGCCAACGACATGGCGGCGGTGCAGCTGCTGGCCGGCGAGACAGCATTCGTCGCCGGGCCGTTCGTCAACATCTACAACACGCGCACGCTGCACAAGCTGGCCGCGCTCGGCATGCGCCGCTGGGTGATGCCGGTCGAGCTGTCGCGCGACACCTTGGCGGCGATGCAGGCCGAGCGTCCGGATGGCGTCGAGACGGAGCTGTTCGCATTTGGCCGACTGCCGCTGGCACTGTCGGCGCGTTGCTTCACCGCGCGCGCGCACAAGCTGCCTAAGGACGACTGCCAGTTACGCTGCCTCGACTATCCCGACGGCATGCTGTTGTCGACTCAGGAGGGCGCACGCTTCCTCGCCCTGAACGGCATCCAGACCCAGTCTGCGCACACCTACAGCCTGCTGTACGAGCTGGACGATGTGCACGCGCTGGGCGTCGACCTGTTGCGCATCAGTCCACAGTGGCAGCACACCGCGGAAATCGTGCAGGTGTTCGATGATGTGTTGAACAAGGGCCGCGCAATCATCGATGCCGACAGCGAACTGATCGGCTACATGCCTGCCGGTCCGTGCGACGGCTACTGGCGCGGAGTCTCTGGACTGACCTGGCGAGGCGGACCGGAGATCGTCTCGGCGCCACAGTAGCGCCCAATCAGGTCCGTCATGCGATCGAGTGCTTCGCGCAATACCCTCGGAACGGGTGGTTCTTCCAGCGCATCGATGAAGTTCTTCAGGTGCAAACCAGTCGCGGTGTCGCCTTCGATCCGCAGCAGGCGCTGGAAGAACAGGCTGTCGGCATCCTCGCGCTGGGTGGCCAGCAGCAGGAAAGTGTACAGCTCGGCGCTGATGACGATATCCCCACCGTTGCGAGGCACGGCCGGAACAAAACGTCGGCACTCCAAACGCACATAGCTGTCCACACGCAAATCGACCACGGCAACGTGCAGCGTCTTTTCCTGGAGAAAATCCATCTCCCCGCTCGCCAACGCGTCCGCGAACACGCGACTGAGGATCTTCGACAGGCCGGAGGAATGCAGGCCTGATGGCAGCCACCGCAGTGGCCGGGCCAGCAGCGCACAAGGCGCGCGTCGGAAGGGAATCAAGGTGGACCTCCGCCATCTCACAAGCCGGCCCAGTCTCACCGGTCCCTGGCGTGACCCATATGACAAAGATCAAGGCCCGCGAACGCCACACGCCCGATAGTACGGCGGAGGCAATGCCGCCAGTGTCCTGCAACATCCGCACACCCTTCCACTGCCAGCGCTGCAGCGGAGGCCATTCCGTTCACCGTATGGAACCAACACCAACGCCCAGCCGCCTGACGTTCACCGATATCACCGATGCCCTGCGTACTGGTCGGACAGTGTTTCGCAAGATCCCGGCTGCCAGCGGCGCCTATGCGGCCGTTTTTGCCGGATGCGGATTGGTGCTGTTGAGCGCGATTACCGCGCTTGGATTTTCGCCCATGGTGTTGCCGCTTGCCGGTGGCTTCATGCTGGTCGGACCGGTCCTGCTGACCGGCTTTTTTGAACTGTCGAGGCGGCATGCGCTTGGCCAGAAACCGACCCTAGTCCATGCCATCGGTGCCATTCGGCGGGCGCCAAGCGGGCTCTGGCTGGTCGCCGCATTGTGTTCCTTCCTGTTCCTTATCTGGATCACCGACGCGGGCGTTCTGTACAGCTTCACCCTCGGCGGCAAAACCGAGACCGTCGGCACAAACTGGCTTTCAGCATTGCGCCACGACGCCTGGAATTTCCACTTTTGGGGTTCGATCACGGGATCGGTGCTCGCCTATATGATCTTTACGATCTCAGCGTTTTCTGTCCCACTGATTTATGACGAACGCACAACGCTGACGACGGCTATCTACGTCAGCGTACGTACCGTCCTGGGCAACTTTCTTGTCTGTATTGCTTGGGGGATTCTGCTCGGCAGCGTAGTCATCTGCTCAATCCTGCTACTACCTCTACTGCTGCTCACGCTACCCATCATGGCCTACGCGAGCTATGCGCTTTACCAGCGTGCATTTCCAGCGACCAGTTAACGAACCCTTTAACCGGCCCGCAAAGACCGGGGCCGCCAAGTAGCATCGCGTACGAACGCTTCCTTCCCGGTTAACCGGCGGCGTTGCTTCCGCCGACGCCGAATTGACATTCGGTGGCATTTTTGAAAAGATAGTAATTGATTACTATCTTTTTGGTTGGATCCATGGTCCTCGAATCAAAGCATTTGCGTGCGGATGAGCGTCGCGACCTAACGGTTCGAACCGTTGTCGACCTGGCCGCCGAACAGAATCCGAGCGAGATCACCACCGCGGCCATCGCCAAGCGGATGAACGTCACGCAAGGGGCACTGTTCCGCCACTTCCCGAACAAGGACGCGATCCTGGAGGCCGTGGTCGATTGGGTCGCGGACCGCCTGCTGCGCCGACTCGATGAGGCTGCGGCTGGCGCATCGGGAGCGCTGGATGCGCTGGAGGCCATGTTCATGGCGCATATCGAGTTCATCGTCCTGCACCCCGGCGTACCACGCATGCTGTTCGGGCAACTGCAAAGCCCCGGATCAACACCGGCCAAACGCATGGCCAAGGCATTGTTGAAACGATACAGCGAGCGCCTGCACAAGCTGATGGAGCAAGGTAAACAATCGGGTGGACTGGACGCCGACCTAGACGTCGACAATGCCAGCGTCCTGTTCATCGGCACCATCCAGGGATTGGTGATGCAGTCGCTGATCGCCGGCAATGTGGCCCAAATGCGCGCACAGGCGCCCGCTGTGTTTGCCATTTTTCGGCGCGGAATCGGGGTGCAGCCATAATGGGCCGATCGCTCACACGGCGGACATGGACACTTGTGGGTGTCATGGTGCCACTGCTCGCACTGTTCGCTTATGTCGCACTGCGTTCGGGACCACTCGCCCCGGTATCGGTGACAACCACGACCGTCGAATCCAGACCGCTGTCCCCGGCGTTGTTCGGGATCGGCACGGTCGAGGCCCGGCATACCTACAAGATCGGTCCGACCATCGCGGCACGGGTCAAACAACTCTACGTGGACGTCGGCGACCAGGTTGAATCCGGACAATTGCTCGGTGAGATGGAACCGGTAGACCTCGACGACCGCATCCGCGCACAGGACGCGGCGGTCAAGCGCGCGGCAGCGGCATTGCAGGAGGCCGAATCCCGTCAGGCCTATGCGAAGGCCGAGGCGCACCGCTACGAACAGCTGCTGACCAAGAAACTGGCCAGTGACGAGATGGTTGCCGGGAAACGCCAGGAACTGAAGATCAGCGATGCGGCACTCGAGGCCGCGCGCGAGGACCTTGCGCGCAGCCGCCACGACCACCAGGCACTGGTCGCGCAGCGCGATAACCTGCGGTTGGTTGCGCCGGTGGCCGGCCTGGTGGTGGCTCGCGAGGCCGATCCAGGCACGACCATGATTGCCGGCCAGGCGGTCGTCCAGCTGATAGACCCTGCAAGCCTTTGGATCAACTCGCGTTTCGACCAGATCAGCGCGTCTGGCTTAATGACCGGACTACCGGCAACGGTGACGCTGCGCTCGCGCGCCGGCCAGGACATGTCTGCGCAAGTGTTGCGCATGGAGCCCCTGGCCGATTCGGTCACCGAAGAAACCTTGGCCAAGGTTACATTCGATCAGCTGCCGGAACCGCTGCCACCGCTGGGCGAGCTGGCCGAGGTAACCGTGCAGTTGCCGGCGCTGCCCGCCGCGCCGGTGATCCCGAATGCCGCGGTGCGTCGCGTGGGCGGCGAACTGGGCGTATGGCAGCTGGTCGGAGACGACCTGCGCTTCACACGCATCCAGTTGGGCGCAAGCGATCTCGACGGCCTGGTCCAGGTACGCAGTGGACTCGCGCCGGGTGACCGTGTGGTTGTCTACAGCGAAAAGGCACTGAACAACACGAGCCGCATCCACGTGGTCGAGCACCTGCCCGGAGCCCCCTCATGATCAGCCTGGCTGGGCGCGACATCCTTCAATCCTGGGGCAAATTCGTGTTCACCGGCTTCGGCCTGGGACTCTTGATCGGCGTTACGCTGACGATGGCCGGGGTGTACCGTGGCATGGTTGACGATGCCAGAGTCCTGCTCGACAACAGCGCCGCCGACCTCTGGGTGGTACAGAAAGATACCTTGGGGCCGTACGCCGAATCATCCAGCGTATATGACGACCTGTGGCGCAGCATCGTCGCGATGCCCGGCGTGGCCCGTGCAGCCAATGTCACCTATCTCACCATGCAGGTGCGCCAGGGCAACCGGGACGTACGCGCCATGGTGACCGGGATCGTCGGTGGCACGGCAAACAGTCCCGGCTGGCCACCACAGCTGGTCGCCGGACGGCAGATCACGCGCGGACACTACGAGGCGGTGGCCGACGTCGCTGCCGGCTTTGAACTCGGCGATCACATCCAGATCCGGCGCAATCATTTTACCGTCGTCGGTCTGACCCGGCGCATGGTGTCATCGAGTGGCGACCCGATGATCTTCATCCCGTTGAAAGATGCGCAAGAGGCGCAGTTCCTCAAGGACAACGACGCGATCCTCGCCCAACGGCGTCGCAGCAGTGAGAACCCGGCGTTCAATCGTCCCGGCGTACCCGGGCTATTGGATGCCGTGCTCGATTCTCAGACCAGCAACAACTATGTCAATGCCATCCTGGTACAGCTGAAACCCGGGTACCTGGCACAGGAGGTCGCCACCCCGATCGAGCGCTGGAAACGGCTCGAGGTCTATGACCGGGTGGCCATGGAGGAGATCCTGGTCGGTAAACTGATCGCCACCTCGTCGAGGCAGATCGGCATGTTCCTGGTGATCCTGGCGGTAGTCAGCGCCGCGATCGTGGCCTTCATCATCTATACGCTCACCATGGACAAGATCCGTGAGATCGCGGTGCTCAAGCTCATCGGCACACGCAACCGCACCATCGCCGGCATGATCCTGCAGCAGGCCCTGGCGCTCGGCCTGATCGGTTTTGTGGTCGGCAAGATCGCCGCCACCTTTGCCGCACCGGTGTTCCCCAAGTACGTGCTGCTGATCCCATTCGACTCCATCGCCGGATTCTTTGCAGTCATGCTGATCTGTGTGCTGGCCAGCATTGTCGCCATTCGGATGGCGCTCAAGGTCGACCCGGCCGAGGCCATCGGCGGTTGACATGAGTGACAAAGGTATCCGTATCGAGGGTCTGAAGAAACGCTATGGCGAAGGCGACACCGCGGTCGAAGCGCTCAAGCACGTGGACATGCAGGTGGCACCTGGTGAGGTCGTCGGACTGATTGGCCCCTCCGGCTCGGGCAAAAGCACGCTGTTGAAGGGACTTGGTGCCGTGATCGATCCGACGGCCGGACGCATGGTCCTCGGCGACGACGTGATCTACGACAACGGCTGGAAGGTGCATGACCTGCGCGCCCTGCGCCGTGACAAGATTGGCTTCGTCTTCCAGGCCCCCTACCTGATCCCGTTCCTCGATGTCACCGATAACATCGCCTTGCTGCCGATGCTGGCCGGCGTACCCAATGCCAAAGCACGTGCCATGGCCCTGGAACTTCTGATCGCGCTGGACGTACAGCACCGCGCCGGCGCCATGCCGTCGCAGCTCTCCGGCGGCGAACAGCAGCGGGTGGCGATCGCTCGCGGTCTGGTCAACCGTCCGCCGGTGATTCTCGCCGACGAACCGACTGCGCCACTCGACTCCGAGCGTGCGATGGCCGTGATCCGTATCTTGAACGAGATGGCAGACCGGTTCGAAACTGCCATCATCGTCGTCACGCACGACGAGAAGATCATCCCGACGTTCAAGCGTATCTACCACATCCGCGACGGTGTAACCCATGAAGAAAAGGGTGAGGGGCGGGCGTTCGCGTGAACGCCTCATGCGCTCATTCGCGTGTCAATTGATTCATTTCTAGATCTGCGGAGAAAAGGCCATGCCCTACTTTCCAATCAAGCCAGCGATCACGATCGCGATCGCTCTTTCTCTGATAGTCGTTGTACCGAGCCATGCGGAGAGCACGATGCAGCACGCCGGCGAAACAGATGAACATGCTGCCCATCAGCACGGTGGTCACCAGGCGGCCGATTTGCAGCTCAACCACGGACAGCGATGGCAAACGGATGCGCCGCTGCGCGAAGGCATGGAGCGTATCCGCGCGGCCGTGGCCGCAGCGGCCGACCGCACCGATGCCACGGGCGGTCTCGATGCATCATCGGGAAAGGTCCTGGCCGATGAAATCGATGCCGCCATTGCATTCATGGTGTCGCATTGCCGTCTGCCACCACAAGCCGATGCCAATCTGCACATTCTGATCGGCCAAATGGCAGAAGCCGCCACGCTGGCCCGAGAGCCTGTCGAGTCGCCGAGCGCACTGGCACGCATACGGGCAGCTTTGGATACTTATCCACACTACTTCGTACATCCCGACTGGTGAACGGACCCCGGAGCCAAGGCTGCATGGGGGTCTTGGGGTCCCTCAGGCGCCGCCGCCCACGGTGACCATTACTCCTCTGGATGATCGAAGACCAGCCGGTCGACGCGCATATGGAAGGTGGAAAGTATCTCGATCGCCGGCTCATAACCCATACCAGGAATCTCCAAAAACGGCCTGGGAAGCCGGGTGGATCATTCCGCCGAGCGCTGCAAGCTACGCCGGGAGCAGGTCTCTATATCGACCGGTTCAGCAAAACAATCGAGCCCACACCGGGGCGCGCATAGCCTATTTTACAATTCGCTTGACAAACCGAGCCATTTGGTTAGGATTCCTACCTATGAAGTTCGACGAAATCACAGAACCATTGGATCGCCGCTTGGCCGACGGCCTCACCCGGCTCGCAGCCGTCGCTCGACAGCTGGATTGGCAGGCAGCAGCGTCGGCAGGATTGTCACCGACCCAGGCCGACATCCTGCGGTTCGTCGCCAGCCGGCCTGAAGGTGCGCGTCTGACCGCGGCCGCGGCGCACATCGGCGTGCGCAAGGCCACGGCCAGCGATGCCGTGACCACCCTGGAAACCAAGTCGCTGTTGCGCAAGCAGGCAGACGCCTCGGATGGTCGCGCGATCGCGCTGAAGGCGACGGCCAAGGGGACTCGGGTCGCCCGGGAATGGCCAGCCAGTTTCGGACCGGTCGTCGAAGGGCTCTCGGACAACGAGCAGGAAATGCTGTTGGCATTGGTGATCAAAATGATCCGGCAGTTGCAGCTCCGCGAACTGATCGCACCGCAGCGAACCTGCGTGACCTGTCGCCACTTCCGTGAAAATGTCGCGCCGGGCACAGCGTCACCGCACTTCTGTGCCTTCGTCGGGGCACCGATGGCCGAGCGTCACTTGCGCGTCGACTGCCCGGA
>ERZ795048.2276-NODE-2276-length-15684-cov-4.816623_pt1 | contig 15684 bp, 15 predicted proteins | sample MGYA00375132_ERZ795048 | MGnify/ENA primary metagenome ERZ795048 (study PRJEB30177, sample SAMN05720225) | activated sludge metagenome | isolation source: Anaerobic digester | place: Hong Kong | collected 2014-12-17 ...
GGAACCCATCTTCCTCTGAATATCCTCCTTCGGCACCAGCATCATTGCGGAATTTTCGGTCTGGCCGAACCCCTGCTGCATGTGAAGACCGCGCTTGGCAAGCTCCTCGAACAGACTCGGCGGCGTCCTTTCTCCTCCGCCCACAACGCATCGCACCGAACTCACCTCGGTCTGATCCAGCTTGCCCGTATCCAGTATAAGCCTCCACATGGTGGTCAGCGCGAACACTATTGTGCCCTTGTAACGCTGTATGTCCTCGGCAAACTCGTTTGGATCGAAGCCCCGGCGCATGACCATGGTCATGCCGCTGCACAGTGCGGGGGTCGCCACGATGAAAAGACCCCCGGAGTGGAAAAGGGGCATCTGGGCGATAATGATATCATCCTGAGTTCCGTCGATATACACATTTACCTGGAAGTTTTTGAAATACGTCTGAAGGTGAGAGACCACTGCGCCCTTCGGATTGCCGGTGGTTCCGGATGTATAGATGATAGCGAGGGGGTCGCTCAGCTCCACGGGCTTTTCCATGAAAGGTTCTGTAATCGGCTGCCCCTGTATGAGATCATGGTAGTCCTCTGCCCAGTCAGGGCATGCCGGGCTCTTGAAACCCGGAGGAAGAACGCTGCCGCTTTTGAGGAAGATGAACTTGTCGCGCTCGACCTTGAGTCTGCCCCTTATCAGGTCAATGCTGCCCAGAAAGGAGTCGTGGAAAACGATCAGCCTGGTACCGCTGTCAATGAGCTGATATTCGAGCTCCGGACCCACGAGGCGCCAGTTGAGCGGTACCAGAATGGCCCCGATCTTGGCACAGGCAAAATATACCTCTAAAAACTCGACGCAGTTGAGCATCAGAACTGCAACCCTGTCACCCTTTTTGATACCCTTTTTCTCGAGCATGTGGGCTGCCCTGTTTATGCCGTCATTGAGATTCCTGTAGGTGACAGGACTATCTTCAAAGATGATCGCTGTCTTTTCCGGCATGAGAATTGCCCTCTTGTATGGGATATGCCCGATGTTCCAATCTCCAGACATGGTTTTGGTCTCCTTTCTCTTGCTATTTTCCCCCGGCTCACCGGTATTCAGTTCCCGCGTTCACCTTCCCGTGAACCGGGGTTTTCTCTTTTCAAAAAATGCGAACTGCCCCTCCTTGAGGTCATCGCTGTTGAATGCCTCGCCGATGAGACCGTCCGCCTCTTTCATCTGCTCTTCATCGAGGCTCATCCTCTCCTGAAACATGGCCATGATCCTCTTGGTGCCCTTGAGAGACAGCGGTGCATTCTGCGCGATTTCACCTGCAAGACAGTAGGTGACTTCAGCAAGCTCGTTCTTTGGGACGAGCCGGTCCACCAACCCCATCCTCAATACCTCCGGACCCTTATAGGTCCTTGCGGTGAAGAAGATTTCCCGCGCACGGGCCATGCCCACCACGTCGACGAACTGCCTGATCCCCTCCGGATGGTAAACGAGTCCGAGCCTGGTCGGGGGCATGCCCGCCCGAATGCCCTCGACGGCGATGCGCATGTCGCAGCACATGGCCATATTGAGACCTGCACCAAAGGCGTCCCCGTTCATCATGGCAATGGTGGGATACGGGTACTTTGCCACGGTGTTCATCGCGAATTCGAGCGGGTTGCTGGTCTTCATGAGCGCCGCGAGTTCGGGCGTCATCTCAGTGGGGATAGCCGCAATGTCATATCCCGAGGAAAAGGCCGTGCCGTTGCATCCGGTTATGACTACGCAGCGGATGTCGTCGTCGACTGCCCATTCACCAAGTGTTTTGTGGATATGGAGCAGCAGCTCCGGTGAAAGGGCATTCTTCCGATGCGGCCTGTTGAAGGTGACGGTGCCGATAGCGTCGTGCACTTCTTTCAAGAGTATCTCCTGTCCGCTCATGTTCTCTCCCCTTCTCTATTCAAGAGACATCTCTAGATCCCCTGGCCGAAGTCGAGGATTGGCCTCACCTCCACGATGTCGAACCAGACGAGGTGTTTGAGCATGTCTGCTGCATTGCCTATTTTCGCCCTGATCTGCTCCCTGACCTCTCTCCACGTCTGGCCTTCATCCTCGATGGTACGGGCCTTCATGTAGAGCCTGCAGCCTTCTGTCGCCATGCCGGTCTTGCCGTGCAGCATTACGATGCAGGCGGCGTACGGGTTCTCATTCAGGTTTTTGAACGAGCGGTTGTCGGACAGCATTACGATAACCGACGAATCATCAATGAGCTGGTACGAACCGAACATGGCCAGGTTCACCTTTCCCTGTGCATCGGATGTGGCAAGCACGTTTGCCCTTCCCTGATTTTTCATCATGTTTCTTACTGTCTCGCTGATTTGCATCACCCACCCCCTTTCCTAGATGCCGGCAGGAGCCGGCTGTTTGTGATCATTCCCGCCTCTTGTGCAGGCATTGCCCCATTTCTTGATGGCCTGATGCGGCATCCTTGATCCGTACAGGAACGTCCATCGAAGCAGCCGCTCTATGGCGGAGGGAAGCATCCTGAACCCTGAGATGAATTCAATCGTATTTCCATACTGATCCTGCATGGCCTTCTTGTCCTGGCAGCCGCATCCCAGTGTGATCAGGTGTATGTTGTTCTCCCTGCAGAACGTGATTCCATAAGAGACATCCAGACCGAAATTCGACTCTCCGTCAGTGATGTGGATAAGGAGCCTGCGCCTTTTCTTTTTCGGCATGAACAGGGCTGCTGCTATGATGGCCTGGCCCGAGGCTGTCTGGCCAAACGGAGGCACCGAGAGCACCTTGTCCTTCCTGATCAGGGAAGAGATCATACAGATGCCGTCGATTTCAAAATAGGCATATGCCGACAGGCTGTTCCGGTACCCCTTGAGTGCATGGTGGAGTGTGGAAACCGTGTTCTCCACGTTCCTCCATTTCCCCCCCCTCATTGATCCGCTGGCATCGATAAGCAGGGTCACATTCCAGTCCATGGCCGGCCTGGAATCCGTGTACTTGAAGCATTTTCCCGTTACCGCGGCGCGGTAGAGCCGTTTTCCGTCGACCGTACCGCTTGAAAGACCCCTGCTCACCACCTTCTCCCGGTCTGAATAACTGGCGAATATGGCGCTTATCCGTCCGGCCAGGACACGATCCACCACAGGATGTGCCGGGATGTTGTAGTCCCATCGGGAGGTGGGCACGATATCCTGATTGTCATGCCCTGCAACCCTCTGGATAAGCGGGGTGATGTTCGAGGAGGATGCTGCAAGCTGGGACTCTATGTCATTGACGAGATCCCGGGGAAGTCCCTTCGAACGGGTACCCGGAGAAACCCTTTTTTCGTGTCTGCCCCGGGCTGCCTTGAGGTGTTCAGGGATCCAGCAGATCCGTTTGTCTATGACGGAAAGATCTTCAACAGCGTCCCTGATCTTTGCCCATGTATCCCTGTAGAGTCTTTCGCGCGCTCTGCACCTGTTTATCACAAAGGACGTGTCCTCCTTGATTTCGGCAAGTTCCCCGGAAAGATGTATGAGGGCCTTCAGGGGCTCATGGTGGCGCCTGTCCGGAAGAACTGTTCCTTTATGCCCGAAGGTGGTTGCCACCCACAGGGATATCAAAGCGTCAAAAGACGGGTGTGCTCTGGTGAATTGGGCATGGGTGAGTGTGCTGTTGAGTTCTTTCTTTCGTACGAGGCGGAGATAGCTGCCCAGAACGGTCCCTTCCAGGATGCCGTCCGCATAGATATCTTCAGCCGCCTTTATCAACTTCTGAAACTTGATCAGGGCAAGAGAGCCCATTGTACTGAATGTGGGATCGAGGGACTTCCATACATGCTCGCTCCATTCTTTCCTGAGCATGGCCTCATGCACCACCTGACCCACCAGCATATCGGTCTTTTCCGGTACAACCGGGTATGTTCCCGCTACTGCTGCCGGATCTACCATGATGGAAGATGCACTTTCCGTTGATACGCCTGCATATTCCACACTGCCGGTATTGGCGCCGAGATGTCCTACAACCTTGCGCAACGCCTTCAAGAGATTGGCAAGTTCCACGGCCTCGACTGACGAGGTATTCTTCCTCCAGAAAGAGGACATGGCCCGATATTCATCGATCCCTGATATCCCGTGCATCCCTTTTGCGAGCATCGCATCACCTCAGTAGGACTGGTACTCCACGCTTTTCCCGCGATCATGAAGGCCGAACTCGATATGGAGAGACAACAGAACCGACTCGAGGACATCCGGATTCATCTGGAGGCCGTAGATGAACGCCTCCTTGACGGTTGCCCCCACTGCAATCATCTCTGCTATCATGAGGGTGTGACGTGTGGATACCACCATCGGCTCGTTCCTGTTTGCCCTGAGCCGATTTGCCACATTGACGACGGTCAGCGCCTGAGCTTCATCGAGGCCTGCCTTCAGACAGAGGACCTTTGTCTCCACTTCCGGCGGCAGGTAGTCCATCACGGTGACATAGAAGCGGTCGCGCAGAGCGGCATCGAGCATCTCTGTGCCGATGAATTCATCCCCTTCGTTGAGGGTGGCGAAAAAGACCACACCATCTGCCACCTTGATCTTGCCGATTTCGTCTATCCAGACGCTCCTGTCTTCGGCCAGGACAGACAGGAGCATGTTCAGTGCCTTGGGATGTTCGGGCCGGTTGATCTCCTCGAGATGGATGACGCAGCCGGGCGTCTGTATGGCCCTGGGAAAGAGAAATTCCTGGTAATAGGTCTGGCCGTCTTTGAGGCGGTGTTCACCGAAAAGCTGGCCAGGTTCCGAGAGGATGCCGATCTGGAACGTCGCCAGAAGCCTTGCATTTCTCGCGGCGAACTGCCTGACCAGGGTCGACTTGCCGCACCCCTGCTTGCCGGCTATCAGCACATTGACCGGGTGTCTCTGTGAGAGCCTCGAGATCCTGTCGAGATTGGCCATGATATCGCTTCTGAGAAAAAAGTTGCGCTCAGGTTGCGGTACTTGCACCGAGACCTCAAATCCCCCCTTTTGGGCTGTGTGAAATTTCATCATATGGCTCCTTGTTCGTTCCAGGGTATACCTGCCTAGAAAAACAGGTCCCGCTGCCTGGCTATGAGGAAAGCCCTGAGTTCCTTGCTGTTCCATCTGTTGTTCATCTCAGAGAGCATCGAGATGATCCTGCGGGCCTCATCCATGGATTCCGGAGAGCCGCCCGGCGCTATTGATTGAAGCCGTGAGACCATATCACTCATCCGGCCCTCCTCGTCCTCGATCGCCTCGGCCCTGGAAAACACGCAATCGGTTCCACACCTGGGGCACCTTCTCAGATCAGACTCGCCGCACGCAGGACACCCGTTTTTGCACAGGTAGGTAAATTCAAGATAGGAGGCACTGTAACCGCACTTGTGACATGTCATGTCCACCGTCTTCTCCTTTCTATAACGAGTATCCTGGGTGAAAAGGACAGGGAACAGGGGCCTGAATAGCCGGCCGGAGACAATGAACCGGTTCTCTTACCGCTGTTCCCCTGATGTTTCCATACTTCAGCCCGGCTGTCCGGGACTTACCCCGATCTCTCGATCCCTGCTGATTTTCCCCATATTGCATCTCCAGGCCTGATCTTAAATCTTGTAAAACCCAACAGTTCATCAACAGCGATCCATGTCTGACAGTTGGGACACTGCCTGAGCGTTACCGAAGCGTCGATCCTTGCGTTATAGAGGTAGCGGAAACTGGACTTGGGAGCCTCGTAATCACATTCTGCACACTTCATTGTTCCCTCCTTACCATTCTTGTGATCCGCCGATGAAAAGCATCACTACTGTCACAACCTGTTCTCGCTCCGGCAAACCTGCCTGAGTAATCGTCCGCTCAAACTACCTATGCCCGGCCCTTGACATCATCTGCCAGGCCCTCGATCCCTGCGGACTTGCCCCAGGGGGCTTCGCCAGGACCTATTTTCTGCTTCACGACTCCTGCTATCTCATCAACCGCCACCCATGCCTGGCACTGCGTACACTGCCTGATGCTTATGGGGGCATCGATGCGTGCGTTGTACAGGTACCGGAATTTTTCCACAGGGGCCTCATATCCACATTCGGTGCACTTCATAGTGTTCTCCTTTGTAGTTGGTCGTTATGAATCATTCCTTTATTTATCCTTCAGCTGTCTGATGAACCGCCTGAACGCAGGGTCGCTGCATTCCGTGCCGTCCTTGTCAATGAAATCGTTCTTCTCGTAATACGTGCATTTTGACGCATCCGTGAGGATCCTCAGCATGTATCCGTTTGTCCCTTCCAGAACGAACACCGGCGGATCACAGGTGATGTCGGAGCCCTCCTTCAGGATCTTGCAGCTCCCCCTTCCGTCACTTGACCAGGCACTTTCCATGTAGTGTCTGCACAATCCGCAGGGCCTTTCAGGAACCTTTTCCTCGTCCTCGATCTTTTCTACTCCGCCGGGCTGCAGGCCGAAAACCCCGGATGCCTTTGCGTAATCATCTCTGCTTATCCTTGCCATAATACCTTCTCCTTCCTTTTCTTCTCATTGAATGGGAACGAAGAGGATCGCTCATAGCAAAAGCGGCCATCCCCGTTCCCTCATTCTCACTACAATCCCTGTACCGTTCTCTGGATGATATTATCCTGGGTCTTTCTGCTTATATCTACGAAGTGCGCGCTGTACCCCGCCACCCTGACGATCACCTCCTGATACTTCTCAGGATCACGCTGGGCGCTTCTGAGCGTCTCGTCGGACACGCAGTTGAACTGAACATGATCGATGCCGAGATCACCCCAGGTCTTCATATAGGTCTTCCAGAGCTGGTACCCCTTCTCGCCTGAAAGCTGGGTGGGAGAGAGCCGCTGGTTCAGCAGGAAAGCCCTGCCGTCGGAGATATGGTCTATCTTGGAGCAAGACTTCAGCACCGCGGTAGGCCCCTTCTTGTCAAGGCCCGGCCCGGGAGAGATGCCTCCGTCATACAGTGCATCCCCGAGCCTCCTTCCGTTGGGAAGTGCGCCCACAATGTTTGCATAGTGGATGTTCCCGCTCACGTTTTCGGGCAGAATCGGCCAGTTGTTGCCGCTCGGGCACTTGAGCTCGTGCGAGTACTTGGCGCACTCGCGCAGACAGTCGAGCATGATCCTGTCAACATAGTCGTCATCGTTGCCCCACTTCGGTGCGTTCTTCACGAAATCGAGCCGCATCTCCTCTTTGCCCTCCCAGTTGTTGGCGACGGCTTCCTTGAGCTCGGCCAGGGTATACTTCTTTTCGTCAAAGACCAGCTTCTTGACCGCGGCAAGGCTGTCTGCGTTCTCGACCCAGGTGAATGCGGTGATCCATGCATTACCGCGGCTTATCGAGGGTTCGCACACGTCCAGACCGCTTTCGACCGAACGCTCGGAAACCGCTGAGAGGAACGGGCGCGGGGTAATCTTCGGTGCGAGAATCCTCGCCCTGTTCACCGGCCGCACCAGGATGCTGAAGATGGTCTTCATCTGGGTGATCCAGGCATCGAAGAATTCATCATAGCTCGCGAACGACTCTACAGGCGGTGTTTCCGCGCCGATCTGCATGTTTACCGAGTTGTCATACCCGCTGGTGAACACGTATTCTATGATCTTGGCGCAATTGGCTGTGGCGTTGGCCATCCTCATGGGCTGGAATCCTGCCTTTGTTGCCGGCGACGGCGACATGCACGCCTGATGCACCCAGAGTCTGGCCTCCTCTATGGGATGCCCGTGCCAGTGCATGGCATTCGCTACGAGGATCGGGTCGTTGCGCATGGAAGGATATCCAAGGCCCTGGCGAATGCACTCAAAGATCTCCCTCATCACCTCGTCGCTCACCTTGGGATGCCACCTGAATGCAAAGGTCGGGTTTGCCACCCTGACCAGCCGCGCAGCCTGGAGGAGCGCAATGGTCATACCGTTGCACGCATCGCTACCGTCTTTCTTCACCCCGCCCAGCGTCCATACCCACGTACCCTCAATACCCTGGAGTCCCTCACGGGCCCACTTCGGCTTGTACTGCGATACCTCGGCGGCGCGGATGAGGAACTCCCCTGCAAGGTCGAGGGCCTGTTCCCTGGTGAGCGTCTTGTCGACGTTCACGTCACGCTCATAATACGGACCGTGATAGAAGTCCGGCCGTGCCGGCCACGCACCCTCGATCGCCTCGTTCCTGCTGAAGAGCTGGATGAAGAGATCGTACTGCAGCGACTCCTGCAGGGTCCTCGGCGGCTTCGCCGGTACGCGCTCGCATGCTTCTGCGATCTTCACCAGCTCTTCCTTCCTCCTGGAGTCGGTCTCGAAGTTTTCCGCTATGATCCTTGCCAGTCTGGCGTAGCGTCTGCCATGCCTGATCCCGGCCTCCAGGGTAATCTTCATCGCCTCCCAGTTGTTCATCTTGTCGATCAGTTCGCTGATGTCTCTTGACGCTTCAAACTGATGGGCCTTTTCGTCCGCCTCTTCGATCCTGTTATCCAGTTCTGCAATGATATCCTCGAACGCTCGCACCCCGGTCATGATGTATTCATAATCCTTGCCGGAATAGCCGCCCCTTGCAAGGGGGACGCCCCAGCCGATGGCCCCGGAGAGAACCTTCATGACATCTCCCAGATCCATCTGGGGCAGCAGCTTGTCGAAATCCGACTTGCCTCCCCAGTAATTGGTAATGTCCTTGATAAGCTTCAGATTATCGTCGAGGGGCTCCGGGATTGCCTGCGGATCATTGATGACCTCATGGTTCACGATCGCTGCAAGGGAGGGGTCCCAGGTGATCGTATGTGGGTGACTTCCCAGATACCCTACAAGCTGGGATTGATCCGTTATGAAGATCGTCTTGTTGTCGAGAACATGCGCAAGCATCTTCGCAAACTTGATCACATACGGATCCGCCGACGACTCGAGTTCCTTCGCCTTCTCGGTCTGCATCACGGGCCTCTCGAGATCGATATACAATCCCAGTGGATACAGGCCGCCGATAGCGCCCTTCTTCCACATGGCCTTCCTGAGGTAGTCAAGCCTCTTGGAACGTTTTTTTTCTGCGGCCCACCACCATTCCTGTTTCTTTTCAAGCTCTTTCACAGATTCTGCTGTCACTGACATCTTCACTCTCCTTATTCCTGATCTCCTCCAGTCGGTACGGGAGGAACGCTTCACTTCTTCTCAAACGACGGACATTTTGCTGCATCCTTATCAGCCGCCACTGGTTTTGCCTGGTAGTACGCCTGCCTTGGATCAATCACCCTCTGGACGCAATCCCCTCTTTTGGGATCATCCTCCAACGGAAAGAATTTCCTGCATTTACTGCATGTTGTCATCGCCTATCACCCCCTTTCTTCTTGTTTAGTGAAAGAAGTTTCTCTTCTTTCATGAGCATTCTCCTTTATGTTCAGCAGCATGCGCTCTGAGAACATCTCAGAACCCCTGTGCCATGCCTACCTCTTCGAACCCTGATCCCCCTACCGTTGTCACCAGGCCATACTGGTGATAGAGGTCGGTAAAGACCTCCACGAACGAGGGGTCCAGGGCATCTATTTCGCGATACGGCCAGTAGATACCCAGCCAGTCGTACTTGTCCTGGCACCAGTTGTGGAACGGCAGCAGATCGACACGCCTGATATTCCCGGCAAACGCTGCAAGGAACAAGGCCGCCTCTTTATGGAAGTTCATGCTGTCATTGAAACCCGGCACGACAGGGATCCTCACCCATATCTCGCTGTTGCGGCCGCACAGGAGTTCCAGGTTCTTCAGGATGCGGCTGTTGCTGACCCCTGTCATCTCGAAATGCTTTGAGGGACTGATGTGCTTGAGATCGAACAGGATGATATCGGAATACTCGGCAATCTCCTCGAGAACGCTGAAACTGCAGTATCCGTTTGTATCAAGGCAGGTGTGCAGTGAACGTTTTTTTGCCCCTTTGAGCAACTCAAGGGTGAATTCTGCATGCGAGGTAGGTTCGCCGCCGCTTACGGTGATGCCGCCGCCCGAATTGTTGTAAAAGGGCATGTCGAGCTCCACTTCATCCAGGATCTCGGATACGCTCATGGATTTTCCCACAACCTGCAGGGCATCGTATTTGCAGGCCTTGACACATTCCATGCAGCCGTCGCACCTGAATCTGTCTATCTTCAGGTAGACGGAATCAGGGCTGCTGCTGTACTCGGGAGCTATCGGCGGCATGATGGCATCCTTCGGACATGCCTCAATACATGCGCCGCACTGAACACAGAGTCTGCGTTTCCAGTATAATTCGGGTTTCGATGAGATGGTTTCGGGATTGTGGCACCAGGCGCACTTCAAGGGGCATCCCTTCAGGAATACGTTTGTCCTTATTCCAGGGCCGTCGTTCACGGAGAACCTTGCAATATCGGTAATCAGAATGTTCTTTTCCATTTTTCATCTCCCCCTTTGTTCAATGAAACGTGTCTCCCTGCGATAATCACCGAGACATCCCCTGTGAGAGGCATACGGTCACCAAAGATCCTCCGATATGTCCCTCATGTCCGAAAGCGTCTCCAAGGTTTCTATCTTTTCCATAATGGACCGTGATTTAACCTTCCCGAGCACCGGATCGCACAGGTCGAGAAACTTGCTTTTTACGCGCGCCTTTTTCACATCGAGAGGGGGGATCTGCTGGAGTATGTCTGAAAAGGACTTGAAGACCTTCCCGTCATCCAGTTCGATCTCGACAAGGGATTCCAGCGCCTTGATCTCGGGATCATTGAGTACCGTGATCTTTTTCATGATCGAGCGTACCGCAGGATCGTTCACCTTCTCGTCCGTGAATGCCTGCATGCCGGTCTCGCCGCGGAGCAGGGCATTGGCGACACAGTAGGGGATGCTGAACTTGCCCTCCAGACCGGTTGCAGGTTCTGTCTTTCCCGCGGCCTGCAGAGAGAGCGTGGAGGCATGGACAGTGATGCGCCTGACCGCATCCAGGTCGACCTTCTCATTCTTGATGACCTCAAGCGAGGCCTCCATCGGCGAGTGTGTTGCATGGCAGGACGCATGGTACTTCTGTGAGAGATTCACGACATCCCATCCCAGCCCCAGAAGTCCCACGATATCCTCGTTCACCTTGCCCTTGAGTGCCTCGAAGAACCCCTGGGGCCCCTCCAGGATATCCTCTGCACTGGTGAAATCCTTCTCTGCAAGGAGCGAGGCCATGAGCCCTGACTGGGAGGACCTGCCGGCATGGAACGGCTTGCACATGGTTCCAAAAACCCGTTTGAGGCCAGATGACTGCGTGGCCCCTATTCCGAGGGCATACTGAGCCTGCTTCTCGCTGAGGCCGAGCAGGCGTGAGCATGCAGCGGCAGAGGCCAGGTGTCCAAGGGTAGAGGTGGCATGCCAGCCCGCCATATAATGGTCGAGACTCGCGCACGCCCCTACGGTCCCTCCCGCCTGAAGGCCGATGATGTAGGCCGTGAGAAAATCCCTCCCGGACTTGCCCCTCCACTCGGAAAGCGCCAGCAGGGAGGGAAAGATGGTTACGGACGGATGCCCCAGAAACGATACCAGGGTATCGTCATAATCAAGGCTGTGGGAGGCACTCCCGTTTATGAGCGCTGCGCTGCTCACGTCCTTTCTCATACGGTAACCGATAATGGTTGCCTGTTCGTTGCCCCCCATCATATCCGCATAGTCGATGAGTATCTTCACAAGAGGATCATCCTTGCCGGCAAACGTGACAGCGAGCCAGTCCATGAAGGCAACCTTTGCATGCTCGTATACCGTCTGCGGGATCTTGGCGGCCTGCGTGCTCACGATGAACGAGGCGAGCCTTTCGGTAAAGCCAGCTCCATTTTCACTCATTGAAGGCCTCCTTCTGTTTCTTCCCCGGGGTTTTCATTCCGGTAAATCTCTCGATCAGGGCGTCTGCAGCACTGTAGGGATCGCTCCTGCCCGATAGGATAAGGTCAAGTTCCCTATCCATATTGCCGTTTCCCATGATCCGTTTCCTGATGAGGCCTGCTATCTCCATCTCGAGGATGCTCAGGATCTCCTGACGCACCTGTTCCTTCTGATGGAGAGGATCGTTCTCTTTCCGGCGGATAAATGTGGAGATTAACCCGAGAAGATCCTCCATGCCCTCCTTGGTAACCGACGAGGTCCTGACGACCGGGGGAACAGCCCTGTTGGTATCGCCTGAGAGATCCAGCATGGCACGAATCTCGGCTTCCATGATATCCGCGCCGGCGCGGTCACACTTGTTCACCACGAAGAGATCGGCGATCTCCATGACGCCTGCCTTGATGGCCTGGATTCCGTCACCCTGGCCGGGGAATGTCACGAGCATGACAAAGTCTGAGGCGCTTACCACTTCGATCTCGTCCTGACCCACGCCCACGGTCTCGATAATGACCACGTCCCTGCCGGCGAAATCCATGATCCTTACGACGTCGCGGGCCGCCTGGCACAGCCCGCCGAGCATGCCGCGGGTGGCCATTGACCTGATGAAGATGTTCTCATGGGTGCTTATGTCGCGCATCCTGATGCGGTCCCCTAAAAGGGCGCCACCGGAAAACGGGCTCGAAGGGTCAACTGCTATGATGCCGATCGTGTGCCCCAGATCGGCGAGCCTCTTTGCAAACTCGCCCACCAGCGTGCTCTTGCCGGCTCCAGGGGAGCCGGTAACACCGATCACGCAGGTCCTCCCTGTTTTCGGGTAAATGGCCTTCATGGCGTCCTTCCAGTGGGGGTTGCGATCCTCTACATGCGAGATAAGCCTTGCCAGGGCGCGTTCATCCCTGCCATGGGCCGCATCGATGATCGACATGAGTCTTTCATTCACGGTAATCACCTCTTTCCCCTACAGTTTGACCGGCTGCGCCTCGCCGAAAACCTCCCGGAACACGTCGCAGATCTCCTGGAGCGTTGCATCGTTTTCAACACACTCGCATATTGCCGGCATGAGATTCTTGTTCTGATCCCGGGCCTGGCTGTTCAGGATCTTGAGCGAGGAGGCAACAGCCTTGCCGTTCCGTTCCCGCTTCAATCGGGCAAGGTTTTCCTTCTGGCGGTCTTCTGCCGTCTTCATGAGTTCCGGGTCATAGGTGGCCTCCACCGCCCGGTTGATGGAAACATCGATCTCGTTGGCACCGGTAAAACAGTTCACGCCCACAACAAATTCTTCCTGTGCCTCTATCTGCTTCTGGCGCTCGTATGCACTCTTAGCCACCGCACGGGGCATGTACCCGTTTTCGATGGCTGCAACCGCACCGCCCATGTTGGCGATCTTCTCCAGCTCAGCCAGTGCATCTTCCTCGGTCTTGTCCGTGAGTGATTCCATGAAGTATGATCCCGCCCAGGGGTCGCAGACATCAGCGACCTTTGCCTCGTAGATCATGATCCTGGTCGCATCGATCTGGAGCTGCACCGCCTCCAGGGAGTGCCCCAGGCCGAGCGGTTCATCAAACGGAGGGAAGGCGCCGGGTATGCCGCCTGACATGCCTGCCGCCATGCCGCCGATAACAGCCCTTGGAAGATTGTTGAGCGGCCTCTGGAGCGTGGTGCTGGAGCATCCGATATGTGCCGTGATGGGCTGGCGGATTACCATGCTCCGGGGATCCTTTGCACCGAAGCGTTCTTTCAGGATACGCGACCACATTCTCCGGGCCGCCCTCTGAAAGGCTATCTCGTGGTAGATCTCCATGCTCCCGCCGAATGCATTGAAGGTAAAGGCGGGCGCAAATTCATCGACTTCAAGCCCCCCTTCGAGACCAGCCTCGATATACGCGATCCCGTTGGCCATGGAGAACGCCAGATCCTGTGTGCGTGTGGCCCCTGCCTCCCGTATGTGGTAGCCGCCAATGGAATTTATGTTCAGTCTGGGCATATGCCTGCAGCAGAACACGCACGTATCGCGGAGAAGCCTCATAGAGGGCCTCGGCGGGAAGATATAGGTCCCGCGGGCTATGAACTCCTTGAGGATGTCATTCTGGGGCGTACCCTTGAGCCTATCGAGCGGAATGCCCCTTTTCCCGGCGAGACATGCATACATGGCGATGATGACTGCTGCAGGGGCATTGATCGTAAAGTTTGAAGGAACCTTGTCGATATCGAGATCGCCGGTATACGCCTCGTAGATGACGGAAAAATCTCTGAGGGAATTCAGGGCCACACCGACCTTTCCCACCTCGCCCTCGGCAAAGGGGCTGTCGGAGTCGTATCCGCACTGGGTAACCAGATCAAAGGCGATGTTTGGCCCACCCTTGCGTCCCATGGACTGCATCCTCAGGAGATAATCCCGGTAATCTGCAGGGGTGCCGAACCCGCCGTATTTACCCACACCGCCTGCCCCGCCCCAATCGGGCCTGAAGTCCATCAGCGCAGCTGTCTTTGCGTGCGCCTTCCAGAAGTCAAAGGGATTGTTTCCCGCAGTGAATGGATACTGCCCGGGGAACCCCACCTTTTCCAGAAAATGTGAATTATTCGATGAGACAGGGGTGAAAAAGCTCGTGGGACTCTTTTCCAGGTTGAACCTTTTCACCCGCGGATTGAGGACCTCAGCCTCCCACCTTTTTTCCGCCTCTTGAATCTTTTCTCTGCTATCCTTCATGTCATGTCCTCGATAAGGGTTCAGCGGATATCCCCGTATCCTCTTCACGCCCGTTTTCTCTGCTGAGCTTTGCACGGATCAGTGCCGCGATATCCTTTATCTTCGCACCCGAGGTGAACACTCCGCCCACCCCCATGTTCTCGAGGGTCTTCATGTCCTGTTCAGGAATGATGCCGCCCACGGTCACCAGAATATCGTCCGCTCCCTTTGCCCTGAGCCCTTCCATGACTTTCCGGGTCAACGACAGGTGCGCACCTGAAAGGATGGAAAGCCCGATAACATCGACATCTTCCTGCACCGCAGCGGAAACGATCTGCTCGGGCGTCTGACGCAGTCCCGTGTAGATGACCTCGAATCCCTCGTCCCTGAGACCGTAGGCCACCACATGCGCTCCGCGTTCATGACCGTCAAGGCCCGGTTTGGCTATGAGAACTCGAATCTTTGAATCCTGGCCCATGTGAACCCCCCTTTTTCCAAAATCATTCAAACTCACCGGGCTGTCTCCGGCCTGTGAACCTCTCCAGCGGCCGGGGGTCCCGATATGCTCAGTGAGCAAGGAGAATGCCAATGTGCAATAATGCCCTGCAACTACTAGATATAACTAGGAATAATGGCTGTTAACCGTATCTCCGGCTGTGCACGCCGGGGGATATTATTGGACAGAACTGTCCACTAACGAGTCTTCATGTATAACCTGTATCTCGGATTGCTGAACTGATCCTGCCAAGGTGTTCCCGACTTATTTTAAAAGAATCAATGGTATGAACCCCAGGGCAAGCCCTGGACCCTATTCCTTAAGCAAGCTGCGGGGAATCGAACCCAAGCTTCGCGTCCGGCGTAGCGCACGCGAAGACGGATTGAAGAATTGATCTGGATGCGATTATCCTTTCTTCAGCCTGTGGATTTCACTGGATATGGCAACAATAACTATCTCAAAGAAATCGTCTGTTCTCGTTAATTGAAGTATCACACTGCCATCTTCGGTATCCCAGAATAAAAACCCTGACAGCTCCTCGGTCGTAGCTCCGAGACACCCAATACAAAACCTGGTGACTTTACCGGCAATCGCATCCAGGTCTTCATCCATGCCCACCTTGTTGCGTGCGAGCCATTTATAGATCCTTCCGCGAACGGATGAAACCATGACTTTCCATTTACGTCCTGCAAAATGTACCGGCATGGC
>ERZ795048.2279-NODE-2279-length-15646-cov-6.306459_pt1 | contig 15646 bp, 11 predicted proteins | sample MGYA00375132_ERZ795048 | MGnify/ENA primary metagenome ERZ795048 (study PRJEB30177, sample SAMN05720225) | activated sludge metagenome | isolation source: Anaerobic digester | place: Hong Kong | collected 2014-12-17 ...
TGTGCTAGGATATATTCCGCCACCGCCGCAAAATCCGGGGACGTCATGGCGATCCGGTAGCCGATCTCCGGGTGCTTACGCATTTCGCTCCATTCTTCCTCGTCGAGCTTGCCGGGCTTTTTCAGTATGCGGTCGCTGACGCCGACCTTGCCGATATCGTGCAGCATGGACAGCAGGTGCAGTTTGTCGAGGTCGTCGTGCGCGAGGCCCATCGTCACGCCGATCTCCCTGCAAAGTCGGGCGATTCTCTGCGCGTGCTCTTCCGTTTCGAAGCTACGCTCGTAAAGCGTTGTCATGATGGACGCCAGAATCGCGTTGTGATGGCTCTTCTGGTCAAACAGCTTCCTGCGCGACAGATTTTCGTCGGCGGCTTTTTCGACCTCGGCGATATCCGTCGTTTCATCCTCCTTCGTGCTGCATCCGATCGAAAGGTTTATGACCTTCGTCCTGTCTTTCAGCGCGGCGTTATACGACTCAAAAGCCTCCCGGATGGCCGCTATCCGTTCGTATGCCGCCGTAAAGCCGGTCTGCGGCAGCAAAAGGGCAAACTCATCGCCGCCGACCTTTGCGAGCGTCTCGCCTTCCCTGCAGCATTTGTAGAGCAGGTCCGCGGTCTCCATGATGATGCGGTCGCCCATGTTGTATCCAAACGCGTCGTTGACAAGCTTAAGCCCGTTGATGTCGGCCAGAAGGATCGTCAGGGGATAGTATTCCGGCGCGTCGAGCCTGCTCTTCGCCGCTTCGTAATACTGCCTGTTAAAAAGTCCCGTCAGATGATCGTGGTCGCTGAGGTACTGGATTTGCAGAAATTGCTTTTTCGACTCCGTAATGTCGATGATAATCCCTTCCAGCGCGGCGACCTCGCCGTCGGCGTTATAAACGCCCTGGTTGATGTCCAGCACCCATTTTCGTTCTCCGTCCGCAGTCACGATTTCGTACTCGTACCGGCAGCTTCTCTTTTCGGCTGTCGCGCGTTCCGTCTCTTCCCAGATCATCGTCTTGTATTTTTCGAGTATGAGGTCGTCAAACGAGAGCTTTTTGTTGTGCAGCAGAGCGTCCGGCTGGTATCCGGTCAGCTCGTAGCAGCCCTGCGATACGAACTGCATCGTCCATTTCGGTTCGTAAAGGCAGCTGTACGCCATGCCCTGCAGGTTTGCAAGCAAAACCGACTTGCTGCGTTCACTTTCGCGCAGCGCATCCAGCGTAGCCTTCAGGTCCGTGATATCGGTCCCGGCCGCCAGGATGCCGTTTACTTTACCGTCCTTGTCGTGCAGCAGAACGTTCTTCCACTCGATGGTTCGCTCTTCGCCGCTTTTTGTTAAAATCAGGCTTTCATGCAAAACATAGCCCGACAGATCGTCGGCCTGAATCGACTCGAGCAATTCACGGGTTTTTTCCTTGTTGGATTCCGGTACGAAACGGTCGATCCAGCCGGTTCCGACGATTTCGTCGCGCTTCATGCCAATGATTTCGCATCCGGCCCGGTTGATCATCGTGACCCTTCCGTCGAGGTCCAGCGCGACGAAAATGACCGCGGCGATGTCAAGATACATCTGCGCCCGGTCGCGTTCCTGTTTGATGAACACTTCCGCCCTGTGCCGCAGCGTAATGTCGCGCGATATGCCGCCGACGCCGGTTTTCCCGTTCGCAAGCTGCACGGGAAAGATGACCGTTTCATAAGTATGGTCTTCGATCGTCTCTTCGATCATCAGCGCCTCGCCGGTTTCAAGCACCTGAATGTCGCGCCCCTGCCACAGCGCGGAGCGTTCGTTGTCAAAGATTTCGACGGTGGTTTTTCCAATCGCGTCGCTTTCCCGAATGCCGTAATAGTCGACCATTCTCTGATTCACGGCCAGATACCGGTATTCGCTGTCCTTGAGATAGACGAGATCGCAGCTGGAATTGATAAAGGTCCTGTAGATGCTCTCGCTTTCTTTGGCCGCGTCCTCCGCGTGTTTCTTCTCCGTAATATCCTGAACCGTTCCGAGCAGATGCCGCGGCCTGTCGTCGCTTTTCTCTGCGGGCATGACGAATGCGTTTACGATTCGTTCTTCCCCGTTTTGTAACACGCGGCATGTAAATTCTTTGCTTTTGTTTTCCGCAATCGAGCTTCTGCAGCACTGGAACGCGCCTGCAATGTCGTCCGGGTGCACCTTCTGCGCGGCTTGCCGGACCATGCCGGCGAACTGGTCCTTCGCTACGCCGAGTATGTTTAAGCATTCGTCCGAACAGGACAGCTCCTCCGTATCGAAGCCGTATTCAAAGCTTCCGACGTGCGCGAGCCGCTGCGCTTCGTTGAGGGCGACTTCGCTTTTTTTCAGCGTATCGTTCGCGAGGAGATTGTTTTTCAGATTCCGATAGATAAGGATAAATATTAAAATACAGGTCAGCACAACGAATGCCAGCCCTTTTGTAATGCTGACATAATAAACTTCGATCGGTTCTTCCATGTTCCTGACAACGATCGCTTCGGATATCAAAATCCAAAAAAAACCGAAGATAGCATAGACGGCCGTGATTGCAAGGGACTGAAGCAGCGCGTCTTTCGCTGCCTGTTTATGCCGCGGCTGCCCCTGTCCATTGTTATTCATATTGCGCTGTCTCCGATCGTTTAACTTTTTACATTGGTTTAGAACTATCAGTCCAGCATACAATCATCATACAGTTGTTCCATGTGATTTGCAATCTGCGTTTTACGCCTGCCTTGCGATGTTTCCTGGCCGGTTTATGCCGCAGGCAACTTGCATTTAACACTTATTTGATAATTATATCATGTAATTGTTGCATGGTTCCCTTTATTTGCGCAAAACTTGTGTAATAAATGGAGCCGCGCTATCTGACAAATTATCACATACGGGTATTTTAATAAGGAACCCCGGATGAGCCGGAGTTCCAGAAACCGTCAAAAGACTTGTGTTTGGTTTTCATGCCGGGTCGGTCACAAATTCAAAAACGGCGCCAGATACGCAAGCGCGTCGAGCACGACGTGGCCGGTGTTTTTAAGCAGATGCACTTCCGCCTGCGGTAAAAACGCTTCGAGCCTGTCCGCGGCCGCCTTTGCGTCCGTCATGACGTCGTTTTCGCCCGCAACAAACAGGACCGGCATCGTAAGCGCACGCAGCTGCTCGTCCGAAAACACGGGCAATTCTTCCCGTATGGGCAGGTAACCGTCAAGAATCATATTGATAAACGCTTCCACCTCTTCCGGAAGTTTTGCATCGGCCCTGACCGTGTCCTCCAGTTTGCTCCGGCCGTCCTTCGGTTGTTCCAGCGTAGCCGGATTTTGCCGTGACAAACCGGACGCGGCGATCAGCGCGAGCTTTTTAACGCTGTCCGGATACGTCACGGCAAACCGGAGCGCCATCCAGCCGCCGAGGGAATTCCCGATCACCGCGGCCTGTCCGATTCCAAGGGCGCCGGTCAGTTCCTTCAGCCAGTCGGCATACGCCCGCGTCGACAGATCGAGCCGGTTTTCGTCGCTGTTTCCCGCTTCGCCGAGAAGATCGACCGCGTACACATGATACGACTTTGACAGCGCGGTCATCTCGCCGAACCAGAACGCGCTGTTGCTGCACGAACCGTGCAGCAATACGGCGACTGGCTCGTTCGTTTCGCCCGCCTCAAGCAGAAACGTCTTTCCGAAACCGGTGTCGATATACCGCTGCCGAAACGGGAATGCGGCGAGTATCTGACCATATCTCTGCCGGATCCGCCGCCGGCTCTCTTCGCTTTTAAACACGCTCATCGTTCCCCCTCCGTTTCCTGTTTTGCTTGATCAATCAGCGACGCGATTGCGCCCAGCATGGTCTCTACGACGAATACGCTGCCCCACAGCGTAACGCGAACGGTCCGCTCGGGTTCGATATACTGCATATGCAGCGACGTCTTCCCGCAGTCCGCCGGCTTGGAGTTCATTGCGCCCGTCAGCGCATTCATGAGATGGATCGCCTCGTCCTTTCCGCCGACGGACACGTCGACGACCGAGGACGCAACCGCGCGCGGCTTTGTCGAATCCGCGCCGTCTTGCGCGGAAAACGCAATCCGCCCCGCGTCGGACTCCATAAAGACGCTCAGATCGTGCCCGCTGACACGCCAGCCCTTTCCGATCTTGACGGCGTTCAGCTTGCCTTCACGTATGTACCGCTGGATCGTCTTGGGGTGCATCTTCAGCATCTCCGAAATCTGTTCCACCGTATAATACTGCCCGTTCATTTCTAATTGCTCCTTATTAATCCTTTACAGTAATAATAAGGAATTATTCGTAATATGTCAAGTTTTTTTTGCTTTTGTTTACCCTGTTGAAAATCGGTCGACAAATTCTTTTTGAGTAGCAGAATTCACTCTTTCGCAGATTGATGGTATGATAAGCAAAAATCGTTCGCGACGAACGATCTGTCGCTTTAAAAACGCAGGAGGTACCATGGGAAAAACATACACGCTGAACGTCGCCGGCCTTTCGCGCAGCCTTCCGCTCGTTCCGATTTCGGACGATATGCAAATTGCGTCTTTCGTCATTCTCGGGGACGTCGAACTCACCGTTCGATGCGCGGCGGAGCTTGCCAGGCGCGCGCCTGATTTCGATTTGCTGATCACCGCTGAAGCAAAAGGGATTCCGCTTGTTCACGAAATTGCGCGGCAACTGGGAATGAAGACATATCTCATCGCCAGAAAAAGCGTAAAGGTCTATATGAAAGAACCGTGTTCGATGCAGGTGTCGTCCATCACGACCAGCGGCGAACAGCGGCTGTATCTCGATAAGGCCGAAATGGACGGCATGAAGGGAAAGCGGGTCCTGGTCGTCGACGACGTCGTCAGCACGGGCGAGTCGCTTAAGGCGATACGAAACCTTGTCGAGCTCTCCGGCGGAACGGTCGTGGCCTGCATGGCGATCCTTGCCGAAGGCGATGCGAAAGAGAGAAGCGACGTCGTCTTTCTGGAAGAGCTCCCGCTTTTCGATAAGAACGGCGACCCGATCGGATGAACGCGCCTTCCACGGAGGGCTTCATCATGATCCGGCCGCTGCAGCGGTAAGCAATCGCCCCCATCCGTTTTACGAATGGAAGCGATGACAGACCGATATGCCGTTTTTTTGAAAAAGCATCATCTTGCTTTTCGTATTCTGAAGATGCGGGAATTATTCGTAGAATCCCGCGATTTCAGCTTCGCACTCCAGAAAGACGTCCGAAATAACGGGATTGAAATGTGTGCCTCTTTCCGTTTTAAGCTCCGCCAGGCTTTCTTCGCGGCTCATTGCAGCCTTATAACTGCGCTCCGAGCGCAGCGCATCGTAAACGTCGCATATCGCCGTGATCTGTGCGGAAAGCGGGATGTCTTCGCCTTTTAATCCGGCCGGGTATCCCTTCCCGTCCCAGCGTTCATGGTGCGATGCGGCGATATCGATCGCCGTTTTGATGATCCCGTTTCCCGGGTAGTACTGATACGCCTCGCGCAGCGTTTGCGCGCCGATGCGCGTATGGGCTTTCATCTCTTCGAATTCTTCCGGCGAGAGCTTGCCCTTTTTCAGCAGGATGTCGTCCCGGATGCCGACCTTACCGATGTCGTGCAGGGTGATCGCTTTCTGAATGTCGCTGATAAAGTCGTCCGTAAGTATTTCTTTATAGAATCCCTTCGAAGCAAGACGCGCCGAGACGACGCGGCTGATTTCCGCAAGGCGCTTGATATGCGCGCCCGTGATCCCGTCGCGAAATTCTGTAAGGTGAACCAGCGCCGTGATCGTGCCCCATAGCGCGTCGGAGATTTCATGGACCTTCTCCTGAACCAACGATTCGAGGTGTTCGTTGTATTTCCGGATTTCGTCTTCCATCTCTTTGCGCTCGGTAATATCGAGCATTGAGACGATAAAGCAGCTTAATTGCCCGACTTCGATCGGGCTTGCGTTCATGAGGACCGTGCGCGTCGTCAGGTCCTTGTTATATATGGTTACTTCGGCGTCTTCGATGCTCCGCTTCTCGCGAAACGCCTTGCGGACTGTCTCCACGTCTTTTCGTGAAGTCAGCATGTGGAGCTCGATCGGCGTTTTTCCAAGAACCTCCGTGATTTCGTACCCCATGGCGGAGCACAGCGATTTGTTCGCGTCGATAATGGACCCGTCGTTTGCGTTTACGATCGCCTTTAACAGGTAACTGTCGTCGAACGCTTTGAAGAATTTCTGTTCTGAAAATTGCAGCAGGGATACGTCCTGTGCGACTCCAAAATGCGCCTGTTCGCCATTCCACCGGCCGTTATAAATGTGTACGGAAACAGGGACTTCTATGCCGCTCTTGGTCTGGAATGGGATTTGATACGAGTGGCAGGTACCCGAAAGCACCGAGAAAATCAGCGAACGCGCCTCTTCATAACGGTCCGGCGAATGCAGCATCAGAATGGAGTTGCCAACGAGTTCTCCGATTTCATAGCCAGTTTTCCGTATGAGCGCCCGGTTGGCATGCCGAATCCGCGCGTTGCCGTCCAGTATGAACAGCATATCGTCGATCATTTCGAAAAAGTTGTTAAAATTCCGCCTGGACTGTTCGATTTCATCCTGCAATTGCTTATTGTTCAGCGCTTTCGTAAGCAGATCGACAAACAATCGCAGCAGAAAAATTTCGTCTTTCGACCAGTCTCTCCGGCAGCGGCAGGAATCAAAGCCGACGAATCCGGCGAACACATTGTCAAGAAACATCGGCAGCACCAGGATGGATTGGATTTGCTGCGCAGCCAGCGTGTCCTTTGTCGGACCATCGGGGAGGTCGTCAATGTCCGCCTTGAACGGCCGGTTCTTTTTCAGCGGTTCTACAAAGTCGCTTACTTCTTCCAACGGCAGATTCTGCAGCTCTTCATTGCTGATTTGTGGAACAATGCTTTCGGAGCACCACTCGAACAGCTGACTCGTCAGCCATTGATCGCTTTCCGCATCGAAGCGATTCTTCCAGTAATATACGCGGTCGACGTCGACCGCGCTGCCAAGAATCGACAGTCCCTGTGAAATCGCGTCCGATTTTTCGGAAAACAGCTCCCGTGAAAAATTCGCGATCGCATTCAGTATCCGTTCCTTCTTTAAATTCATTTCGATCAAATAATGCTGTTCGGTGATGTCCTCCGCGGCGCAGGTAACGAACAGCACGTTTCCGTTTTGGTCGAGCTTCGGCGTTTTCGTAACATGCAGCAAACGTTTTTCGTTTTGCGCATTCAAAAACCATTCGTCGATAACCAATTCGGTTTTCTTTTCAAATACGGTTTTGTTGCTTTCGATGCAATGGTCCGCGGCCTCTTTGCTGAAGAATTGATAGATGCTCTTTCCAGCTGCGTCCGACCGCTCCACCCCTATGAAAGCGGCGTGCGCTTTGTTCAGGTAACCGTACGTACGTTCGTCTGTTATCTGCCAGATCTGCAATTGCATCGTATCGACGATTCCCGCAAGTCGCGTATCCGCCTCTGGACCGTGCAGCTTTTCAGGCATGCGCGTACCTCCGTTTCACAGTCTTAAAACTATTATACACGAAATTTGGAAAAACAGCATTTATATGTGAAAACACAGCTAAGATAGATTGTGTTTGCACGCTGCGGCAACAAAAAGGCGCGTCTCCGCGCCTTCAGCCTCGCAATAACCACGTTTTGCCGGCCGGCGATTTTCCATCAAGTTCCGTAAAAGCAGACCCGCTTGAGGCCCAGCAGCGCGGCCGCGCCGGCCAGCGTCGTGCCGTAAAAGACGACCTCCTTGCCGATTCCGATGTACTTGACGATGCTCCCGTTGGCGAGCGTGCTGCCCGTGCAGACGACGAGCTCGGCCCAGTCGAGCACGACCGCTTTGTAGTCTTTTTCGCCGTCCTCGATTTTCACGCCGTGTTTCGTTTTGCCGATGTTCTCCGGGTTCAGGTCGAGTACCCGAAGTTCGAACGCCCCGGAAAGGTTCTCGATCAGCGCGGGCTGGAACCCCACGAGCGCAATCTTCGGGCTGCCGTAGTGCGTTTTGACGTAATCGACATATTTTGCGGCGCATAGCTCCGGTTCCTCGTTTTTGCAGTGGATCGTCCTTTCGGCGAGCGAGAGATGCCGCATGACGGCGTTCAGCGCGGCGATGAACAGCCCGCGCGCATGCACGTCGGTTTCGATGTCCAATTCGAGGATCTCTTCGAGCGTCCCTTCAAAAACGGACGGGGAATCCGTGAACGCCTGGCCGAGGGAGCCCATGTAGTCGGCCTGGAGCATGACCTCCTTGCCGGTGATGATCGGGTAATCCTGCCGTCTTGTCGTGCCGATGGCGTCCTTGGCGGACAGCGCCCGGGACGTGATTTCGATCCGCTCGGCGGACAGTCCGCGCTCTTTTGCAATCTTCATAAAGCGGCTTTTGATTTCCGCAAACAGCTCTTGCTGCGTCATTTCAGAGGTAGGCATAGAAATCTCCTTTTTCCATATTCGCGATGTCCTCCGGTCCAAAGACGGTCGCCATCGTGTGCTCTTTGATAATACCGATCCTGTCGGCAAAAAACAAGGCCTCCTCGATATCGTGGGTGACATGGAGCACCATGGGCGAGAATTTTTTATGCACCTGCCGTATCATGTCCTTAACGCGCTGCTTGGTCATGTAGTCGAGCGCGCTCATCGGCTCGTCCAGCAAAAGGAGTTCCGGCGAGACCGCAAGCGACCTCGCCAGTGCGATCCGCTGCTTTTCGCCGCCACTGAGCGTATCCGGATAGTTGTTCCGGAGGGAGGAAATCGACAGGACGTCCATCATCTCCGCCGCTTTTTCCTGGCGCGCCGGCCTCGGCAGGCCCCGGTATCCCAGCCCGAACATGATGTTCTGCTCCACTGTCATATGCGGAAACAGCTCGTAATTCTGGTAGACGAAACCGATGTTCCTGCGCTCGGGCGGCAACGCGGAAACATCGCGTCCGTCCATCTCGATCTTTCCGCGCTTCAGGCCGTACCGCCCCGCGATGGTTTCGAGCAGCACGGTCTTGCCCGCTCCGCTCGCGCCGAGGATCACGAAGTATTCCCCCGGATCGACCGCAAGGTTCACATCGTGCAGTTCAAAGTCGCCGACCGTTACGGCGAGGTCCGATATCGTCAGCATGATTTCCTGCGCCTCCCCGTTTTGCCCCTCCCCTGTTTGGAAGGCATCAGCAGCTCGAAAAGCAGCAGACAGGCGAACGAAATGAGGATCATCAGCACGGAGATCCCGGTCGCCAGATCGATGTCCCCCGTGGCCATGTTCAGATAAATGGCCGTCGGAAGGATCTCGGTCTTGAGCCGAGTCGTCCCCGCCACCATGATGACGGCCCCGAACTCGCCGAGCGCCCGCGACCACGTCATGACCGCCGCCGAGATCACGGTCCTTTGCAGGGACGGCAGGGTGATCCGGAAAAACGCCTGCATCTCGTTACAGCCGAGCGTCCTCGCCACGAAAACCATCTTGCCGTTGCTCTCTTCAAGGGCCGCCAGCACCATGTTGATCGCAAACGGGAGGTTTACGAACACCAGCGCCAGCACGATGCCGCTCTCCGCAAAGATGAAGTCGATGTTGAAGTAATTGTACAAAAAGTCCCCGATCCCCCGCCTGCCGTACAGCAATAGCAGCGCCATGCCGGAAACGAGATGCGGCAGCGACATCGGTAGGTAAAGGATGTTCGCAAACATCTTTTTGAACCTGCCCTTCATCGTATAGAGCCGGTAGCTCGACGGCACGGAAAAAAACATGCAGATCAGCGTCGCGATCATGGTGGTCTTGAGGCTGAGCCGGATGGCGAACACCGTTTCTTCGGACGCCAGGGAAGGCACGAGCGAACCCGCGCCTTCCCAGATGATCGTAAACAGCGGCGCAATCAGAAACAGCGCGGTAACGACCAGGATCAGGATCAGAAATACGTTGAATATCTTATTGGCCATGACCCGGAAAAGGCCTTTCCGCAGACGGCAATGCCTGCTTCACAGTGGTTTCGTTTTCTGCGCATCGGCATTCATTCTGCGGGCGCGAAGCCGTTGTCTTCAAAGATCTGTTTGCCAGCGTCCGAAGCCACGAAGTCCACGAAGCTTTGCGCCGCGTCGGGATGTTCGGACGTGGTCAGCGTGCCGATCGGGATCAGCTGGTCGATGTTCTGCTCGTCCGGGATTTCGACGATCTCGATGTCGTCGTTGTTCTTGATGTTGTCGATTGTGACGATGCCCGCGTCGGCTTCGCCGCTGGCGATCTGCGTTACGATCTCGTTGACCGTCGCGGCCAGAGAAACGACGTTGTCGTTGATTCCTTCAAGCCCGTTCTTCGTGATGAGCTTCGCGGCCGTCTTTCCGATCGCGTTGGCCTCGGAATCCCCAAGGATGACGGTGACGCCTTCCTTCGCCAGGTCTTCCAGGCATGTGATGTTTTTCGGGTTGCCCGCCTGCACGGCGATGCACGGGGTGTGGTGCGCGACCAGGTCATATGTCTCGCTCGCATATCCGTCTTCCGCCGCCGGGGTGTAGGTGCTCTCGGAGCCGACGATCAGGACGTCGCCTTTTCCGGAAAGCTCAAGCTGCGAAATCAGTGCGGCGGAACCCGCATAGACGTATTCGATCGTCACGTTATGATCGGCCTCGTACGCGGTCTTGATCTGCTCCATGGCTTTCTTCAGACCCGCGCCGGAATACACGAGCAGTTCGATCGGCTCCTCCGTCGTTTCCTCGGCCGCGGGTTCCTCCGTCGCTTCGGCGGGCTCCGCCGTCGCGGCAGTCCCTTCCGTTGCAACGGTTTCCTCAGTCCCGGTGGTTTCCGTCTGCTGTGCGCATGCCACGAGTCCCGCCGTCATCAGTACCACAAGCAATAATGTAATCCATCTTTTCATGTTTCGTAGCCTCGTATTCTTTAAATTGGTATATAGAACGCAGAGCGCGCTCCGCGATATCCATCGCCGCTCTTCCCGCCAAACGTATTTATACTACCATTATTCTTTTGAAAAAACAACGGTCTGATTTTTATACCGTCTAAATTTTTTTAATGAACCAAGACGCGTCTCCCGCCATTTTGACGGAAAATCGGGATATCGTCAGCAAACGCCGGGGACACGCCGGCAGCCGCGAACACAAAAAAAGCGGGCCTTCACAGACGAAGCTCGCTTTAGGCCGTCAAAAAACTTGTTTTTTTTGACGGGACAACCGCGTTTTGCCTCTCGCCCTTCGGGCGACCGGGCGGCAAAGCGCACAGGGAAACCGCCCGAACCGGGCGATCCGTTGCGCCGGATGAACCGACGCAGCCGGAATCAAAGCGTTAAGGACTGCGGCCCTTAACAATTCCCTAGACTTTTGGGGTAGGCTGAAGCGGGCCTTCACAGACGAAGCCCGCTTCTTTTATCGTTGGAAAATCGGCAAATTATTCTAGTTCGAAAGCGCCCGTATAGAGCTGGTAATATTTACCCTTCTCCGCAATCAGGTGTTCATGGCTGCCGCGCTCGATGATGCGGCCGTGCTCCAGCACCATGATCACGTCGGAATTCTGCACGGTGGAAAGCCGGTGGGCGATCACGAATACCGTCCTGCCCTGCATCAGCGCGTCCATGCCCTTCTGTACGATGGCTTCCGTCCGGGTGTCGATGGACGAGGTCGCTTCGTCCAGAATCATGACGGGCGGGTCGGCCACGGCCGCGCGCGCGATCGAGATCAACTGGCGCTGCCCCTGCGAAAGGCCGCTCCCGTCGCCCTTCAGTATGGTCTGGTAGCCCTGCGGCAGCATGCGGATAAACCCGTCCGCATTGGCGAGCTTCGCGGCGGCTATGCACTCTTCGTCGGTCGCGTCCAGCTTGCCGTAACGTATGTTGTCCATAACCGTTCCGGTAAAGAGGTTCACGTCCTGCAAAACGATCCCCAGTGAACGGCGAAGGTCGTTTTTCCTGATCTTGTTGATATTGATCCCGTCGTACCGGATCTTTCCGTCCGCAATGTCGTAAAAGCGGTTGATCAGGTTCGTGATCGTCGTCTTGCCCGCGCCGGTAGCGCCCACGAAAGCCACCTTCTGGCCCGGCTCGGCGTAAAGCGTGATGTTGTGCAGGACGATCTTGTCCTTCTCGTATCCGAAATCCACGTCGTAAAAACGGATTTCGCCCTGCAGCGGCGTATATGTGACCGTTCCGTCGCCGTGCGGATGCCTCCACGCCCAGGTGTTCGTCCGTTCGGCGCATTCCGTGATTTCGCCGTTTTCCTCTTTTGCGTTAACGAGGGTGACGTATCCGTTGTCCTGCTCGACCTCCGCATCCATCAGCTCGAAAATCCGCGACGCGCCGGCGAGCGCCATGACTACCATGTTGAACTGCATGGAAATCTGCCCGATCGGATTGATAAAGCTGCGCGAGAGCGTTAAGAAGGAGACGATCGTACCGATCGTCAGAAGATTGACCCCGGTGAGGCTCAAATTGGGCAGCTCCGCAATCCCCGCCGCGCCGCCGATAATGGCCAGGAGCACATAGAGCATATAGCCCATGTTGCCAACGATCGGCATCGTGATGTTCCCGTATTTATTCGCTTCCGTCGCGCTGTGGCAGAGCGTCGCGTTCTTTTCGTCGAACTCCTTTTCGGCGGCTTCCTCGTGGCAAAACACCTTGACCACCTTCTGGCCGCTGATGATCTCTTCGATATAGCCGTTGACGTCGCCAAGCGAGGTCTGCTGCTCCACAAAGTATTTGCCGCTCCGCCCGACCAGCACTTTGATCACCTTCAGCAGGAGGAACGCGAACGCCAGAACGAAAACCGTCATACCGACGCTGAGGTACAGCATGGACAAAAATGCCGCGGTCACGGTCATGATAGAGGAAAATATCTGCGGCAGGCTCTGCGAAATCGCCTGACGAAGCGTGTCGGTATCGTTGGTGTAGCGGCTCATGATGTCCCCGTGCGTATGCGTATCGAAATAACGGATCGGCAGAGCCTGCATATGCTCGAACATGGAATCGCGGATTTTTTTCAGCGTCCCCTGCGCGATGACCACCATGCTCCGGTTATAGAACAGGGTGGAAAGCACGCCGACGAGATAGATGCCGCCCATCGTCAGGATCGCACGGAATAATTCCGAAAAAACGGGATTCGTTTGCCCCAGCAAAGGCGTGATATAATTATCGATCAGCGTTTTCAAAAACAGCGAGGACGCCGCCATGGCCGCTGCGCTCAGGATGATGCAGACAACGACGAAAATCAGCTGGATTTTGTATTCGGCCATATAGGAAAGAAGCCGCTTGATCGTCCCCGGCTTGAAACGGCCCTTCGGAGGCCTCGCGGCCGGCTTACGGCCGTTTGTTCCGCTTGATTTATTCATGGAGATCATCTCCTCTGTTTTGCGATTCATAGACCTCTTTATAGATCGCGCAGGATTTCAGCAGCTCCTCGTGCACGCCGACCGCCCGGATCGCCCCGTTATCCAGAACGATAATCTTGTCGGCGTCCTGCACGGACGCGACGCGCTGGGCGATGATGATTTTCGTCGTGTCCGGAATCTCCTCCCGGAACGCCTGGCGGATCAGGCTGTCGGTCTGCGTGTCGACCGCGCTGGTCGAATCGTCCAGGATCAGAATGTGAGGCTTTTTCAGCAGCGCGCGCGCGATGCAGAGCCGCTGCCGCTGGCCGCCGGACAAATTGGCGCCGCCCTGTTCGACATGGGTGTCGTACTCGTCCGGGAATTCCCGGATAAAGCCGTCCGCCTGCGCAAGCTCGCAGGCGTGGACAAGTTCCCCGTCCGTGGCGTGCTCGTTGCCCCAGCGGAGATTCTCCCGGATCGTCCCGGAAAAAAGCACGTTTTTCTGCAGCACCATCGCAACCTGGTTGCGAAGCGTTTCCAGGTCGTAATTCCGGACGTCGACGCCGCCCACGGTAACCGCCCCGTCCGTGACGTCGTAAAGGCGCGGGATCAGCTGGACCAGGCTGGATTTTGAAGAACCCGTTCCGCCGATCAGCCCGACGGTTTCACCCGACCGGATGGATAGGTTGATGTCCTTCAGCACCGGCCTGTCGGCTTTTTTCGTATAAGCGAACGTGACGTGATCGAAGGAAACGGAGCCGTCCTTCATTTTGAAAACCGGATCGTCCGTGTTTTTCATGTCGCTCTCTTCGTCCAGAATCTCCGCGATGCGCTCCGCGGACGCCCTTGAGATGATGACCATTACGAAGATCATGGAGAACATCATAAGGCTCATCAAAATCTGCAGGGCATACGTAATCAGGCTCGTCAGTTCGCCCGTCGAAAGCCCGAGCGCGGCGTTGTTGTTGCATGCGACGATTGTCTTCGCGCCAAACCAGGACAGCAGCAGCATGCTGACATAAAGGCAAAACTGCATCAGCGGCATGTTGAACGCCAGCCGCTTTTCCGCCGTGGAAAAGTCCTTAAAAATCGCCTGGGACACCCCGGCGAATTTCTTATCTTCATACTCTTCCCGGGTATAGGATTTGACGACGCGAATGCCGTGCAGGTTTTCCTGAACCATGTTGTTCAGTTTGTCGTAGGTGTTGAAGACCCGCACGAAAATCGGATGCACGTGCGACATGATCAACCATAGCCCAAAGCCGAGGACCGGAATCACCGCAAAGAAAATCAAAGACAACTTCGCGTCGATGCGACAGGAAAACACCAGTGCGAACACGATCACCATAGGCGCCCGTACGCCCAGGCGCACCAGCATTTGAAACGCGTTCTGCACGTTGGTGACGTCGGTGGTCAGCCTCGTAATGATGCTGGCCGTCGAGAATTTATCGATATTGGAAAATGAGAATTTCTGCGTGTTATAAAACATATCGTGCCGCAGGTTTTTTGCAAATCCGCACGACGCGATCGCCGCGCTGCGACCGGCAAGGACGCCGGAGAGCAGCGAGAGCGCCGCGGAAGCCGCAAGCGCGATCCCCATCAGCAGGATATAGCGCATGTTCTTCAGTTCGATTCCGTTATCGATTAAAAAAGCCATCAGCGTCGGGATAATAATTTCAAGGATCGATTCAAAGGTCACGTAAACCGGGGCGAGAATCGTATCTTTTTTGTAATTCCGCACGCTGGATAATAGTTTCTTGATCATACAGTTCCTCAGCCGATCTCCTGTGAAGCGGAGATGTTTTCCTTCATCCTCTTTATATAGGAGATGAGCTCTTCAACTTCTCCTTCCGTAAACCCCTTTATAAGGGTATTTTCCATTTTTTCCGAATCCTTCTGCATCGTTTTGCTGATGTCCCGGGCCTTTTGCGTAAGCACGATTTTTTTCAGCCTTGCGTCGCGCGCGACCGATTGCCGCAGGATCAGCCCTTTTCGCTCCATCAGGCTGAGCACCCTCGAAGCGGTGGACCGGGTGATGGTAAAGTGGTCCTCGATGTCTTTCTGAAAAATGTCCTGTCCACCGCTGTCGGCAAGATAGCCGATAATCCACCCGTTGTTACCCGTAACGCTTTCAATTTCCCGTTTGTGCGAAGAAAATTCGAAATAACGCCGAATCAGGTTGTTCAGCGATCGAAGCTCCATGCCGATGCTATCCTTTTCCACAGACAGCCTCCTTTCCGTTCCTGTTGTTTGATGTCAAACAGTTGTATATCAAACATTCAACATTCTAGCAACAATTTTTCGCTTCGTCAATACTTTTTATCATTGGCTTTCGTTTCGCTTTACGCGCGCCCGCAGAGGTGTTCGTTCCAATAAAAAACCCCCCGTGCCTGT
>ERZ795048.2281-NODE-2281-length-15624-cov-6.532404_pt1 | contig 15624 bp, 13 predicted proteins | sample MGYA00375132_ERZ795048 | MGnify/ENA primary metagenome ERZ795048 (study PRJEB30177, sample SAMN05720225) | activated sludge metagenome | isolation source: Anaerobic digester | place: Hong Kong | collected 2014-12-17 ...
GCATGCGGGCATAGCCGTTCGCGGCGTCGTTCTCCTCCGGGAAGACCCCGGAGAAAATCTTTTCGTTGTATTCGGCGACGATGCTCGGGATGCCTCCGCCCTTCTGCCCTTCAAAATAGGTGGCCGTGGCCTCGTCGAACCAGGGGTTGTCATCCCCGCTCCCCACATAATTGAGCTGCACGAAGTGGAAGAATTCGTGCGCGATCAGGGGCTTGACGGCGTTTGCCTGATAGCCGCCCTCAAAGAGGCTGCGGTTCAGATAGATCTTGCCCTCCGCGCCGTTCCAGCCGTAGGAATAATACCCCATCGCGTCGAGGGACTGGATGTTGACCTCGATCGGCCAGCTGCTGCGCTTCGCGTAGACGTATCCCTTATTCAGATACTCGTTGTAGACGCCCTCGAGATCGGAGAGCAGTGCGCTGCGGTCGTTGTAGCTGATGAACGCCGTGTGCATCTGGGCGGGGAAATAGACGAGGAAGTGCCCGCCGTCCACAAACGTGGTCGAGCACCAGAAGATGCCGAGGCGCAGATGTTCCCGGGAGGGATTCGCGCCGCCCGACGCGCCGTTGACTGAAAGCTCCTCCAAATATTCCGCGGGAATGAAGGAGGCCGTCACCGTTCCGTTTGCCACCTGCGCGGGCAGGTATGTATAAAGCGTATTCACGCCGCCGTCGGAGAGCGTGAGGTCGTTTCCGAGCCCCAGCATCGGCACCGCTTCCGCGTCGTCCTCGGGCGCATCGCCTTCGAGCGGAATGCTGACCGTGACGGGCTCGGTGCAGGTCATATCCAGCTCCAGCTCGTAAAGCGCGGAAGCAAGGCCCTCCGGCTTCTCCTTCTCCTTCACTTTCAGAGCGGTGAGCGTCGTTTCGGAAGAATCCGGCACCGCGTTGCCGCCGAAATCGAGCGCCGCTCCGTCAAGCTCGATCCGGTTGTCCTTCACCGAAGCGGAGGCCTCTCCGAATCCACAGGCGCTCAGCATCACTAAAAGAAAAATCAGCATCAGGGAAATAAAAATCGGCAACTTTTTTCTGAGTATCATTTCGTTCCTCCTCACATATCTTTGAAGATTATGGGAAAATCAGCCGCCATGCGGTTTTTTGCTCACCGCGGAGCCGGAGGTCTTATCGCTTTGGGCCGATTGCCCCTCCTCATACGCAAATTCAAAAGTCATCCGGTCTCCCAGACTTTCTTTTAAAAATTGATCCAGCGCCTCCGAACGCGACGGATCACACAAGGTGATATGGTAAATCCGATCCGCCGTCTGAATCTCGGCCCCGGCGGATCTTCTCCCGAGAAAAGTGACTGAGAGGATCTTTTCCTTCGGAAGGACCAGAGCCTCCTCCCCCGGCTCCTCCGGAAGCAGCTTCAGCGCGCCCCTTCCTGAGGAAAGACGATAGGGCTTCGTCTCATAGAACCCCGTCCTCAGCCTGACCTTCAAAATCATCGGCACACCCCCTTTTATTAAAGTGTATCAAGACGGCGACCGCAGATAAACTGTTTTCGGCAAACTGTCATTGTCTGTTTTCGTCATGAATCGTGCCAAATATCCGGAAAAATGTTGATTTTGTGATCGATCCTTTGCTATAATCAAAAAAGAGGTGATCACCGTGCAGTTTGCCGAAAAACTGGATTTTCTGATGAATATGACGAATACCACCAACAGCGCGCTGGCGCTGAACGTGAGGCTGGACGCTTCCCATATCAGCCGCCTGCGCAGGGGACAACGCCGCGCGCTCCGGAACCGGGCATGCATCGACGCCATGGCCGAATATTTTGCCAGACACTGCGAAGAGACCTATCGGAGAAAGGCCTTGCTGGATACGATGGACGCCGACCTTGGCGTCGGCGGCACAAAGAGCCTTGCGGAACGGATTGCCCAGTGGCTCTCGGAGGAAAAGACGGACGGCATACAGACGGTCGAGCATTTTCTTTCGGGCCTGACTCATGTTCCGGCGCCTTCGCAGGAGACCGTACCTCCGCAGGAGGCGGCACGCCCGCGGGAAGCGCCGTCTCCGGTCTGCGAAAACGTCTCCTCCGATGCGGATTCGGCGGAGGTCTCCGTTTTCTTAGGTGTCGACGGAAAACGGCGCGCCGTGATCCAATTTTTAAACGCGGTGCTCGCACAGGAATGGCCGGTCACGCTGCTGCTCTTTTCCGACGAGCCGACCGACTGGATGACGACCGACCGCAAATTCTCCTCCACATGGGCGTCGCTGATGTCGCAGGTACTGGAAAAAGGGAACCGGATTGTCGTGATTCATACCATCAGCCGTGATCTGGACGAGATGCTGCACGCGATCGGTCAATGGATGCCGCTCTATATGTCCGGCGCGATCGAGCCCTATTTCTATCCGAAAAAGAGGGACGGGATCTTCAAGCGCACGCTGTTTATCGCACCCGGTGTCGCGGCGGTGACCTCCGGCTCGGTGGGGGATTCGGTCGAAGGGGCGGCAAATCTTCTTTTCCGGGACCGCGCATCCGTCGAGGCCTATGAAAAGGAGTTTCTCCGGTATCTCGCGATGTGCAAGCCCCTCATGCGGATCTTCACCTTCCGCAACCGGGACGCCTATCTGGAAACCCTGTTTGAATTTGAAAAAGAGCGGAGCGACACCGTCATTCGGACGGAATCGCTGTCGCTCGTAACCATGCCGGAACCGGTCTTTACCGGCATTCTTGCCCGGCTGGGCATGGAGGAGAAGCGGCTTGCCGCCCTGCACAGACTCCGGGCGGAGCTGTTTGAATCCCTTCTGGAGACAAACGATTTCCGGGAGATCGTCTGTCTGCCGGACCCCGGCGACGTGACGGCGGGCAGGGTCAAGGTCGCGCTCTCCGTGATGCTGAGCGGGGATCCCGTCTGTTACACGGCGGAGGAATTTCTCCTGCATCTTGAGCATCTTGTCTCCCTGCTTCGGCGCTTTGAGCATTTCCACGTCTGCCTCACCAAAGCCGCGGCGGACGAGCGGTATATCATCTACGCCAAGGAGGATCTTGGCGTCATCGTGGCAAAGACCTCCGATCCGCCCATCGTTCTGGCCATGCGGGAGGGAAACATGAACGCCGCATTCTGGGATTTTTTGCAGAACACGCTCCGCGAAAAATCCTGTTGCGAGCGGGACCGGGGCCGCGTTCTGGAAAAGCTGGAGGAATATATCGGAAAGCTCCGGAATGCTGCCGGCTTACCTGCAAGGGCCACGTAAACAGAAGAAAAGCCCTTGGTACGGCCGCTTTGCACATGCCGTACCGGAGAGCCGAACCCATGATCTGTCGTTTCAAACCGCCGCCGGCTCCGAAGGCTGTTCTCCCTTTGCCTGCCGCCGTTAAAAAGAATAAAAAGGCCTTCGGTATCCGCCGGAGGTCCTTTTAGGTTGTATTTTCCCTTTTTTCTGGTATAATGATTCTTTGGCACAGCGGGAGGGTCGGATTTGTTGCCATGCGCAGAACGCGCACCTCATGTCGGAGTCCAAAGGCGGGCTCAAAATTTTATAGCGCAGGCTTGATCCTGTGGGTTTCGTGGAGGCAGATCCTCCACGCGTACTTGTATAAAACAACATGAGCGTATTAAAAGTAGACCGTCCCTGCAGGTGCAGACAAATTACTATATAAAACGCAGGAGAACGACCGGAAATTGGATAAATAAAATGCGGGGGAAACGCCCCCAATCGAATAAATAATACAATCAAGGCGGGTTTGTTTGGGCGGCGCGCAGCGCTGCCTTATACAGGTACAATTAAATTTTTTTGGAAAGGAAATTGCCATGAAAAAGTTAATTGTATTGGTTTTGATTCTTTGCCTTGTCCTGTCCGGCTGCAAGTCGGCCGAGACGCAGGCATCTGAAACTGAGGAGAATACGAGCCTCAGCAGTGAATCCATTGCGGAACCGGCATCCGAAACCGAGGAGGACGCGAGCCTCGGCGGCAATTATACGGATGAGATGAAAATTCCGTACAGCGTAGATTTGGATCCCGAATACGGCGCGGACAGTGTGGAACGCGACGGGGATCACGAAGACAGCCCCTATTTCAGCAGACTTGATTTTTACAACATGGAGAGCACGGATACGCTCACCATTCTTTCGCACTTTCAGACCCAGCAGCAGACCAGCGAATGGAGCTGCGGCGTCTCCAGCGCCCTGATGATCCTGAACTGGTATCAGGCCCTCGGCGATTACAACGAGGAGACCCTCGCCGAGTTCCGCAGCAACGGCACGGAACCGGAAGCGACCAGCCTCCGTCAGGCCATAGAGATCTTTGAAGGCGTGGGCGGTTTCGACCTCTATACGACCTTCGACTGCGCGGACAATGTCCACGACGTATTCACGCTGGAGTACATTCAGGAGACGCTGGCCGCCGGTCATCCCATCATGATCGGCTGGAACGACTGGGGCGGACACTGGCAGGTCATCATCGGCTACGATACCATGGGCACCGAGACGACTCAAGACGACGTGATCATCGTGGCCGATTCTTACGACACCACCGATCACAATCAGGACGGCTACGGCGTATACAGCGCCGAGCGTTTCATTTACAACTTCACCTTCTACAATTTCTTCGAGGAAGACGAACTGAACGACATGTGCTTCCTCGTCGCAACGCCGCAACTGTAACTTAGCAGCAAGCCGCCCGACCCGGCCCGCCTGCCAAATACAACGGAGCCTCAGCTTTCGTCCGGGGCTCTGTTTTTTTTATCGGCAAAAAAGCGGCGATTTCGGAGACATCGAAACCCTTCCGGGAATCCGCCGCAGAAAGAAAATGAAAACCGCATAAAAAAGCCGCCCCATAAACCGGAAAGGGTTTGCAGGGCGGCTTCCTTATGAGAATGATTGAAATCGTCTGACCGCAGGCGCCTTTTCGCGGCTGCCTCGCCGGACGACATCAGTCGGGGATATGTTCCCGCAGCCACCGGCGGAAAAATGCGAGCTGTTCCTCCGTATGGAAATAATGCTCGCCCTCCTCAAACACGGTCATCTCCGCATGGGTTCGCCCGACAAAGGTGCTCACGACGTCGAATTCGCAAAGGTTGTCCCCTCTGCCGTAAAGCAGGGCCGTGGGCGCTTTCCATTCTATGGGATGCTCAAACACATATTCATAATAATCCCAGTAAAGGGTCTTGACGGGAGTTGCAATCTCTTTCTCCTGACGCAGCCGCTCCGTGCTCACGTCGAACCACTTCATCATATTCTCGATGATGCGCTTCATATCGACGACCGGCGACAGAAACAGAGCCTGCCGGAGCGGCTCGTCCCGATAGGCCAGCATGCCGAAATAGGCGCCGATGCTGCATCCGAAGAAACCGATCTCGTCCGTCAGCGTATGGGCGTACTCCATCACCTGCGCGAGATCCTCGATGCAGTTCTGCGCGTTGCAGAGGCGCGGTTCCCCTTTCCGGTCTCCATGCTCCGGCAGATCGAAGCTCAGGGTCCGCCAGCCCTTTTGCGCGGCCTCCTCGGCAAACAGCGTGGGCACCTCATCTTCCTTATTCGATTGATCGCCGTGCACGGCAAGAAAAAGGCGGCCCTCCGCAGGCCCCCACAAGACCGCCGGAATGCCCTCTATCTCCAGATACCGCTTTTCCATGTCCGGTCCCGCCCCATCTTTCAAAATTCCCGGATGATACTTAATCATATCATAAAAGAACATCCATTTCCACCGGAGAGGCGTCCCCGGAGAAAGCGGGATTTCCCCGCGCCGGGCAGATTGGCGGCCGCATCTTGATTCGGAGACATTTTTCTTATATAATACAAACAAAATGAAAGATGTCATGGGGGTGCGTTCATGCTTTCCAAAAGTGAATCTGAAAAAAAAGATCCGGAACGAATCCGTGGATTTGAAATCGAACTGAACGGCGATAAACTCACGCGAATCGACCGGCTGGTCAAAAATTACGAGCAGAAGATCGCGTCCCGGCTCGACGAGGAATATGAGACGAGCACGAAAAGATCCGACCGCATCGCCGATAAGGTCGCGGCCTTCGGCGGAAGCTGGACCTTCATCATCACCTTCGGCGCGTTTTTGGTAGGATGGATCCTGATCAATATCTCGCCGTTCCTGTTCATCCAATTCGATCCGAAGCCGTTTATTTTGCTCAACCTGGTGCTGTCGTTCATCGCCGCTTTTCAGGCTCCGCTTATCATGATGAGCCAGAACCGTCAGGCCGCCCGCGACAAGCATGAGGCAATTATCGACTTCGCTATAAATTATAAAGCGGAACAGGAGACGAACGAGATGCATACGCATCTGCATCGGGTGGAGGCCGAGCTCGCCGAAATCAAAGAGATGCTCGCCGCTTTGGAGAAGACCGAAGAAAACGAAGAGAAAGCCGTGGAAGCTGTAGAAGCAGTGGAAGAGGCGGAAGAGATCAAGGCGGAAGAACCTTCGGCGGAAACGTCGGAGGAAGCGAAATAACTCTCTGCGCCGGCCAAAACCGTCGCGCCGGGAACCGCGCATCCTCCACACGCCGCGGCTTCGTTCCGGAAAACCCATAAAAATAGCAAAAAGGCCGCCGATAAAAAACGGCGGCCTTTTCAACGGTCTGAGTGGGCTTGGGGCCTATTTGGACATTGCGCTGCATTCGTTCGCGCACGCATGGCATTCTTCCGCGCACTTTTTGCAGTGCTGATCCTTAAACATGCCGCACTCCTGCGCGCATTCCATGCACATGGTCCCGCAGAGCTTGCACACTTCCATCGCGTGCTTCGCATCCATCGACATGAATGAAGCGGCCTCTTTGCAGAGGCAGGCGCATTCGTTCAGCGAGGAGATGCAGTTCTTTCTTGCGCTCACATCCGCTTCGGACAAACACATCGTCGCACATTCCAAACAGGCTTGCGCACATTTGGTGCAGGCGTCTATACACGTTTGATACTGATCGGTCGCCGGATTTACCATACCCATATGATTTCCTCCAATCTTATTGTACTATTTATTGTCTATGGATGAGAGGAAATTATTCCTATTTTCTATTGTTGTAAATATAAAAACCCTGCCGCGAATTTTTCTGAACGACAGGGTTTTGCCACATGACGACGGTTTGCAGGTAAATGCGACCGCTTAAAGAAGGATTCTTTCAGGAATTTCATGAAAAATTTGTCATAAAGAGGCTTCCGCTGCTTTGGACTCGCGGGAGCGCTCGTCCGCAAGAAACTCGCAGATTCCCGCCCATACCTGTTGTGTTTCAAGAAACTGCTGGTAATGTTTTTTCACGTTCCTGTGATAACGTTCCAATTCTTTGGCGATGTTCATGAAATCTTCGCGCCCGAAATAGGCACAGACCTTGGGAAGCGTGACCGAGAGCCGCCTGCGCATTTCATCGATCTTTTCCTCATAGTGTTCCCGCTGCGTGATATAAAGCAAAAGAGGCTTATATCGAATCCAGCCGATGCAGGCGAGATAAAAGCGCGTGGTGATCGCCTCCGAATTCGCCGTAATATATTTCAATTTGATCGGAAGAACGCCGTCCATCAGGTGATGATAGGTTAAAAACCCGTCATGGAAGGCATAGCATGGTACGCGCAGCACTTTTCGCTGGCTAAGACAGGTGCTCAAAAACGTATCCTCTCCCCGCGCGCCGGGAGGATTATAAAACGGGCTGACCCGATTGGGCTTCGTGAGATTGATACACAGGTTCGCGCCGGAAATAAACTTCGTGTGGTTGACTTCCTGTACTTCCTCGGCCTCGTCGCTAACTAAAACCTTGGTATCCGCATAGGTGACTCCGCCGTTGTTCATCACGGACCGAATCGTATCCCAGTTGACGATATCGTTGCTGATGGCTTCAATAAACAGACGAAAATCCTGTTCCGTCAAAATATCGTTAAATTCAATAAATGGAATGGGCGAGACATAACCGCAATGGTACCCGTTTGTAATATCGGCCTGTTCGATATTCCGCAGATGGGTCGCCAGAACATGCTGGCCGCCCCAAATGGCTGAGGAACGGGTATTGGTCACCGCTACGGGATATTCGTCGTCGTCGAGAAAAACCAGATAATCCATGTTGTTTTTCAGCGCCGTATACAGGATAATATTTCGCTTGGCCGCATATCCGCTTCCGAAAACCAGTCGGGCTTGCGCCTCATCGAGAATATGCTGCCGGATGAGATAGTCGGTTTCTTTTTGAATGGCCGTTTTACCGATAAAATAGGTGTCGTCGATCAGTTCCAAAAGCTGATTGCTGACATTGGTATAATCCGTTTCTTTCGTATTGGAATATTGCAGATCATACGCAACCAAAAGGTTTAGCCGAATATTTTTTTCTTTCGTCAACCCGCTTTCGCGCCAGTTATAAATATTGGTCTTTAAGATTCTCTGAAAATTTTTACGTCCTGTTGCAAAACCGATCCCTACATTGATTTCTTTACCCTGCTGCAAACAATCAGCTCCTTTCTTCGTGTTATCCATTTCCTTCGTGCGACGTACGTTATTCGACAACATATTTCTTCATTTTTGAAAACAAACATCTTATCGTTTTATTATAAAATAAGAGATAGGTCGATCATTAGAAAATGATCGACCTATCTTCTTGATTTTAAAAACAATCAATGATGTGACTGCCCAAAATACCGGCCGAACGGTTTTCCTCCATAAAATGAATTTGTTTTAATTATAACATATTTCCTATGATCGACACCACCGCTATAAAGAAAAAATGTTTCCATCGGACGAAAATCTCAAATCCTACAAAAAGTATCCTCGGAGTTATGGGGTAAAGAAGATTTTACCGGGGTAGGATATCGGCTGCTCCTTGCCCCCCAAAACAGAAATTCATTTCGTATTCACAAATGCATTCAGATAGTTTGTGTTGGTTTCCTGTTTTTCGAAATCCATGTTTAAAATATAACGAATACGTCTTTTGGTTATTTGATAATATCCAAAGCGTCGGTATCTCCGGGCATTTTCGTATCGCAAACAACAAGAACTGTGTGCCATATCCCCTGTGTTGCTCATTGGGCAAAACATATAGATTTTCAATCAAATTTCCGCAAACAGAAACAATTCCAACAGGGATGTTTTCCACGAGCATATATATCTCTTTTCCAGCTTGCATTTCATCACGTAGATATTCTTCCTGATGTTCGATGGTAATCTAATTCCCTTAGTTGCAATTCTGAATTTGGCTTTTACAGCATAACGAATCAAGCTTTAGGCAAGTTTGCTAATGCATCCCAAATTTCATGTGCGCATTGGCGGCCTCCGTCTGTACTGTTAATTCGTTTCTTAAGAGTAAGAGCTCTTTTTTTATAATTACTATCGGATAAAATCGTGAGAACAGATTGCCTGATTCTATCAGCTGTCCATTGCTTATAGGGTATACGTATACCGGCTCCGAAGGTCGAAATATGCTCCAGATTCATCTGCTGTTCAGGTTGCGTAGCAATTCCGACAATCGGTGTGCCGGAGGCCATCGCGGTCTGTACCGTTCCCTGTCCTCCGTGGCAAATTACAACATCTGCAAGTGAATTCACTTTCCTTGCCGGTATAAACTGATCGGTTATATAAATTCCTTTTCTGTCTTTTATGAATGCTTTCGCCTCTTGTAAAGGACAAACAGAGGACGGTGAGAGAATCACCGCATTCCAGTCCAATCCGGTACCATCCATAAAAACCTTAACAATTTCTAAAAGCTGTTCTTTTGTACCCGAACTGCCCAATGTACAGAATACTTTGGGCCTGCCAGCATTCCGGTCAAATATTTCTAAAATTTGAGGATCAATGCTTTCATCTTTTGAAGATTGAGAAAACAGCGGACCTGTAAAATAAATGTTTTTTTGGTAGGTTTCAGAATGATAGAAATCAGGAAGGTCGTTTACAAGGATCTTATCTGCTCTGAGCATGCAAAAGATATTTGTGAGCGGTTCGCCATGCCAGCCCAGTTTCAAGGCAGCTTTTCGAATGTAACTGTGCCTCAGCAGCGGAAGCCTTTGTTTGATGGATATCGGCAGCTTGTTGATTAGGTTTCGTTTGATAGCCGATGGAAGAATAGATAATATTTCCATCTGATCCGGCACATCATGCGTCTCTTTCAAAAAAGCTTCCGATAATGGTAACGGTATAAAGCAGATCCCCGGAATTGGTTTTTCCAGCATCCTGCGCGCAATCCCCGCGATCGGCCAAAAGCCATATATAATAATATCCGGGTTTAAATCTCTGTAAGCTTCAATTTCCCCCGAAAGCAGTTTTTCTGCAAGTCGTTTTTCCCCGATCAATTCACCCGGCTTTATCTTTAAATCCTGATAAATGCCGATCCCGCTCATTGCAGGCTTCGCTTTGTATATTTCAAATCCTAAGTCTATGGCTTTTTGCTCAAACCGGCTTCCTCTTGATAAAAAAATGATCTGAATATTAACTTCCTCCGGTTTATACTTTTCAATATTTTTAGCGATCTCCATTGCTCTTGTGGCTTCTCCAGCATCTTGAAAAATGGTAGCAAAAACGATTCTAATAAATCTTTTCATCAGGCACACTGTCCTTTTTTAAATATGATTTATCCTTCCAAACCTAATTAATTTTTATGTCATTCCAAAGCAGCCGAAAAACTTCTTTTTTCCGGCGCTCTATGGCACTTGCAAGTTCAGCATCGTCCATAGGCGCTATTCCCCGAATAACCGGCAGCCCTATAAATAGAAACCGGTCCAGGCTGAAGAGGTCCAAGATAAATTCTGTGGTATCGACCTCACGAATTTCTTCTTTTGCAATCGCATCAGCCAGCCTGTCTGAGAGAATTTCAAAAGGGTTTTTACCATATGGGTTATTGGAACCGGAGATAATCTCATGAAGATCAACCTGCTTCCGGCTTATTTCCCATAGCAGAAACTGAAAAGAGTCTTTTCGTTCGTTCAAATAATTAAAATGCCGGTCAATAAAGACGGACAGAAACTCTTGAAACGTCAAGGTATTCATGCTTTCTTCAATAACACTGCCGTATAAATCGGCGTTGATGTTTTTGACAACCTCAAGAAAAAGCGTATCTTTATCCTTAAAATAGTAATGCAGGAGCATTTTATTGACGCCCGCGCTGTCGGCTATCTCCTGCATTCGTGCACCATCCTTGCCTTTTGCAACGAAAATCTTCACTGCGGCGTTTATAATATCCTGTTCCACCTGTTTTTTTTTCATACTATTGCACCTTCTGTTTCAGCCTCACAGATAAATCACATGGTTTAACCATCTGGTTAAACTTTATCATAACTTGTTTTCTGTGTCAAACATATAGTGTCTTTAGCAAACCCGCAACGGCTTCTGAGGATTGAAGATCGTCTGGAAAAATGCACATTTTTCCGCTAGGCTCCACACGGTAGACGACAACTGTTTAGCAGGATCGGTAGTGTGTTCTTTTGTGGGCGCCGCCTGGATGCCGTCTTTGGCAAGAACTCGAACCAGTTCATTAAGGTGTTTTTCACTCATTTAGATTCGCCCTATTTCTAATTGATTTTGGACGCAAAAAAGCCGGGGCCTTTTCGCTAAGACCTCGGCTGAAAATGGGGTTGGCTATGGGCTTCAAAAAAGGGTGCCACAGTGATATCAAGGGTTTCCGGGTTTTATATAAAAAAGGGTGCCACTTTTCTAAGGGCATTTCTGTCTTTTCAAAAAGTATGAGTTCAAATACACTCATCAGGTAAATTGGGCTAAATGATATCTCCAAAATAGGCATCCTTTTTTACGGGGAAATTCAGCCTCGATAGCCCTAAAAAAGCCCGATGTCCTGCGGGTTTTATCCGCAGGACATCTTTCTTGGGTAAATTATTTGGTCGGAGTGGCGGGACTCGAACTCGCGGCATCCAGCTCCCAAAGCTGGCGCGCTACCAACTGCGCTACACCCCGGTATATTTTTGCGGCTTCCGTCGCTCTCCGGTTTTGGTTCCGGGGACGGTCCGCTCAAATATTATACTCAGTGGCACTCGTTTTGTCAATTTGATTAAAATCCGGTATTTCCGCCCATACTGCCGAATAAATAAAGGCAGGAGGCGACAACATGAAAACGCTGTTCAAAAAGGAACCGCCGGATCTTCTGCTCCGCAGAAAAAGAGCGGAAGAACTCCGGCAGGAAATGGAAGCGCTGGAAGAGGAAATGAAGAGAACGGATGCGCTGTTCAATCTTGCCGCAGACGAGGACCTTGTCGATTCGTTCATCTATGAGCGCAGCGCTCAGGTTGCCCGAATGAATTACCTGCTGCGGCTGGCCAAGGATACCTGTGGCGCCGGATCGCAATAAATCTTGATGCTCACGATGTTTTCCTGATACAAAGAGGCGCCCTGCGGTCTGCGGGGCGCCTCTTTGCCGAACAAAATATCAAGATGTAGGAAGAGATCTCAGTAAGCGATGCCTTGAGCAATCATAGCATCCGCGACCTTGCGGAAACCGGCGATATTCGCTCCGGCAACCATATCGCCCTCCATGCCGTACTGTTTGGCGGCATCGCAGCAGGCGGTATAAATATGTTTCATGATGTCGTCGAGTTTCTGGTCGACTTCCTCAAAGCTCCAGCTCAGGCGGATGGAGTTCTGGGTCATCTCAAGCCCGGAGGTGGCGACGCCGCCGGCGTTCGAGGCTTTGCCCGGCGCATAAAGGATGCCCGCCTCTTTGTAAGCGGCGATGGCTTCCGGCGTATTCGGCATGTTGGAACCCTCGGCGACACACCAGCCGCCGTTCGCGAGGATCGCTTTGGCGGATTCGCCGTCGATCTCGTTCTGCGTGGCGCAAGGCAGAACGATGTCCGCCTTGACGTCCTTCCACATGTTCTTCGAGCCCTCGACATATTTGGCGGTCGGGACGTACTTCGGATATTCCCTGAGGGAGATGCGGTGCAGATAAAGATCCTCGACGACGTCAAACTTGATGCCGTCCGGATCGTAGGCATAACCGGTGGAGTTGCTCTGTGCGACGACGAGGCCGCCGAGCTGAGTCACCTTCTGGTTGGCATAGACACCCACATTGCCGGCGCCGGAAATGATGACACGATTGCCCGCGAAGGATTTGCCCTTGCTCGCGAGAAGCTCTCTGGTGAAGTAGCACAGGCCGTAACCGGTGGCTTCGGGCCTCGCAAGGGAACCGCCGAAGGAAAGGCCCTTGCCGGTCAGGACGCCGCTCCATTCGTTCTGGAGGCGCTTGTACTGACCGAACATGTAACCGATTTCTCTGCCGCCGGTGCCGATGTCGCCGGCCGGAACGTCGGTATTGGGTCCGATATGCTTTGCAAGTTCCGTCATGAAGCTCTGGCAGAAACGCATGACCTCGCTGTCGGATTTTCCGGCCGGGCTGAAGTCGGAGCCGCCCTTGCCGCCGCCCATCGGGAGACCGGTCAGGCTGTTTTTAAAGGTCTGCTCGAAGCCGAGGAACTTGATAATGGAAAGGTTGACGGAAGGATGGAGCCGAAGACCGCCTTTATACGGACCGATGGCGCTGTTGAACTGAACGCGGTAGCCGCGGTTGACCTGCACCTTTCCGGCGTCGTCCACCCACGGAACGCGGAATTCGATCGCGCGCTCAGGCTCAACGATGCGCTCCATAATGCCCCATTTCTCGATATTCGGATCCTGCTCGACGACGGGTTCCAGCGAGGCAAACACCTCATGGACCGCCTGAAGAAATTCCGGCTCGTTGGGGTTTCTTTTTTCGGTGGCTTCGTAAACTCTTTGCAGATAAGCGTTTGTGAATGACATAGTTTTCGCTCCTTCTTGTTTGGATTCCGGCCCGCCGGGCGCAAACTGCGGGAGCAAGCACCTTTTGGACAAAAAAAATTATGTTCCTATTATATGCTCGTCTTTTTTAAAATGCAAGTTTTATTTTTAAAAAATTCGTTTTTTTTGAAATTTGACAGAGCCTCCGTTTTGAGATATACTAAGGTTCCGTGAGCGGGATGGACGGCAGCGTGTGAGCGCCGAAAGGTGCCATATGAGGAAAGTCCGGGCTCCAAGGGCAGGGATAGCTGTTAACGGCAGCCGGGGGCGACCCCAGGGAAAGTGCAACAGAGAGATACCGCCGTCCGATTTTTCGGGCGGTAAGGGTGGAAAGGCGAGGCAAGAGCTCACCGCTCCCTCCGGTGACGGAGGGAGCCTGTAAACCCTATCCGGAGCAACACCGTACAGGAGATTCGAGGCCGGCCCGGCCTCCTCCGCAAAGGTGGCGTCAGCCGCACGGGCGACCGGCGGCGAAGATAGATTGTCGTCATGATACAGAACCCGGCTTATATGCCCGGTCACGGATTGAAAGAGCCTTTTGGGCTCTTTTTTTGTGGAAAAATGCCCGGCGTCCAGCCGCAACAGAATTCATTTCGTTCCGGATCCCTCTGCCGCCGAGACATGGCGCCGTTTTCGAAAAAAGCGGCTTCGGAACGGCGGAAGTCCGTAGGGAGAGGCCGGGCAAAAGACATCTTTAAAACGGCTTTCTCCGTACAAGTCTTCCCCGCGGAGAGACGTGCATTCCGTATTGATATACTTTTCGGTTCGGATTATAATAAAGATAAAATATTGGGGAAAGAGGGGAAACGCCATGAGAGCCCTATTTTACGACAACCAAACGAAGAGCGTTTTTTTTCGCAGCGATGCCCCGCTCCCGCAACCGGAGGAGGACGAATCCCTGATCCGCATCCGGGTTTCCGCCGTCTGCAGCACGGATAAGGAAATTATAAAAGGATATAAACCGGATTTTCACGGCGTGCTCGGCCATGAATTTGTCGGCACCGTCGAGACCTCCGGCGACGCCTCCCTGATCGGCAAGCGCGTGGTCGGCGAGATCAACGCCGGCTGCGGCGACTGCATCTACTGCAAAACCGGGCGGGAAAAACACTGCCTCAGCCGCAAATGCATCGGCATCGCCGACAAGGACGGGTGCTTCGCCGACTACATGACCATCCGGACAAGCTGTCTGCATGTGGTTCCCGACGACATGCCGGACGAGGTCGCCGTCAACACCGAGCCGCTGGCCGCCGCCTTCTGTATTCCGGAGCTCGCACACATCAAACCCTCTCAGCCGGCCGCGGTCGTCGGCGACGGCAGGCTCGCCTTTCTCTGCGCGCAGGTGCTCGCCCTGACCGGCGCGGAGGTCGTCATATACGGCCTCTCACCGGAAAAGCTGGAACACTTCCGTTCGTTCGCACGGATCACCCATGCGCCGGACGAGACCTTTGAAACCGTCGTCGACTGCTCAGGAAGCCCATCCGGATTCGACACCGCGCGGAAGATTGTCCGCCGCGGCGGCCGGATCATCCTCAAGAGCACCTATGCCGGGGATTTTCCGAACAACCTCAGCGATCTCGTCGTCAACGAGATCACCGTCGTCGGCAGTCGGTGCGGCCCGTTTCCGCCGGCCCTGCGGCTGATGGAGCGCGGCCTGATCCTTCTGCCCGAAATCCGGCTTTTCCGGCCGGAGCAGTGGGAGGAGGCGCTCGGCAGCACGGCCTTTAAATCCGGATTTGATTACCGCTTGTGAAACTTGCGTAAATTCTGTTGAAAAATCGCTCGCGATTTTGACAACAAATCAAAATGATATACAAAAATCGGCTTGGTCTCTTGTTTGTATTTATAAAATGGTATATATTAATGTTGCAGTTTTTCCGTGTACCCAAAAAACATAATTTAAAAAAAGGAGAACGAATATGAAAAAACTGTTTGCTCTGATTCTTGCACT
>ERZ795048.2289-NODE-2289-length-15590-cov-10.437850_pt1 | contig 15590 bp, 14 predicted proteins | sample MGYA00375132_ERZ795048 | MGnify/ENA primary metagenome ERZ795048 (study PRJEB30177, sample SAMN05720225) | activated sludge metagenome | isolation source: Anaerobic digester | place: Hong Kong | collected 2014-12-17 ...
AAAGTGAAATAAATAATCTTTTATCAGGCATGAATGATGATGTGCCAAAAGAACAACTTAAGGCTGTACTCTTTGCTCAGCATTATGCAGAAAATGTGGGTAAAGCAAGTTTGCAGACATGGCAGAAAATTGTGATTGAATATGGCAATAATGCTGCTTTATCAATACTAGCAAGTATTAGAATGATTATGATGGGGAATGCGTACGGAATCCCATTCAGTCTTTTAATAAACAGATTTAAAAAAGACAGAAATAAGGATGAAAGAAGCAATTTGTTTTATGAGATTTCAACAATTCTGATATCAATATTGATAATTCCGGTATCTGCGATTCATGCGTTTATAAACTGTCTATCTGGCTACAAGTATGTAGATTTTAAGTAGGCTATCATTAGTTAAAATTAAATTCTGAACCTGTCATTTAATGTGAAATACTGCAGATTCAGTATTAAGTATCTAAAATATCAACTATATCCTTGAATAATCAGATGGTTTTCTGTATACTTTCAAAGAATAAAATTTTCCGGAGGTTATAGTGTGAGAAAAGTATTAAGTTTAATAGTATTACTGTTATTGGTAATAGGTATTTCAGGATGTTCTACTGAGGAACTGTCAAAAAATAGTGAAACTCCAACCCAAAGTATACAAATAGAAAACCAAGACAATAACGAAGATAGTCTGGACATATATAGCATGGATGATGTGTATTTATTTTTGCATTCTGTTTATCCTGAGTATTCTAAGGATAACTTCGAAAAATGGAATGTGTCATATCTTGATGTTACAGAAGACGGGTTTGACGATGTTATATTTACCTCTACATACGGTGACGGTGAACTTGAAAGTGCAATTATAATTACTGCTGAAAAAGATGGTTTTAGAGAAATTTCCAGATACATTCCTCTTTCAAAATATGCAAATAATATGGAAATGAAAGATGGTCTGTTAATTAACAATACAAGAACAGGTGGCTCTGGTTCATTTTCGGAATATATGGATATTTATAGTTATGATGGTCAATATATAAATGTTTCCAGGCAGAATATCTTAGTTAAAGAGACAGTAGAAAATCCAAGTGCCAATTATGAAATATCAAGCACCATTGAGGGTAATTTAGAAGATTTTATTATAACATACACAAAAAAGAATTTTGATGATAGCCAGTGTTATGTAATTGCTAAAGACAGATATGTATTAAATGAGAATCTGGAATATAATAAAATACCTATAAGTCTTGATAATTCAGCTTTAGGATTTGATAGTGTTTTTACTGGAGAAAATCTCTTAGAGACAATACAGTACTTTAATGATAATCTGTATTTATTCGAGGATGAATTAAGAGTAAATTATGCAAAAGAGATATTTAATGTTCTTGAAGAAGAAAAAATGGTTATGACAGAATGGGGTAACTTCATAACAATTCCCGCAGAGTATGTAAATCTCGAAACTATGAATTATGATATTTCTATCATGAAGAGTAATGAGCCAGAAACAATAATACTTGAAAAAATTAAAAACAGTAATATATTTACTCTGGTTAAGGTATATTATGCAGATCAGGGATTAGTGCAGGATAATGGATTTAATGTAATTATTAATGGTTATGTATACAGTATGCTCCAACCGGCATATGAAATTATGTGTTCAAATGATGAATCATTCAATTTGCCATTTTTGAAGCCGGATATTTACTTCACTTCCAGTTATATGTCAGAAAAAGTAGTAACAATGACCCATATAGTGTATCCAAATGTCGTAGTGGAGAACATAGATGATATAGAATTTTTTGAAGGTAAGGATACCTGGAAGACAAATCTACTAGTAAGATTAAATATTGTAGGAAAGCCTGTTACTCCATAGGACTTCTTATTGACTTATTAACTCTTTCTGGTTTCGAAAAGAATAAAAAAGATGGTAATATCTTATACTAAATGATATTATATATTCATAAGAAAATTGAAAGGAGATGTGTGTTATGAAAGGTAATGCCAAACTTTTAGAAGTGTTAAATTCACTTTTAGCAGATGAATTAGCAGCAATAAACCAGTATATCGTGCATGCTGAGATGTGTGCTGACTGGGGTTATGAAAAACTTCACGAACATTTCGAGAAAAGAGCAATGGACGAAATGAGACATGCAGAAAAACTTATTGAGAGGCTTCTTTTTCTTGAAGGAATTCCAATTGTCAGCGAATTAAGCAATATCCACATAGGAAGTGATGTTATAAAGCAGCTTGAGTATGACAGGGTTTCAGAAATGGCTGCGATAAAAGCATATAATGATGCTATCGCTTTAGCTGGTGAGGTAAGGGATTATGCAACAAGAGAAGTTCTGGATAAAATTCTGCAGGATGAAGATCGCCACATGGATGGTATAGAAGAATTGCAAGGCCAGATTGAACATATGACTCTGCCTATCTTCCTTACCACTAAAGTTGTATAAAACTATTACGAATAAGAACATTTAAGCCGGTTGAATTGCCAGCCGGTTTTTATTTGGAGAAGAAAAATGAATGAAATCAGAAAAGGTAAAGAAATGTTTTATGTGGGTAAATCTGAAGAGGAGTATTTAGCTGTTATTACCTATAAGAAAGTTGATGATAAAACAATAAAAGCAGATCATACATTTGTCTCTGAACAGCTCAGAGGCCAGAAGATAGCTAAAAAACTTCTTAATGAACTAGTTTCTTTTGCAAGAGAAAATGGTTATAAGATTATACCAGAATGCTCATATGTTAAAAAAGTATTTGAGAATAGTACGGAATATAGGGATATAATTAAGATATAAATAATTTACTATTTACAAATGGAGGAATCATGAAGACGATAGGTCTAATAGGCGGTATGAGTTATGAAAGTACAGTTACATATTACAATATTATAAACAGCAGGATAAATAATGCTCTTGGTGCTCATCATTCAGCAAAAATATTACTCTATAGTGTAGATTTTGAAGAGTTATATTCAAAAATGAAAAAGAACGAATGGCAGGAGATATCATCAATTTTAATTAATGCAGCTAAAAGCCTTGAAATTGCAGGAGCAGATTTTATTCTCATATGTACTAATACTATGCATATGGTATTTGATAAAGTGCAGGAAGTTTTAGATGTTCCTCTTATTCATATAGCGGATGCTCTTATTGATAGATTAAGTGGAGATAACATAAAAAAAGTACTGCTTTTAGGTACGAAAACTACTATGCTTCAGCCTTTTTACACTGATAAACTTTTTAAATCAGATATTGAAGTTATTCTTCCTTCAGATAATATGATGAATGAATTGGATAACATTATCTTTAATGAACTATGTGTAGGAAATATTAATGATATATCAAAAGAAAAATTTATTTCCATTATTGAAGCAGGAATGAAAAAAGGTGTAAAGGCATGCGTATTCGGGTGTACTGAATTAGGATTACTGGTTTCAGAAAGTGAAATTGATATACCAGTATATGATACAGCAATTATACATAGTATAGCTGCAGCAGATTATGCGATTTTATAAGTAATCAGGTTGTATGCTTTTCATCAGTGATATATACTTTATAAATGGAGGATGATATGAGAGAAGGTATCACGATTGCAGGAAACATGATTATGGATATTCTTTATCCTATTAACGGTTTACCAAAGCCCGGAGAGTTAACAACAATACTTGACGGAATTACTCGTGCTACAGGGGGAGCGGTATGCAATGTGGTTACTGATCTTGCAAGACTAGACCAATCTCTTCCACTGTATGCAATAGGCAGAGTGGGTTCTGACCAAGAAGGTGACAATATTCTAGAGGAACTGAGAAAGTACGATAACATAGATACATCCGATGTAAAAAGAGAGGGAATTACATCATTTACATCAGTAATGGCTGATACTATTACAAAACAGCGTACCTTCTTTCATTACAGAGGCGCAAATGCAACGCTGGACATAAGTGATTTTGATTTTTCAAAAGTTTGTTCAAAGATATTTCATATAGGGTATATACTGCTTCTTGATTCGCTAGACCAAGAAGATGATGAATACGGAACAAAAATGGCAAAGCTTCTACACAATGCTCAAAAAAAAGGAATATGGACATCTATTGATGTGGTATCAGAAGCTTCTGACAGATTTAAAAGATTAGTTCCACCAGCAATGAAATATGCGGATTTTTGTATCATAAATGAAGTTGAAGCACAGAATAGTACGGGTGTTGTTTTAAGAGACAATCATGACATGCTCCTGACGAAGAATATTCCCTCAGCATTAGCTGAAATGAAAAATATGGGTGTTTCAAGGTGGGCAGTTATACATTGTCCTGAAGGAGGATTTGGGTTGGATGAAAACAATAAGTATGTAAATGTTCCAAGTTTGGATCTTCCTGAAGATTTTATTAAAGGGACAGTAGGAGCAGGAGACGCATTCTGTTCGGGTGTTCTTTATGCAGCACACCAGGAAAAATCTCTTTTTGAAGCTATAGAATATGGTACTGCATGCGCTGCCTGTTCTTTGTCAAAACCTGGAGCAAGTGATGGTGTACTGCCTATAAATGAAGCTTTAGAGTTATATGAATCGCTAAAATAAAGGAAACGATTATGGAAATTGGAGTACAGACTATAGGCTATGGGAAATTTATTGATGAAAGACAAGCTGCAAAGCTTGTGGCTCAAGCAGGATTTACAGTTTTAGATTACTGGTTAGAAGAAGAAAGTTTTTTAAAACTTCCAAAAAAAGAGTTCAAGAAACACTTTGAAGACATGAGAAAGCACATAAATGAATGCGGGCTGACAGTAGGGCAGACTCATGCTCCTTTTTATCCATATAGTAAGCATATGCAGAATTATGATGAAGTACTTGAGTTGCAAAAAAGATCAATTGCTGCAACTGCCTTTTTAGGAGCGAAATATGTTATTGTGCATCCTTTAAGACCAAAAAACAGAGTATTTGATCAGGCTATTGAAGAGACCTTTGAACTCAATAAAATGTATTACAAAGAGTTCATTCCTTTGATGGAGGAGTATGATGTGAATATATGTATTGAAAATTTATATACTGCTGATGAAAACAAATTTGTTATTCCTTCTACCTGTTCAACTGCGGAAGAGATGGTAATGTATATTGATAAATTCGGCGATAGATTCTATGCCTGCATTGATACAGGCCATGTTAATCTTGTGCATAGAGAAGGTTATGAACATGTAAATTTCAAGCACATGATGAAAATCTTAGGTGACAGGCTGAAGACTCTTCATGTACATGATAACAATGGATTAGTTGACCAGCATTATATTCCATATCTGGGAACTATAGACTGGAATGAATTTGTAGATGCATTAAGGGATAATAATTATGATGGAAATCTAAGTTTAGAAAGTTTCACATTTATGAACAAGATAAATCGGGATAATATAGACGAAGGCTTGAAAATGATGTACATGGCCGCTAAAAGGCTTTATGACAGATTTGTGAGGTAAAATATGAAAATTGGAGCACAAAGTGCAGTAATCGACAGAGTATACGGACCTGAAAAAGCTCTTTCAATAGTCAGGTCAGCGGGATTTGAAACAATTGATTTTTCTTTAGAAAGTGAAACAAGGTTGTATCTTCATAGTACAGCATTAAAAAAATATTTCGAAAATATTAAAAAACATGCAGAAGATATAGGGATGGAGCTAGCACAGACCCATGCTCCTTTTTATAATCCTGACAAGCATATGGAGAATAATGACGAGATAATCGAGACCCAGAAAAGGGCAATTGCGGCTACCGGTCATATGGGTTCAAAGTACATAGTTATTCATCCTATGAAGACAAAAGAAAGAATGTACAACGACGATTATGAAAGAACTAAAGAGTTAAATTTAAAATATTACACTGCCCTTATACCTACATTGAAAGAATATGGTGTTTATCTTGCGGTTGAGAATATGTTTACCTGGGATTCAACTTTGAAATGCATATGTCCGACATCCTGTACTACTGCAGAAGAAATGGTTGAGTATATTGATGAACTGGGTGAGATGTTTGTTGCATGTTTAGATACTGGACATGTTAATCTAATACATCAAGAAGGTTTTGAACATGTAAATTTCCCTCATATGATAAGAACACTAGGTAACAGGATTAAAATACTTCATGTACATGACAATGATGGTATAAAGGATCTGCATCTTCCACCTTTTGCAGGAAATATCGAGTGGGTGGAAGTTATGGATGAACTGAAAAAAATAGGTTATTTAGGGCATATTAGTCTTGAGGCAGATAATTATATGACATATGTAAAACCTGAGCAGTTTGAAAATGCTGAAAAGTATATGTATTCAACTGCAAAAAGGTTGTACGACATGATTATAGAATAGAACATAAAAAGTATAAGAGGTGCAAAAATGAAAATTGGAACACAGAGTAAAGAGATAGATAAAGTATTCGGGCCGCATCAGGCTTTGCTTATATTGAAAAATGCTGGGTTTGAAGCTGTGGATTTTTCTTTAGAAAATGAAGAAAGGCTAAAAAAAGATGATTCCGAACTTTTAGTATTTTTTGAAGACATTAAAAAATATGCAGATGAGATAGGTATAGAAATTGGTCAGACCCATGCTCCTTTCTATAACCGAGAAAATCAGATGAACAGGTTTGATGAAATAGTTAAGCTGCAGATTAATGCTATTAAGGCGACAGCTTTTCTTGGCTGTAAATATATAGTTATACATCCTTTACAGTCTGAAGGAAGAATATATGACTTAGAACTTGAAGAAACAAAGAAACTGAATATGAAATATTATAGCGCACTAATACCTGCTCTCTTGGAATATGATGTTTATTGTGCGATTGAAAATATGTTCGCAAGAGATCCTGAAAAAAGAATCTGGTGTCCTACTACCTGCACAACTGCTGAGGAAATGGTGGATTTCATTGACAGTTTGGGGGAGAGATTTGTAGCATGTCTGGATATAGGGCATATAAATCTTATACATCAAAAAGAATATCCTCATGTCAGTTTTGAGCATATGATTAATACGCTAGATTACAGACTGAAAGTTCTTCATGTTCATGATAATAATGGAAAAGACGATCAGCATCTACCACCATTTGCAGGCAATATCGACTGGTCAGCTGTGGTAAAAGCACTGAAAAAAATCGGTTATGCTGGAAACTTAAGTATAGAAGCAGATACATTCATTACTTATATTAAACCAGAACAATTTGAAAAAGCAGAAAATGTTATATACGCATATGCAAAAAGACTGTATGATATGTTTTAACAGAGGTATTATATGAATAAGATTATAAGAGGCAAAGAAATACTAACATCAAAAGAAAGAATTCAAAGGACATTCGCCTTTGAGGATGTTGACAGGGTGGCATTAGGATATGATACAAATCCTGTAGCACATGAGAACCTGTGTAAAGTATTAAATCTTGATTCTAAGGACAGGAATGCTTTCAATAAGCATCTTGGAATTGACCATATGGGAGCAAGAATCAAGTATAATGGACCTAAAATTTATGAGGATGTACCTCAAAGAACAAGGAACTCAGAACATGGAGCTATAACAAAATATGTACAGAATCAATTTGGAGCATACTGGGATTTTTGTGATTTTCCTCTTGAAGATGCTGATGATGATGTTATTTACAATTATCCTTATCCAAGTGCGGATGATTATGATTACAAAGCCTGCGCTGATTATGTGGATTATCTTGTTAAGGAAGGCTTTGCAATTCATGTCGGAGATCCAGGTTTAGGGGATATTCTTAATACCACTGGAATGATAATGGGTGTTGAACAGGCTTTAATTAATATAGCTACAGAGCATGAGCCTACAATTCACACTATAGATAAAAGACTGAATTTGCAGTTAAAAAGAACAGAAAAAATACTAGAAATGAATAAAGGTAAGATAGATTTCATGTGGTTAGGGGAGGATTTAGGTACTCAGCATACTCCTATGATATCAATGGAACTATATAGAAAAGTTCTTAAGCCTAGGCATCAGAAGTTTATTGATTTGGCAAAAAGTTTCAATCTGCCAGTTATAATACATACCTGTGGAAGCTCATCATGGGTTTATGAAGAGTTTATCGAGATGGGAATGAATGGTGTTGATACATTACAGCCGGAAGCCGTCAATATGAGTCCTGAATATCTAGTCGAACATTTTGGAGGGAGGCTTGTTTTTAGAGGATGTATTTCCACAGCTGGACCTTTGGCATATGGAACACAAAAGGAGACAGAGCGAGTATGCATAGATACGCTTGAGATAATGAGTAAATGTAAAGGATACATATTTGCACCTACTCATTCAATACAGGATAATACACCACCTGAGAATACTATAACTATGTACAATACTGCATATTCATTCAAAAAAGGAGGAAGCAAATGAAATCAGTATCAATTTCTAACAAGACAATGAAGATACTAATTAAAAGCCAGAGAGATGAAGAAACAGGCGCGCTGGTTTATGAGTATCTGTCAAAAAAAGAAAAGGACCCTAAAAATAGCGAAATTCTCAATAAAATGAGCAAAGATGAAAAAAGTCATGCTATGACATGGAAAAACTATACTAAAAAGAATGTTAAACCTGACAAGATGAAGCTTGCTTTTGTTAAGTTTATTTCTATTCTGCTTGGATATACCTTTGTTCTTAAGATAATTCAGAAAGATGAAGGTTTTGCGCAAAAAGAATACGAGATTATAAAGCAGGAGATACCAGAAGCTTTGAAGATACAGGAAGATGAGCATACTCATGAGATGGATCTTATCACTATGCTTGATGAAGAGAGGCTTCAATATGTTGGTGCGATGGTACTTGGATTAAATGATGCTTTGGTGGAATTAACCGGAGCTATAGCAGGTCTTTCATTTGCATTAGCAAATACAAAGATAGTCGCACTATCTGGAATTATAACTGGAATTTCAGCAACCTTGTCAATGGCTGCATCTAATTATCTTGCTGAAAAAGCTGACGGTAATCCGAATGCTTTCAAATCAAGTATTTTTACAGGAGTTGCCTATCTTATTACAGTAGCTTTAATGGTAATGCCTTATCTTCTTCTTCCAGTAAACGCATATGTAGAAGCATTCCTTATAATGATAGGCGTTGTTATATTGATTATATTAGTGTTCAACTACTATATCTCTGTGGCAAAAGATCAACCTTTCTTTAAAAATTTTGCAAAGATGGCAATTATAAGTATATCAGTTGCAGGTATTTCATATCTAATCGGAATACTTGCAAAAGCATTGCTTGGCATTGATGTAATTTAAAAGAATTACTTAATTAAATAATTTGTATAAAAGAAACGAGAGCTTATTGCTCTCGCTTTATAATGATTATTATGTGCACTTAACTATCAATATGCTGTATGCTGATAAAAAGTATATTCATATAATATTTATTACTCAGAAAACAAAAAATCTTCAATCTTAAATGTATATCCTCTTATCTGGCCTTTAGGTTCATCGTCAAGAAGATAATTTACCACATATATAGTTCCGTCCTCAAACTGTACCCAGCCTGAATATCCAAGATCAGCTTTGGGATTTCTGTCATAATCAATGGGAAATATTCTTGTCTGCTGCTGTCTTCTTTCTTTTTCTAAAGCAGTTTGCTTATCAAATATGCATCCCATAAAATTTTGAGTTGTTCTGCCCCAGCCCTGTTTTCCGCCTTGTATAAACCTATAGGTCATAAGGATTCTGCCATCGGATAAAAAGCCTGTAACAGGTCTGTGACAGCCTGGTATGGGTATCTTATATACTCCATCCCAAGTCTCACCCCCGTCATATGAAAAGGCTTTAAAACAGTCATATCCCTCCCACGAATTCTCACGTAAAAAAGCAATAAGGACATTATCTTCGACTTCAAGTATTGATGCCTCGCATAAATTGTATTTTTCATCTTTTGCTACTGTAATTCTGTCTGACCAGGTAATTCCAGAATCATCACTGTACCAAAGGTACTGAACTAGTTTATTAATGCTTATGTCAAGAAAATGAGAAGACAGTATCCATCTTCCGCTTTTTAATACTAGAAGCTTGTCAGGTACTATGCCTTGAGAAGGGGTGTCAAAAGGGCCTTTCCATGTTTTTCCATCATCAATGGATTTCCACAAATATGTTTTTGCATTATGAGATTCATTTTTTATTACATAATCAGCTATAATAACCAAAGTATCATCTGGCAGTTTTGAAATTCTGGCGCAGTTGTAATAGTTATCTGATGTGCTTTTTTCTGTAAGTGCAGTTTTATCAGACCATGTTTTGCCTTTGTCCAGACTTTCTTTATATACTATCCTTGCCTGGTCTCTGTCTCCGTGATGTTTGCATTCTGAAAACACGCATACTAATTTACCACTCTTAGTCTTAACTATGTCTGGCCATGCTTCGTATATTGATTTATCATTACTGACTACATATTTTTCTAACGCCATTTTATTTTCCCTCTTTTTCTGGAAGTTCCCAGAATGTGCCGAAAATCTCACACTGAGAATCCAGAGTTTCTTTCTGGTAATATACTGTTAATAATTTTCCATCATTTAACTCGACAGAAGCCGGATATCCTAAATCATGAATAGGTCCGTCATCTCTCAATATTATCTCATCAGACCATGTCTTGCATCTGTCATAAGATACCATAGCTCTTTGACCATATGGTTGTTCTCTGTATCCGTAAACCAAGACAACGGCACCGCAGCTGTGTTCGATTGCATGAGCAGGTGCGCCATGCTTATTTATCCTTACAGGTACAGTCCATGTTTTTCCTTTGTCGTATGATTCGGTCATATATGTTGCAAATATGCCTCCTTGAACACGAATAAATCCAACAAGTTTTTCTTCAAGTTCAAGTATGTATGGTTCGCAATGAAGATATTCATTACCTTCATCAGTAACATATGGTACATGAGACAGATAATCCCACTTTAAACCGTCTTTGCTGTAAAACACTAATAACTCCTTTTTGAATCGGAGTTTTTCATCGTATTTTGAAGGATTATCATCAACTTCCTTGTAATATCCCATGTATATAAGGCCTCCATCTTTTAAAGCGGTTGGGCCATGAGGGCAGGTAACGGGTGCATGCTTAACTTCAGACCATGTTATGCCCTTATCCTCGGATATTACATATGTAGAACCAAAATATTTTTTCTCCATTTGCTTTGTTATCTGATTATTGGAAAAGTAAGCATCACGCATTGCTAACTTAAATCCTTCAGCAGGGAACTTGCTTTGTACATCAATAAGGTGGTTGAAAGATGTCACAATTATCTTGTCTTTATTAAATACAGTTATTCCGGCATCTCTGTCGTCTAGCGGAGTATCAATTATTATCTCAGGGGCAGTCCAGTTTTTTCCTTCATCATAACTTCTGGATAAAAGGACTTTGCCAAATGGGCAGACATGGCCTAGCCGGTTTCCTGAGCATACTGAAATAAGTTCTCCATTTAGGCCTCTGCATACAGACGGCCATCCATGATAACCGAAAATCGAGTCCTTGCTCTTGAAAATCTTAACATGTTCGGTTTTTGGTCTAATCATATTAATTTGTTCCTCCTGAAAATAATTTGAGTTTGATTACATTATTAAATTATAGTATCATATCAGGCTCATAATCAAGCAAATTATGGATTAATATTGAAAATTTAAATAAAAATGTCTGGAATTATATTTTTGTATAATATATCAATAATATCTGGTGTATAATTTTTTCATAGCAGTTAGACGCTGCAAATACAATTACGGGAGAAGATAATGAAACTAACAAATTTTATCGAAAACGGCAAATTTTACAAATCTAATTTTCATGCTCATTCCACAAGAAGTGATGGAAAATTAAGTCAGGAAGATGCAATAAACGTATTTAAGGAACACGGATATAATTTCTTATGCTTATCTGAACATAATATAGTCACTAAAACGGATAAATATAATACAGATAATTTTCTTTTAGTACCCGGACTGGAACTTCATTCATTGCTTGAACATCCACTGACAATACATCACATGCTTGGACTGACTTCTATGGATAACGATAAAGTTTATGACGGAATGAAACTATATAATATACCTTATACAAATAATGAGGAATCTTTATTAGCTTTGGAAAAAACACTTACTGATTTGGACCTTCTTACAGTTTATTGTCATCCCACATGGTCTCATGTAGAACCTTATCAATATGATTTTCTAAAAAATACCAATATAGTGGAAATATGTAACTGGGGGACAGTTTTTGAACAAAATCATAATAATGATCCTACATACTGGGATTCCTGGCTTAAGCAGGGTAAACAGATTTGGGGAATGGCTAATGATGATTCTCATAAAAGAGAACAGTACTGCGGTGGATGGAATATGGTAAAATGCGAAGAATTTACAATTCCATCAATGCTGGACAGCTTGAAAAAAGGTAGTTTTTATTCAACAACAGGTCCACAGATTCATGACTTCTATATAGAAGATGGTGTTGCATATGTTAAATGTTCTGAAGCTAAATCGATTACATTTATTACTTTAAGTAATTGGGGTAAATGCTATAGGGATCCGGCTGGAAAGCTTACAGAGGCTTCTTTAAATCTTCCTTTCAATGCATATATGACAAGAGTTGAAATTGAAGACAAAGATGGTAAAATAGCCTGGTCTAATCCAATAATGAGAATGGACAGGTTTGAACACAGATAAGGAGCTTTTAAATTGAAAGTATATAAATACAGAAAAGGTTATTTGTGTATAACAAACATAAGTAAAAATGCAATAAGGCTTAGAACAAGTCTTGTAAATGATTTTAATGAAATAAATCCTTGTGTCAGATATGGAATTTATGATATGGCAGAAAAAACTGTCGAAGATTCAGAAATTTCAATCCTTATTGAGAATGATCAATTATCCATTAATGGAATGAAAACTGAGATACTTTTCAACAAAGGGTTTGACTTTAAAATAAAAGTTGCAGATGATAGGTTTTATGGTCTTGGTGATGCTGACAGGTCCACATTGGAAAAAAGAGGAACAAGACATGTTATATGGGTACAGAATGTGAAATGCTATATTCCATATCCAATGCTGTTAAGCTCGAATGGCTGGGGTATTTTCTCTTCAACGACATTCAAACAGGTTTTTGATATATGTTCAAAAGAATCAAATACATTATCCATAAGCAGCGCAAAAGGCTCATGCGATATAGTTATTTTTACAGGTAATGGATTTGATGAGCTTCTATCACAGTTTAAAAGTATTACAGGTCAGTCCAAGCTACTCCCAAGATTTGCTTACGGCCTTTCATATGTCGCAAATCAGAAAATTGATGCATTCAATATGATTAATGAAATGTACACTTTTCGAAAAGAGGATATTCCATGTGATGTATATGGTCTTGAACCTGAGTGGATGGAGAAAAGATATGATTCATCTGTAGATAAAAAATTCAATACTACAAAATTTTACATACCATACTGGATGGATGTAAATACAATAAGACAGAATACCTTTTTCAAACCCATCAGTAATATGGATTTTAAATTAAGTCTATGGTTATGCTGTAACTATGATCTTTCATATGAAGAAGAAAGAACAGCAGTTATTAAAGCTCATGAGATAAGCAAACAGGAAACTGACAATGAAGATGACTTAAGTTATCTTGATGAAAGGTTTGAGGTAGATGATCATCTTGGAAATCCTCAGTACATGGATAAGCTTACTGTTAAAGAAGAACCATGGTTTAAACATTTGGAGAAGTTTGTAGATATGGGGGTAAAAGCATTCAAACTGGATGGAGCTTGGCAGGTAGACGAACATCCTGACAGGCTTTATGGAAATGGTATGACTGATGAGCAGATGCATAATCTTTATCCTTTAATATATGCTAAGCAGATGTCTTCTGGTTATGAAAATCATACTAATACCAGATCTTTAGTTTATTCATCAGGAGGTTTTGCAGGAATACAGCAATATGTTGCAACATGGTCAGGAGATACTGGAGGAGGTCCGAAACCTTTAGTTTCTATGCTTAATCTTGCAATGTCAGGTCATGTGAATACCACTTGTGATATGAATGTACATAGTCTGGAAGGTATACATTTCGGATTCTTGCAACCATGGTCACAGCAGTGCAACTGGGATTATTGGAACCAGCCATGGCTATTTACAAAAGATTTGAAAGAAGCATATACATACTATGATAAATTAAGATATTCACTGATACCATATATTTACAGCGCAGCATATGAGGCATATCTTAATATTGCTCCTATTATGCGACCTTTAGTCTATGATTATCCTGAAGATGAAAACACATTTAATATTTTAAACCAGTATATGCTGGGAAAATATCTTCTCGTTGCAGCATTTATTGACAAAGATATTTATCTTCCAGAAGGAATTTGGATAGACTTGTTTACCCAAAAAGAGTATCAGGGAAACAGATATATCCAATATGTTGTCCCACAAGGAAGAGGCGGTGCGCTATTTGCAAAAAAAGGCGCAATATTATGTAGGTCATATGGAATATCGTCTATTTCTGATGAGCCTTTTGATTCATACACTATCGAAATTTATCCATCTGTGACCGAAAATGAATTTGTGATTTATGAAGATGATGGAATATCCCTTGAATATATCAATGGAGCAAGATGCGAAACTTGTATAAAAGCATTTAAAAGAGATGATGATATAAATATAAGCATATCTGAAAGAAAAGGGGAGTTTACAGGTAAAAAAGATAATGTTGAATACGAGATAAATGTTATGAATGTTAATAAAAGTGATGTTATATACATTAACGGAGTATTCTGGGAATATAAGATAGTTGGAGAAGATACTGCAGTTATAAAAATTAATGAAAAGGAGTTATTTTAATGAGTGAGTATAATGATGTAAAAAATGCTGTAGAAAAACTTGAGATAATGCAAAAAAAGATGGCTGCGTATAACCATGCGACAGGTTTGCTGTATTTTGATTCCGTTACAGTTGCTCCAAAAGACACGACAGCGGGTAGGGGACAAACTATGGGTATTCTGACAGAGGAAAGTTATAAAGTTTTTGTAAATGATGAAACACCAAAACTTTTGGAATACCTTAAACAAAATGAAGAACAGCTTGATGAAAAGATAAAATTGCAAGTTAAGAAGCTGGATGAGGACTATAAAAAAATATCCAACATCCCAATGGACGAGTATGTTCAATACAATATATTAATAAATGATGCCCAGTCAGTATGGCATGAAGCAAAGCAGAAAAATGATTATTTACTATTTGAACCATATCTAAATAAAATTGTAGCAACTGTAAGAAAATTCGCAACATATCTTGACAACAGTAAAAATCCATATGATGTCTGGCTTAATGAATACGAAAAAGGCCTTACGATGGAAGTAGCAGATGAATACTTTACAGCTTTAAGAGCAGAACTTGTTCCATTAGTGCATAAAGTAATGTCAAGCAAAAAGAAAATTGATGACTCGTTCAGCTATAAAAATTATTCAGTGAGAAAACAGGAGAAACTTTCAGACTTTCTTATGGAAGTGCTGACAATTGATAGAAACCACTGTAATATAGGGCAGACTGAACATCCATTTACAATTAACTTTAACAGTAATGATGTTAGGATAA
>ERZ795048.2290-NODE-2290-length-15580-cov-9.029694_pt1 | contig 15580 bp, 12 predicted proteins | sample MGYA00375132_ERZ795048 | MGnify/ENA primary metagenome ERZ795048 (study PRJEB30177, sample SAMN05720225) | activated sludge metagenome | isolation source: Anaerobic digester | place: Hong Kong | collected 2014-12-17 ...
ATAATAGCTAAAGCTAAAGCAGATCCTTCTACAGGGTCTGTTCCTGCTCCAAGTTCATCTAAAAGCACCAGACTGTCAGAATTTGCTTGTTTCAGAATATTAATGATATTAGTCATATGTGAGGAAAATGTACTTAGATTCTGCTCTATACTCTGTTCATCTCCAATATCAACGAAAATATCACTAAATACTGCAACTGAACTCCCTTCATTTACAGGAATAGCTAATCCTGATTGCGTCATTGCAGTTAAAAGTCCTACAGTCTTCAACGATACTGTTTTACCTCCTGTATTAGGACCTGTTATTACAAGTATAGTATAGTCTTCACCTATTTTAAAATCTATAGGTACTACTGTTTCCGGACTTATAAGAGGATGTCTTGCATTAAAAAGTCTGATTATCCTATTATTATTTATTTCTGGCACAGTCCCCTTGTATGTTAATGCAAATGATGCTTTACCAAACGCTACATCAAGATAACAGCATGTGTTGAAGTTTTCTGAAATTTGTTCACTATAGATAGCACACTGTTCAGACAATAATTTTAGAATTTTTTCAATTTCCTTCTTTTCTTCTGTTAATAGCTCTCTTATTTTATTATTCAGATTTACAATTTCTATCGGTTCTATAAATAAAGTTGAACCAGTCTGAGATGTGTCATGAACTACACCCTTAACTTCATTCTTGTACTCATTCTTAACAGGAAGCACATATCTATCCTGTCGTATTGTTATTATGCTTTCCTGTAGATATTTTTTATATCTTTCACTTTTAGTAAAAGAAATAAGTTTTTCTTTTATTGCATCCTGATTCTTGAATATAGCCCTTCTAATCCTCATCAGCTCTGATGATGCGTCATCTGCTATATCATCTTCAGATATGATACATCTTCTAATTTCAGATTCAAGGTCATAAAGAGGAACTAGTGAGGACATTTTAGTTTTAATATCATCCACTTCATTCTTGCAATAGATACTTATACTTTCTGAGGCTTCATATGCTTTTCTAGCAAGGTATGAATTATCTTTTATTATTAAAAGTTCTTTATTATTAAGAGTGCCCTTAACATTTAATCTTTTTATTATTGAATCGATTTCGCGCAAGCCTTCAAAATTAGGTTTTCCCTTTGCTTTTACAAAATATATTGAAGAACTTATTTCTTCAAGACTTGATCGTATTGTATCCAAATCTGTCATAGGGTGAATTTCATTAGCTGTTTTTTTTCCTGGTTCTGAATCAACATGCTTTGTTAGAAGATTTATAATCTTATCATATTCGATTTTATTTAAATATTTCTCATTCATTTATTTTTTTAAGTACTTTTTTAAGAGTTTCAATATCTTTTAAATATGCTGTTTTATCTGATCCCTTAACAAACTCTATTAAGGCAACTGTATCTTTATCCTTAACTATATTTACATACTCAAGTAATTGATTTTCCATTTCTGATAGTAAAAGATAACCTGACTGTATCTGGTTTGATATATGAAGATTTTTTAAATAAGGCTTAAACATTGTCAAAGCTTGTTTATTCTCTTCAAAGGTCAAAGGCACCTGAGCTTGCCAATACATAAATACATTGCTGTAATCAACATCACTAATTAATTCAATTGCTCTTTTATGATTATCAGTAAGAGTCTTTTGATGATGTTCAAAAGAAATGGAGATTTTATATTTTGCTGCATATTTTGCAATATTCCTTATTTCAGAAATAATTTCATTGTATTCATCTGAATATCTTTCAACATCATCTGACGGTTTATTGTAACACCATACCCTTATAGTCTCACAATTAAGCTTGATAGCTGTTTTTAGAGTCTTTTCGAATTGAATCATATATGAATCATTATATGTGCCAACTTTGTAATATGAACCGTATGAGCAGCAATTTATACCTGCTTTCTTGCATAAACCGTATACATAAACAGCATCAGATTCATCTTTGACATGTAAATCTCCACCCCATTCAATATCAGTAACTGAGGTTGCTTTTGCTAATTCAATTATTTCATCTGGTTTCAGATTTCTGAATGTGACTGATGTTAATCCTGCTCTTATCATTTTATATACCTCATAATCTTATTTACATAAAAAGCTGAAAAGCTAGTATACATAATATCGTATAGTACAAAAACAACAATTGCAACCAGTAAAACTATCCATATGTTATATTCAAGCATAACAGAAGGAATGATGTTTGCTATTCTTGCTCCGAAATACATATTAAGAAAAAATACAGCAGTAAAATATACTATTTTTGATGCTAGAATAACTATTCTAAAACTTATTTTTTCAAATAGAAACTTTATAATTCCATATAATCCGAAAAAAGAATAAAATAGAAGAAACGATAATTTGTCAATTGGCATAATAAGAGATAGCAAAAAAGAGGCTGCTACAAAGATGGCTCCTTGCTTTATCCCATATTCAATTACAACTATACCAGGAACTAAACTTGCAAGAAAATAGAAAGCCAGCTGGTAACCAGGTATTATCGTACGAAGGTATAAAAATATCATCATAACAGCAAGAAGAATTGCACTTTTTGTTAATTTTTTTGTTTTATCTCTCATTTATTATTAACTCTCATAATTATCTGCAACATATACTGGCACATAGCATACACTGGCATAATCTGCAGAAATCATCATCAGCAGAACTATATCCTCGTCCATAAACATTTCCTCTGTATGCATTAGCAGTACTTCTTGTCTGATTATATGCAGTAGCATATTCAGCATTTGATGGCTCCATAACATGCGCTTTTTCAAAATATGAATATGCCTGATCATACCATCCCTGCTTTTGAAAAATAACACCTCTTAAGTAATGCCACTCAGCATTTCTGTTTGTTGAATTACGTAATATATTATCTGCTGTTTGAAAATCACCTCTGGCTATATGACTTCTTACTTCTGCAAAAGTTCCTTTATAGCTTGTTTCATCATATGAATACCCGTAATCTTTACTTTTTCGGTTTTTAACTATCGTGTCATATGCTTCATTAACCTGTTGAAGTTTTTCATTTGCTAAATCCTTCAAATCATTATCCATGTATTTATCAGGATGGTATTTTTTTACCAGCTCTCTGTAAGCCTTTTTTATAGTTTCGTCACTGTCATTGCGGTTTACGCCTAAAACCTTATAAGGATCTGATATAGCCAATTTATTTATCTCCGTTCAATATTTTTTCTGTTCTGTCATATAATCCTTCATATAAAATGTTTCTTATAATAAAATCTTTATATTCATCATCCAAATCTTCATATAAATCAGTAGCTGCTTTTAATGGTGCACATAATATGAAAGAGGAACGTTCCTTAATGTCATTCTTAAACTTAAGTATGTCTTTTCCCTTTTCATATTGAAAACGTGCCAGATAAGGGTTAAACATATTTTTCTTAATATCTTTTTCTATGTCATCAAATGCATCTGCTGAATAAACCCATTTTCCCACATTATAAGCTATTTTTCCAACAATGCATTTAGTTTCTTCATCTATCTCGTTAATTTTATATAAACAGATGTCTTTTATTATTTCAGCATAACACTCAGCCACCTCATCTATATTATCACAGTTATTATCTTCTAGCTTTTGCATATCTTTTAAATGGTTATCAATTTTATCAGTAATTTCTTTATATTTTTCTTTTAGCTTCTTTCCATATCTTCTCATAGTTTTTTCACTTATTGAATGGAAAAGATTATTTTCATCTTTTACGTTATCAACCATCTTCATATATGATAGATAAAGATTCATATCTGAAATATAGTCTATGGTACTGCTTCTGATCACCTTTTTCTTTTTTACAATCGGATGAACTATACATCTGAAATCTTCATATTCCATTGGAATCTTCAACAATGAATCTATAAATACTGCTAAAAAAACACAATCATAATTTAGTGTAAGTCTTGGAATCTGCCCCCATCTATCTTTAATAGAATGGCAGATACCACAATAATAGGCATTGTATTTGACATATTCTTTCATCTTCAGCTCTGGTGGATATGTCTTGATGTAACCAATCATCTATGCCTCCTTCTTATTATTCTTTATCTTACTCAAATTAATGAGACTTAATACGGTATATGCAACCAAAGAAGCAATCTGTAAGCACATAGCAATTACCATAAGTATATTTGTTGTTCCAGTACCTAAACTGAATAAAATAGATGCTGCAATAATTACATTTAGGGTAAGTGCAGATATCTTCCCAAACCATCTTGATGATACTGTTATATTATATATTAATTTATAAAGCAATCCTCCTAGCATCAATATAAAGTCTTTAGCAAATAGAACAATCATAATCCATGCTTTCAATCTTCCTAATAAAAACAGAAGTATGATTGCTGAAATCTGCATGATTTTATCAGCAAAAGGGTCTGCAAGTTTTCCAAAATTACTAATAGCATTTAGTTTTCTTGCTAAATAACCATCAACAACATCAGATAGTGCAGCAATAATAAACACGATGCCCGCTACAAGATCATTATTATTCCATAAGAAATAACAAAATACTGGAATCAGGCAAAGCCTTATACAAGTTATTATATTTGGTATTTGTTTCATACTACCTCTACATAGCTAAAATTTTAGCAAGATTCATATCATAGTCAAAAGATGCCTTTTTCATATTTAGAGCTTCTTCAATATCAATATCAACAATCTTGTTATCCTTTAGACATATAGCTTTATTATATCTGTCCTCATTCAATATCTCGACTGCCTTATAACCCATTTTACTTGCCATCAATCTGTCATTTGCTGTTGGGCTTCCACCTCTTTGAATGTATCCTAGTATTGTGCAAACAGTTCTAATACCTGTTGATTCTTCAATATCTTTGCATATTTTTGCTGTGTCACCAACTCCTTCTGCAATAACTATACAGTGGTCTCTTTTCCCTCTGTTTCTACCTTCCATTATTGGTTTTATAATATCCTTTTGAAAGTTATATGGAAGTTCAGGTACTACTATAGCATCTGCACCGCCGGCAATGCCATCATTTATTGCTATATATCCTGCGTGCCTTCCCATAACTTCGATAACTGCTACTCTTTCATGCGAATATGCAGTATCTCTTAATTTATCAATAGCTGAAAGAGCAGTATTTAATGCAGTATCATAACCGATACAGTACTCTGTTGACGAAATATCATTATCTATAGTTGCAGGGATTGTAACACACTTCATTCCTTCACGAAGAAAGTCTAGTGCTCCTCTATATGAACCATCCCCACCGATAACAATAAGTGCTTCTATTCCGAATACATTACACATCTCCATCGCACGATCACGGAATGTTTTTTCCCTAAATCTTTCTGATCTTGCTGTTCTCAAAATCGTACCGCCTCTTTGTAAAATCCCAGAGACGCTTCTTGCTGTAAGTTTTTCAAACTCTCCATTAATAAGGCCTTCGTATCCTCTATTAATTCCATATATCGTCATATTATGAGCAATACCTGTTCTAACTACAGCTCTTAATGCAGCATTCATTCCGGGTGCATCCCCGCCACTTGTCAATACTCCTATTGTTTTTATACTCATTATCATATCTCCTGGTTAAATATTATCACAAAATTATTTAAATGCCATATTTTCTTTACCAAACATATCAGCCATCTCCATAATTATATCTGGTTCATTATTATAATACATTGTCCTTATCATTTTACTTCCATCAATATTTTTTACAACAATTAATGATGAATTGCCCGAAAAATATTTAACAAATGCTTCGAAAGAAGACAAATCAATATTATTGCCATTAATATATAGTTTTTTATTTGGATCAATAAAATTTGTTTCTAAACCAATATTATCCCCATTCATATTATCTATATTGATTTCATCATTATTTTTGCATTCATCTTTTTTAATATCTAGCTCACAAATATCTTCTGCAATTAACTTCACTGTTTCTTGCTTTAAACTAATTCGACCATTTATTATTACCTTTTTTTCTGGCACTAAAACAGATGCATATTTGTCCAATGTACGAGGAAATACTATAACCTCGATTGTTCCATATAGATCCTCAACCTGTAAAAATGCCATCATATCATTATTTTTTGTAAGTTTACGTTGCACAGAGTTAATAATACCTGCTACTTTTACCCTTTCATTATCTTTTAATTTTAAATTTTGTTGTTCTTCTGTTTCAGAATCTTCTTTTATACAATTGCATTTGAAAAGATTCATATCTTTTAAAACACCTCTGTACTCATCCAGTGGATTACCAGTCATATATAATCCTAATACTTCTTTTTCCATTATTAATTTTTTTGAAAGATCAAATTCTTCACGTCTTTTTATCTCATATTCAAACTGATCTGTGTCATCTAAAATTTCAAATAAAGACAACTGACCTTCCAAATTTTTCTTTTGTTGATTATTAATTGTGTCAACAACATCTTCATAACATGAAAATAGTTCACATCTGTTATTTCCTAAACCATCAAAAGCACCAGCTTTTATAAAACCTTCAAAGCATTTTTTGTTCACATCACTTTTATTTATTCTTGTTACAAAATCAGTAAAGCTTCTAAATTGTCCTTCCTCGTTTCTATTATTTACTATTGATTCACAGGCTTTCATTCCTACACCATTGATTGCAGCTAATGGATATCTTATATCTTTCCCTTCAACAGTAAATTTAATATCACTTTTGTTAATGCTTGGTGGTAGTACTGAAATGTTAATTGATTTACATTCTTCGATATACTCTGCTAGTTTTTCTCTTGCAGATATAAAACTGTTCATAGTCGCAGCCATGAATTCTACAGGATAATAACATTTTAAGTAAGCCGTCTGATATGAAATATATGCATATGCTACACCATGTGATTTATTAAAAGCATAATTACCGAAATCTATCATTTCGTCAAATATCTTATTTGCTACACTTGTAGGAACATTATTCTTTTCTGCACCTTTTACGAAGTTGTCTTTTTCCTTAAGAAGCGCTGACATCTTCTTTTTTGCCATCATTTTTCTTACAAGATCAGATCCTCCCATAGTATATCCGGCCATATCACGGCATATCTGCATTATCTGTTCCTGATAAATCATACATCCGTAGGTATCTTTCAAAATTGGTTTTAGAATATCGTGTTCATATTCAGTACCTTCTGGATTATTCTTGTTTCTTAAACACATATCTATAAACTGCATAGGACCTGGCCGGTATATTGAAATTCCAAGAGTTATATCATCTATAGATTCTGGTTTGAAACGCTTCATGAAATCTGTCATTCCTGCGCTTTCTAGTTGGAATATTCCCGATGTGTTACCTTGTGAGATGTATTCAAATACATTATTGTCATTGTATTCCATTTCATCAAAGTTAATATCAACTTTATGAATTTTCTTAATCAAATCAATACAGTCTTTTATAACTGTAAGAGTACGCAAACCTAAGAAATCAACTTTAAGTAATCCCAGCTCTTCTAAATTCTCCATAGGAAATTGTGTTACCATAGAATCTTCTTCTGATGTCTGGATAGGTATGTATTCTTTTACAGGCCTGTCTGTTATTACTACGCCTGCAGCATGTATTCCACTGTGCCTTGATATTCCTTCAAGTCTTTTCGCCATGTCAATTAGTTCTTTTACCGATGGATCATTCTCATATTCCGCTGCTAATTCGGGATTTACATCAAGAGCTTTGTCTATCTTCATTTTTAATTCATTCGGTATCATTTTACTTATTTTGTCGCATAAAGCATAAGGCAGATTTAAGGCTCTTCCAACATCCTTTATTACTCCTCTAGCAGCCATAGTACCAAAAGTGATAATCTGGCATACCTTATCTGAACCATACTTTCTTTTTACATATTCAATTACTTCTGCTCGTCTTTCGTAACAGAAATCCACATCAATGTCAGGTAAAGATATTCTAGCCGGATTCAAAAATCTTTCAAAAAGAAGATTATATCTTATCGGATCTACATTAGTTATATTCATCGCGTATGCTACTATACTGCCTGCTGCACTTCCCCTACCAGGTCCTACAGGTATACCATTATTTTTAGCATAGTTTATGAAATCAGCGGTTATAAGGAAGTAATCAATATATTTCATATTATTTATTACTTCCAATTCATATTCTGCTCTTTTCATATGTATTTCTGATAATTGCTCTTTATATCTTCTTCTTAAACCTTCAAATACCATATTTTTCATGTAATCATAATGATCTACATCATCAGGAAGTGGAAACTTTGGAAGATGCATCTCATCAAGTTGAAAATTTACATTGCACATATCTGCAACACGCTGAGTATTTGTAATCGCTTGAGGTACATTTGAAAAGTTTTTTATCATTTCATCTTTTGATTTGAAATAAAACTCATCTGTAGAAAACTTCATTCTGTTCTCATCTTCTACAGTCTTCGCTGTTTGTATACATAAAAGAAGATCATGTGCTTTTGCATCTTCTTTGTCTAGATAATGAACATCATTTGTAGCTACAAGCGGTATATCCATTTCATTGGATAATTTTATAAGCTGTTGATTAACAACTGACTGTTCAGGAATTTTGTTATATTGAAGTTCTAAAAAAAAGTTTTCTTTACCAAATATATCTACATATTGATTCGCTTTATTTTTAGCCTTTTCATAATCTTTTTCTAGAATGGCTTCTGGTATTTCACCAGATAGACACGCACTCAAAGCAATAATACCTTCACTATATTGTCTTAGAAGCTCAGTGTCTACCCTTGGTTTATAGTAATATCCATCTTCAAATGATTGGGATACTATCTTCATTAAATTATGTAATCCTGTATTATTTTTTGCTAATAGTACTAGGTGTCCCTGAGTTGAATCCAAACCATAAACCTTGTCTGTTCTTTTTCTTCTAGCTGTATAAACTTCGCAGCCTATAATGGGTTTTATGCCTATGCTTATACAACTTTTGTACAATTGAAGAATTCCGTACATAACTCCATGATCAGTTATGGCCACAGCTTTCATACCCATTTCTTTTGCTTTACTGACCATTTCTTGTATTTTTGTTGATCCGTCCAAAAGGCTGAACTCAGTATGAACATGAAGATGTACAAAATCAGTCATTCAAATACTCCTTAAGTTGTTTTAATGCATTTGCTCTATGACTTATTTTATTCTTTTCATCATCACTCATTTCAGCAAATGTTATATTATATCCATTTGGAATAAACACTGGATCATATCCAAATCCTCTATTGCCTTTATTTTCCATAGTAATTTTACCTTCACAGATTCCAGAAAATATTTTTTTTGTCCCATCTTTTTCAATTAATGCAATTACACTTACAAAACTTGCACTTCTATTCTTTTCTTTCACATTTTTCATAAGATCTATTAAGGATTTTGTATTCTTTTTATCTAATACTTTACCTTTCACATTTATCGTGCTTTTTTTATTTGAATTACTATTTGTATAAAAATAGAATCTTTTGGAAAAAACACCTGGTATGTTATTTAATGAATGTACCTGTAACCCTGAATCATCAGCAATAACCATATGTTCGGTATATCTTTTAGCATCTTTAGCTTTTAACAAAGCATTTCCTTCAAAAGTGCTTTCTGTTTCTTCTGGATTTGATTTTATTCCTGCTTCTTTTAATGATAATACTATATATTCAGGCAGAATTGCCTTAATTTCATTTATTTTTCCTTCATTATTACTTGCAACAATTATTGTCCTATCTTCCATTACATACCTAAACTCTTTCTTTGTATTTTAATTATTTCATCTATTGATTTACTTGATATTTCAATTATTTGATCAAGCTGATCTTTTGTAAACATACTTTTTTCGCCAGTTGCCTGTATCTCTGCAATTTGTCCGTTTGAATCCATGACAAGATTTAGATCTACCGCAGCATTACTGTCTTCGTCATAACAAAGATCAACCATTACTTCGTTGTTAACAATACCAGCACTTATTGCAGCTATCTGAGTTCTTATTGGGTTTGTTTGAATATATCCTTTTTCTATCATCCACTCAAATGCTTTATATAAAGCTACATATCCAGCTGATATACTGGCTGTTCTTGTTCCACCATCTGCCTGAATTACATCACAATCTACAACAATAGTTGCATCATTAAAAGCATCAAGATCCACACATGCTCTTAATGAACGTCCTATTAATCGCTCAATTTCAGAACCTCTTGCATTTCTCTTCATACTGGAAATATCCCTTTTATTTCTTTGAATCGTGGCTCTTGGAAGCATATTGTATTCAGCGGTTATCCATCCTTTAGAATCTCTAAACGGAGGTGATTCAAAATTCACTGTAGCAGTACATAGTACTTTTGTTTTACCACATTCAATATATGCCGAACCTTCAGCATATTCCATAACTCCAGTTTTAATTGTTATAGGTCTTGTCTCGTTGTTTTTTCTTTTGTCTAAACGCATAAATCACCTTTTCTAAATTATATTGAAATAACATTAAATTAATGTTAACTAAATACAATTTTAACATTTTTATGCTACTCATACAAACAGAAAAGTATATTATTCGTTATTATCAATAATGTTTATATATTCGATTATACCATCAGCAATACCCTGAGCGATTCTTTGCTGGTATTCATCTGTTTTAAGTTTTGCGCTTTCTGTAGGATTTGTAATAAATCCTGACTCAATAGTAACTGCAGGACATTCGGTACGTCCATGTACAGCAAGGCTCTGCCACATAAGTCCTCTGTCTGATGCAAATGATGTACGTACAATATTTTTTTGAATAACTTGAGCAAATGGCTTATCCTGGTCATCTCTCCATATAGAAAGTATACCTTTAGCTGATTCTTCAGTATAGGAATCAACATGAACAGATAAGAAAAGTTTAGCATTATGAAGATTTGCAATATCCCCTCTTTCAAGAGCAAAACCAAGATATATGTCTTCATTTCTTGTCATGTATACATTGTATCCTTTTTCAAGCAGTAACTGCTCTACTTTTATACAAATACCCAAATTTATATCTGCTTCATTAAATTTATCATCTGTTCTGGATTCTGTTCCAGGATCATGTCCGCCATGACCTGCATCAATAAATATTAGATTTTCAATATTTGGATCGCATAATGTCAAAGTTGAAAACAGTGAATTCGCATTTGGATATAAAGTTAGTTCTTTTTGAAAAAGAAAACTCATACGATAATAAAGTACTCCGCCTATTTCCTCTTTTATAACTTCTATATACTCTATATAGCCATCATTAATATATATTTTTTCTTCATCAAGTTCATAATTTATATTTCTTCCCTTAAGTGAAGACCAAGCATTAGCCTTAAATCTTATAGAATATACATCATTCTGACCATCATCTATATTATCTTCATAATAAATTACAGTGCTATCTGATTGTTTGCATAACTGGTATTCAGGAATAAAAAAGAATTTTCTTGAATACACATTCGAGTAGTTATAAAAATCCATATTTTTTACTTCAGATAGTGAATATGACGCACTATCCTGCGTTGTAGAAATATCAGAAACAGCAATGCATCTATCAGTTATTAATTTAATATCAAGTGACATGTTTTCAACATTTTTCTCAATTTCCACTTTCTGAACTAAACTGTTATCCGGAAATATAGAGTTTTCATCAAACTGGTATGTATTATATTGATCTAATAAAATTGTAAAATATATTACTGATTTATTATCTATCTCATACCAAGATGTAGGCTTGGTATCACCCGGATTTCTGTATTCACTAAAAATATAATCTTTACTACTATCAAAGAGTGTTGTAAATTCACATTCTTTTGATAAACCATCAAAGATTAAAACATCATTTTCATAGCGGATATTTATCTCTTTAGGTATTCTTGCTGTATTAGTTGGGAATGATTCTGACGAATCTGTAGGTACCAATGAATTATCAGAGTTTGTACCCGATGGTGTATTTGAAGGTGTGTCGTTGTTATTCCACAAATCATTATTTAAAAGCAAAAATATTATAACAGCAATAACAATACATAAAATTAATAATACTGCAACTAATGTTACTATTTTCTTTTTTTTATCTGAATTATCGTTATTAAAATCCATAAAGCCTCTCTGTTTTCATTTTAAGCTTAATGCTTCTATTATTCCTGCTGCAATTCCCTGAGCAAGAATATCCTGGTATTCTTCTGACTGTAATGCTACTAATTCTTCAGCGTTTGTCATAAATCCGCATTCAACTAAAGCTGCTGGCATCTTTGTAGAGTTTAGCACTATTAAATTAGGTCTGTCAATAACTCCCCTATCAATTGCAGACGTTGCTTTTATAAGATTCTTCTGTAAAACAGTACCGAACTGTTTTCCGCTTAATTTATTTGATTGGACAGTAGAAGGATACACTAAAGTCATTATTCCCTTATAGGCTGAATTACTAAAAGCATTTGAATGAATACTTACAAATAAAGAAGCATCAATTTCATTTGCTACATGAGCTCTTTCGTATAATCCAACATATTCGTCTGTCTTTCTCATCATGAAAACATTGATATTATTATTCTCAAGTATGGTTTGCACCTTTAGAGCAATCTTTAAATTTATATTAGATTCATATACCGAAGAAGCAACTGCCCCGGGGTCATACCCTCCATGCCCTGCATCTATCACTACCGAACCTGAATATGTCATATTTTCAGGTATAAAGTTAATATTCGTATATGACGTTCTTGCTGAATTAAAGTACAAATCAATCTTTTGTTTTGCAAATATAGTCATAATTACTTTTTCATTAATTCTTTTAACCTGTATTTTTTCAATAAAATCATCATTAACATATAGTACACCTGCAGTCAGTCGATAATTTGAATCTATAAATTCAATGGTTGTAATCATCTCATTTTTTGCTACTTTAACATTTGAGTTTACAACACCATATTGGTCTGCCAATGATAATCCGGTAATATTTATATATTTTCTATCAGAATAATTGTAGTATGACATATTAATTATTTTTTGAGAGTATATGTCCATTACTAACTTTGTCTCACTTATTTCTATTATTTCATATCTGCACTGATTGCTAAGTTCAACTTCAATATATAAACCTTTATCTGAGTAATATGAAGTTACTTTTTTAACATACCTTGAATTTTCTTTAATCGGAAATTCCTTTATATCACTAAAGGAATTAGGTATGAAAAGTACTATTCTATTTGGATCAGATATTCTTTTTATTTCATAATTTTCATAATCCAGCGTGTTTATTATAATTTTATCTGTTTCTACTTTAATATCCGCTTTATTATTTGGTTTTGTATTTTCATTTTCATCATTGATTGTAGATCCTGGAACAATACCTGATTGTTCTGAAGATGAAGGCTGTGTATTATTAGTACCAGTTTTAAAAACTTTAACCTCTAAAACACCTTTAGTTTTACTAATTTCATAATTGTTTTTGGATATTAGGTCGAAAACAATTCTTTTTAGATTATCAGGTTCATTCAACACTCTTATTGAGTTGAAAAACTGGCCTTTTACAGACTCAGAGTTATTTACTGAATCACAATCAGCTATATCTACAACAATTCTGTTTGGATTTGATAAAGGATAATGAGTTTTTAAGGTTGCTGTCGGTGATTTTATATATATCAAATCATACTCTTCATATTCTTTATAAAGTATATTTGTTGAACTTGTCAATTCCTCTAAGCTTGTATTTACATGTGTAATGCCATCTTCAAATTTGAAATCATAACCTGAAACTTCTATTTCATTTACATAAATTTTTAAATTTCTTGTATCAAAGGTATATTCTGTATCTTTATGTGTAAGTATTGCACTAAAATTTTCACTATCCCACATTACAGTGCCGTTAATATATTCAGCAAATTGTCTTATTGGTATATATCCTGAAGGTAATTTTGTTTCTAAATCAGATTCTGATGGATTCTGATCATCTTCATCTGGTAAAACTTCATTTGCAGGATCTTCAATATCATCTTTGTGTATAAGTCCAAATACTTCAAGTGCCCTATATTCAATATATACAATATCATTATCTTCTTTAATGCTATATTGTTTATAAAGCAGATCATCCTTCATAATTATACTGGAAGGTACTAATATGAAAAACTTATCATTATCTCTTTCAATAATTGCATATCTGTTCATATAGTACCACTGATAATTATAACCAGCAATGTCTGAAACCTGCTTCATGCTTACATATTTTACAGATGTATCATCAAATATATATGTTGTGTATAGTGATTCATCTTCTGAACTACTAGTAGGATTATCGGTTTCATTATTATAATCTGTTACAAAAGTTTCAATTAAAAAATCGAGAAGATTATTCGGGGCATAATATCTGTTATCCATATAAATTATGTTATCAGTTGTAATATTTGTTCCATTTAAATTGATATTGTCTGATTGAACATAGAAATATACTTCATGTTCATTGTTCATTAACATTATGTAATCATTGTTATGTGCTTTAACTGGTTCGATATTAAAAAACTGAGCTAATTCATCAATACAGAAATATTCCATTTGATTTATTAAATATTTTTTAATAACTGAGGTTGTTATATTATTTTTCTCTACTTCTATCTTTGTTACTCTGCCATTAATATATTTGTACTCAACAGGTTCGTCTAGAAGATATGCAGTATAACCTTGATTAAAAATAACAGTAGCATCTTGAGGTACATATGTATACCCCTTAATAAGCTTTATTTCACCAAAATAGTATATATCATCATTTATATATACTATGTTATTATTGGTACTAAAGATTAAATTTTTATCATTATATGTTGTTCTGACGCTTTTATCTGAATCACTCCATTGAAGAGTTAGCTTATGAACAATTGCGACAGAAGATAATTTGATATATCTGACATCATCAATAATCTCATATTCACAATTTGAATATATATCCTGGCTTGCTATTACCTTAATTGGAATAAGCAGTAAGATTAAAATTAGAAGTGCCCTTAGTAATTTTTTTATCATTTTATCTTTTGTTCCTCATACTATTTATTTAATTTTACAGCAAAAAGTATTTATAATCAACAAAAATATGCACAAAACATAGTTTTCTGCAGAATTCATCGTAACTTTAAAAGATATTCACAAATCATTTTGTAGGTGCTTTTTTGTCAAGGCTCTTGCCAAAACTATTCCATGAATCCCTAACCTTATAACGTAGGTCGACATCATAAAGACGATCTATAAGATTATTTAGCTCTTTCCTCTGCTCTACATACTCCGCCATTACAAATTCATTCTTTTCTAAAAGTGAATCCATATTAGTCAGCCATGATTCAAATGTTCCGGCCTCTTTGTGTTCCATATCTTCAAGCTTTCTTCGAAGATGTGCGACTACTAATTTAATGGCCTTTTTTTTATAATACTCATCAGGGTATACTTTTTTAGTCATATTCAATTACCAGCCTTCTTTATTAATATTATTAAATTTAAGCATTGTACAATGTACAATCCTGTTGCGTGTAGCTTGTCTGTTTACATAAATATGATATCATATGGTACTATAATAAGCAATATAGTAAATTTATGCTATAATTACATAATATGAAAAAGAATATCTCAGAAAAATTAATATA
>ERZ795048.2296-NODE-2296-length-15559-cov-52.570111_pt1 | contig 15559 bp, 14 predicted proteins | sample MGYA00375132_ERZ795048 | MGnify/ENA primary metagenome ERZ795048 (study PRJEB30177, sample SAMN05720225) | activated sludge metagenome | isolation source: Anaerobic digester | place: Hong Kong | collected 2014-12-17 ...
TGAAGCTACAAAGGCATTACATTAATTTGCAGAATTAATGTTACAAAGCACTAGTGCCCTTTAAACAGAGTTTAATAGGAAATAAAGTTTAGAGGATTTCGAAAAACCTAATTAATCGGCTGGTATGTATAATATATATCACATATTATATGCCATGCGGACCCTCATAGACTTCTCTCTCATGCAGGAATATAACGAAAACGTTCTAACACGTGGTGATAAGCTATCAGCTATACCCTAAACTTGTGCCTCCTCGCTGTTTCGTGTGGGTGGATTTAAGGGATCGCTAATCCTATAGCTTTGTCCTTATACGTCATGACTGCCAGGATGTGGGATTATCATGAGGTATATCGCTACCTACCGACTCTGGACAGGGATTCATGCCAGATATTATCATGATTGAGTCCGCTTACCGCTATCCTGAAGTTACCCACATGGGATAGCGAAGAGCCCCGTAGGCTCCTCGCTGTTTCATGTGGGTAGATTGAACTTGAGTTTCCCTAATCTAAGATATATAGTTATGACAAAATTCTTTGTCGTTCTGAATCCTCTCGCGTCGTCTTTTGAGGCTATTAATCCCCTCTAATATTCCATTATCTATTCTAGTGTTTATATAGTTCAGAACTCCGTTCCAATGCCCCCTTGATCGCTTTTGCGGTGTCAATAACAGGGTTTAACCTTGCTGTGTGTCGCCCAGAAGTACCATCGTTTCAGATAATCTTCAGCCAATAGCGGGTCTTTGAAGTTCCAGAAATCTCGGCGCGAAGCATGTTTCGCAGTCCTACTGGGGAGAGCGGCTCCCGTTTGCCTCCTCTCCGCCGGCTTCAACCCTCTCCTTCAGGGCCATGTTCATCTCCTCAAATCCGGAAAGGGCCTGATCGATGCTCTTTGCCATGAATGGGACGAGAAGGCCAGAGAACGCCTCCCGCTGGACGAACCTCACCCTCTCGGCACCTTGGGGTTCGATCTCGAAGATGTGCTCTCCGTCGAAGAGGCCGGAAATCCAGAGCCTCCCCTTCCACCGGAGCTCTCGATTCGGGACGACCTTCGTCACAGTCGGCCGGAAGGCGACGGCCCTTCCGCCTGGAGGCCTCATCTGGACCCTCAGCCTCACCCCCTCCACAGCCTCTCCCACCACGGGCCGGATGAAGGGGTTCCAATCCCTGAAGGCATCAAAGTCGGTGAGAGCTTTCCAGACATCTTCCGGCGAGGCCAAAATATCGATCTCGTCTCTGATCTCTTTTCTGAACATGCCGTGCTGCCTCTCTTCTATTTGTCTATGGAGTCACGAATCATTTAGATGTGATACTCAGTCGACCAGATCCCGATCTCGTCCGTCTAACCAAACCAGTCCGGGGGCTGCCAGCCCGGCCTCGGCCGCTCGCCCTCGAACTCTTCTACCTCTACCACCGACTTGGCGTAAACCGGCCGGAGGGAGGGCCCGTCTACGGACCTCGGATCGACCTCAACCAGGTTGACGAACTTACCGCTCCAGAGGGTCTCGGTCTCGTAAACGATCGTCTTCTCCTCGCCGGGACCGAGATCTATCAGGTTCCATGTTACGACGCCGTCTTCATAAGCGGCAAAAGTGGGGGTGGAGTCGATGAGCCTCATGCCGTCTGGGAGCTGGTCGGTCACCGTCGCCACCAAGGTGGCATCACCGAGGTTCTGTATCCCCAGGCTGTACAGGACGTGGTTTGGAGCGACCTCGTCAGCAACTCCTGTCTTGACGACGGATACGCCTTCGGCAGAGCAGCAGGAGAGCCAGTCGATCTCGACGGCCGAGAAGTTTGCGGCATAGACCCATTCATCGTCGTCGCCGCCGAAGGCCTCAACCCTGTTCACCAGCTCGTCGCTCCGGAAGTTCGTCACGTCGAGGACGAGCTCGATGGGGATCTTTTGGCCCGGCGAGATGTGGGTGAGAGACCAGTTGGCCCCACCGGAGGTGAGGGTCGGCCTGAGGTTCGAGCTGAAGAAGCTCGATCCCGGCGGGAAGAGGTCTCGTACGAGGACCGGCTCGAGGGTCCTGTCGCCATCGTTCTCGATGGTTATAACATATTTGGCCAGGGTCCTCTCATCCTCATCAACGAGAGTTCCCTCCTTCTCCACGTTGAGGTGGGGCTGGCCATACCCCGATGCTTCGTTAAGCTGGACGTTTCGCTGGAGGGAGTAGTCACCTTCGTACTGTTCATCCATATCGATATCGTCATCGGAGACGACCCTGTATCGGGCTGTCCCCGAGAACTCGGCCTCGGTTTTCATCTCGTTCAGGCCCAAAGCCACCGTCGTCTTGTCCAGGTGGCTCACCCCAGAGTACTCCTCACCGATGTAGCTCTCACCAGCCCGTTTGGAACTTACGCCCTCGTTCCACTTGAGGGATAGGTTCGTCGAGAAGTCGCCACCGACGGCGAAGCTCGTGGGCTGGTGGGCGAGGGAGACCTCCTTTGCGATGTAGTTGGTGTAGGTCTCGATCCTCTCTTCGGACTGGTAGGATCCCGTCCCTGACTCGTGAATCTTCTGTTCGTCCCCGACTTTTTTATTCACCGCTACAAACCCCGTCCCAGAGACGGACCTTTCGGAGACTACGCTTGAGCCGTAGTCGTCCACCCGCTCGCTGATCTTGAAGCTGCCTGAATAGTCCTCGGAAGCCGCGAAGGCCGGGGTCTCCTGGGGAGTTGCGTTGGGGCTGGACTCTTTGTAGACACCCAAGCTCGCCATCCCGTCGAACGTGGACTCTACCTCCATCTCGGTCCCGTTGCCGTTCACGCCGATGGCAGCCTCCCGATTGAGGGAGTCGCCGTAGAGGTAGGACTCCTTCATCGCCGTGCCCGTGGCCGAGTTTCTCAGAACCGTGATCTTTGTGAACCCTCCGCCGAAAGTCGACCTCGATATCTCCAGGACTGGACGGGATAACGAGTTGTTCTCCGATACTTTGATCGACGATAGGCCGCCCTCAGAACTTGCCTGATCCGCGCACCCACCCCATCCAGACAGGACCAGGAGAAGACAAGTCCCAGCGGCCAGCAACATCAAGAAACCGCGCATAAACACCCACCTCCAAGACAGGACGAAAACCCGAGATTCCGGGCCACCCGTCATATCTATATCTTACACCTTTTTAAACCCATTTGAGGAGCACGATGGAGCGAGGGTCTGGATATTTTCTGGGGTGAGGTTGCTGGCTGAGATATCGGTTCTGGCGGAGGGGTACGTGGAGATCCTCGAGGGCGGCAGGCTCCGGGCGTCGCCGTCGGCGGTCCTGATCGAGGATGCAGGGACCCGGCTCCTGGTCGATCCCGGGGCCGACAGAAAGGGGCTTCTCTCTGGTCTCGCGAGACGGGGCCTTTCACCCGAGGACGTGGACCTCATATTCGTCACCCACACCCACCTCGACCACATCATCAACTTGAGGCTCTTTCCTGAGACCGATGTCTGCGATTCGAGCTTCATTTACAGGGGGGACGAGGAGATCCCTTGCGGGAACTTCGTTCCAGGCACGGAGGTTGAGGTCCTCCCGACGCCGGGCCACACCCCGGATCACGCGTCCCTCCTGGTTACGGTCGAGAATGAGGTCTGGCTTGTGGCAGGTGACCTCTTCTGGTGGCGGGACGATGCGGTTCAGAGGACCGATAGGAAGTCTTTGTTGGCTCTGGAGGACGAGTCTGCCACCGACCCTGCAGCCCTGATGACGAGCAGGATGAGGGCTCTCGCGAGGGCCGAGGTCGTGATCCCGGGCCATGGGAAGGTCTTCCGCCCCTGCGGGAGGTTCTGAACTGGCCTCCGATAGTCACCTTTTAGTAGTTTTTGAGGAGGGGTTGTAGCCATGCAAGAGGAGATCTTCTGCCCCGAATGTGGCGACTTCACAGAACACGTCACCGTCAAGCTCGGACGGGAGCACCTCGTCAAATGCGAGGTCTGCGGGACGGTCCATCCCACGAAGCTTGAGCGGACGAGGCTTGCGCCCCTTCGGGTCATCATCAGCGCCACCGACGCCTCCGAGCGCCGCACCATCGAGATCCCGGCAGAGGATCTGCTCCATGTGGGCGACGAGGTCCTGGTGGACGACGGTGTCGGAGACGTCGCGATGGTAGAGATCACCTCCATCGAGCTCGAGGGCGGGCGGCGGGAGGAGACGGCCAAGGCCGGAGACGTCTTGACCCTCTGGACGAGGGCCGTCGACGAGGTGGTGGTTAAGGTCGCGGTCCACCGGAGGGGAAAGACCACCTCCTACAGCATCCGTACCAAGGGGGACGAGACCTTCGCGGTGGGCGATGTCAGGACCGCAGGCGGTAGGAGGTTTCGGGTGGAGAAGATCAGGCTTCGGGACGGGCGATCTCCCGAGAGGGCCCTCGCCAAAGAGATAGTCAGGGTCTGGGGGGCTGCCCTATGATGCGAGAAGAGATGCTGAAGATGCTCCGGGGAAACATAGGCGATCGGGTCGTTGAGGCGATGGGGAGGGTTCCTCGAGAGCTGTTCGTCCCCGAGAGCATACGTTACATGGCCTACGAGGACCATCCCCTACCCATCGGCGAGGGGCAGACGATTTCCGCCCCCCACATGGTGGCGATCATGTGCGACGTCCTGGACCTCCAGGAGGGGATGAAGGTCCTGGACGTGGGGACCGGCTCCGGCTACCACGCCGCGGTGATGGCGGATCTGGTGGGTCCCAAGGGGCACGTCTACTCCATCGAGCGTGTCCCGGAGCTGGTGGTCTACGCTCGCCGGAACCTCCGCGAGGTGGGAATCGAGAACGTGACCGTCGTCGAGGGGGACGGAAGCGGTGGCCTTCCCGATCACGCCCCCTACGACCGGATCAACGTGGCCGCGACCGCCCCGAAGGTTCCCGAGCCGCTGAAAGATCAGCTGGGAGTCGGGGGAAAGCTCGTCATCCCCGTCGGTAGCTGCTACCAGGAGCTCGTCCTCGTCATCAGGACCGAGGAGGGCTTCGAGCTGGAGCACCACGGCGGCGTCGTCTTCGTCCCCCTCATCGGGGATCACGGCTTCAAGGTCTGAGGGCGGAGCAAAGGGTTATCTCTCCTTGAGGAGACCGAAAACCGATGAAGCCTGTCACCCTCATCATCATGGACGGGTTTGGCGAGAGCGACGAGGCCGAGGGGAACGCCGTCGCCTCCGCCAAAACACCCAACATCGACCGCCTCAAGAGCTCTTATCCATTCACCACCATCGGCGCTGCTGGGCTTGACGTGGGCCTTCCCCCGGGCCAGATGGGAAACTCCGAGGTGGGCCACCTCAACCTCGGCGCGGGAAGAGTGGTCTACCAGGACTACACCAGGATCAACCTCGCTATCGAGGACGGCTCGTTTTACAAAAACCCGGTCCTCGTCGAGGCCATGGACCTGGCGAAGAAGAGGGGCTCCGCCCTCCACCTGATGGGCCTTCTCTCCGACGGCGGGGTCCACAGTCACAACACCCACCTCTATGCACTTCTGAGGTTGGCCAGGGCGAGGGGTCTTGAGGAGGTCTGGGTCCATGCAATTTTGGACGGGAGGGACGTTCCTCCCCGAAGCGCCCTCGGCTACTTCCGGGAGTTGGAGGCGGAGATCAGATCGATCGGCCTCGGAAAGGTGGCCACCGTCGCCGGAAGGTACTACTCCATGGACCGGGACAGAAGGTGGGAGAGGACGGAGCTTGGCTACCGGGCCATGACCTCCGGCGAGGGTTTCGTGGCCGACAGCCCGGAGGAGGCGGTGAGGGCCGGCTACGACCGGGGCGAAGACGACGAGTTTCTCAAGCCGACGGTGGTGGACCCCGAGGGGTTGGTGAAAGACGGAGACGCCATCGTCTTCTTCAACTTTCGGCCCGATCGGGCCCGCCAGATAACGAAGGCCTTCACAAACCCCGACTTCTGCGAGTTCGACCGAAAAAAAATCAATGTGCACTTCGTCTGCATGACCCAGTACGAGGAGTCGATCCCCTCTCCGGTCGCCTTCCCCGCCGAGTACCTCAAAGACACCCTCGGCGAGGTGGTGAGCAGGGCGGGTCTGAGGCAGCTGCGGATCGCCGAGACGGAGAAGTACGCTCACGTCACCTTCTTTTTCAACGGCGGCCGGGAGGAGCCGAGTCCCGGCGAGGACAGGGTCCTGATACCCTCGCCGAAGGTCGCCACCTACGACCTCAAGCCCGAGATGAGCGCCTTCGAGGTGACCGACGCCGTCGTAGAGAAGATCGATGAGGACGTATACGACCTGATAATCCTCAACTACGCCAACTCGGACATGGTCGGCCACACAGGGATCTTCGAGGCGGCGGTGAAGGCCGTGGAGGCGGTGGACGAATGCGTCGGAAGGGTCGTCTCAACAGTTCTGGACCGGGGCGGAGCCGTCCTCCTGACGGCAGACCACGGGAACGCCGAGCAGATGGAGGACGAGACTACCGGCCAGCACCATACGGCCCACACCACAAACCCCGTCCCCTTCGTCCTGATCCTGGACGGCGAAAAGGCTAGGCTCCGCCAGGGCGGGATCCTCGCCGACGTCGCCCCCACGATTTTGGACCTGCTGGGGCTTGCGGAACCCGAGGTCATGACCGGGAAGTCTCTGATCGCCAAAGATTAAGCCAAAGAAGTTCAGATGGTCATCTGCCATGGATTGGAGCTGCACCAAGTTCAGAACTTACCTTCGGGTCAGCCAGGCCTACAAGATAGCAAGGCGCCTCTTCGTGATGAACGCCTTCGACGGGATCCTCACCATCATGGGGGTCGTCATCGGAGCCCACTTCTCGGGGCTGACAAACCCCGATATCGTCATCACTGCCGGGGTGGGGGGGAGCATCGCCATGGGGATCTCGGGGATGAGCGGAGCATACCTAGCGGAACGGGCCGAGAGGAGGAGAGACCTGAAGAAGCTAGAGAGCGCCATGCTCATCGATCTTAAGAAGAGCCAGTTTGCAAAAGCCTCGGAGTTTGCCACCATCGTCGTCGCCCTGGTGGACGGGATCAGCCCCGCCGTGGGCGCGATAATCCTCGTCCTTCCCTACTTCTTCGTGCCCAGGATCGATATGGAGGCGGCATTTCTGGCGTCTCTCGGCTTGGGCCTTCTGTGCCTCTTCGTCCTGGGGCTCTTTCTCGCCAGGATCAGCCACGAGCGGATGATCGTCTCGGGGATGAGGATGATCCTCGTGGGACTGTTGACCATCGGCATCGTCAGCCTGGTCTCGGCTCCCGGAGCGATCTAGGGGGATCTCGATTGTACGGCGGCATGGGCTTTGAGACCGACACCTTCCTCGAAATTTGTCTTGAGCTTCCCGAGAGGCACAAGGTCGAGCTCGGCCCGCGAAGGTTGGATGTGATCGTCCGGGAGGGCGGGATCCTGGACGCCCACTTAGAGAACCTGAGAAAGGGCAGGTACGGGTCGGGACGGGCGAACTATATTGAGGATGTAGTCTTTCCAAAACTAGAGGAAAAATGCCTCGATATCCTGGAGGAGCTGCCGCCCGAATCGAGATCTTTTCGCGATGCACAGGTCAGAGAAGCCTTTAATAGGGCTCGGGACAGCATAAACATGCTGAGATATATGGAGCTTTATCGATACCTGGATTCGAAGACGCCCGAGATGCTTGAGATCTTGAGAGATCTGGTGGGGTTTGAGACCGTCGCCCCGCCGGGCGATAACTACCACGAGATCGTCGACTACCTCATCCCCATCTTCAGGGACTTGGGGTTTGAGACGGAGAAGGTGGTGATGCCCCAGGAGATCTTCGATCAGAGGTGCGGGGTGGCGGGGCTCGTCGGTGACCGGGCCAACCTCCGGGCGCGGCTGGATGTCGAGGCTGAAGAGACCCTGGTGATCTACACCCATCTCGACGTCGTCCCCGCCGGGGAGGGCTGGTCTTCAGACCCTTTCGTCCTGGACGTCAGGGACGGCCGGGTCTACGGCCGGGGCGTCGCCGACTCCAAGGGGGCCGTGGCGGCCCTCATCGTCGCTCTCGGGGCCGTCAGAGCCTGTGGACGGCACCGGCGCAACCTTGAGGTCCTCCTCACCACCGACGAGGAGGTCGGGGGGTACTCGGGGCTCTGCTACTTCACCGACGAGGGGCTCGTCAAAGGTGACTTCATGCTCTGCATGGACAGCTTCTCCGACGACATCATCATCGGCTGTAACGGCATCATCACCTGGCAGGCCACGGTCCGAGGAAAGTCGGTCCACTCCGGCGCAAGCTTTCTCGGCGAGAACGCAATCGAGAAGGCCATGGTTGTCATCGAGGCCCTCCTCGATTTAAAGAAGAAGGTCGAGGCGAGAAGGTCGACCCTTCGGGCCTCGTCGGAGCTTGCCGCCTATGGCCTGGATCGGGTGAGGCCGATGCTGAACGTTTCGGTGATCCACGGCGGGTTCAAGGAGAACATCGTCCCCGACAAGTGCGTCGTCAGAGGGGACAGGAGGGTGATCTCCGAAGAGAGGATGGAGGACGCGGCCGCCGAGATGGAGCGGGCCGTGGCGGATCTCGACGTCGACCTCGAATGGAGGAGCTGGATGGGCTACCCTCCCATGAGGATCGATCCCGAGCACCCCTGGGTCGCTGAGGTCTCCGAAGCCCTGGAGAAGGCATCGGGAAAGAAGCCGAGGCTCGCCGGGGCCCAGTACAGCCTCGACCAGGCCTACGTGGTGGACGTGACGGGGATTCCCTCCTGCGTCTACGGCGTCGGGCGCCAGACCGACTCAAACCCCCACGGCTCCGACGAGAACGTAACCCTGGAGGACCTCGCGATCTACGCCCAGTTCCTCGCGTCCCTGATGATGGGCTGAGCTGGCCCGCGAGAATAAGAAACAGAAGAAGAGAACGGCAGAGGGAAGGCTTTGAAGATCGTTTCTGTGGTGGGGCCAAAAAAGTCCGGCAAGACCTCGCTCGTGGAGGCGCTGGCGAGATCCCTGAAGAGGTACGGTCGGGTCGGCACTATAAAGAACATGCCCGACCACCCCATCGAGGATCGGGGCGACACTAAGCGCCACTTCGATGCCGGAGCCGAGGTGGTGGTGGGCGTCGGCCAGGGCGGAGTCTTCTTCAAGGTGGCGAGGGTCGGAGGGCTTGAGGAGGCCCTGGAGGAGCTGCGGAATAGCGGGGTGGATTACGCCATCGTCGAGGGGTTCAAGAGGTCAGATCTCCCAAAGATCGTCCTCGGTGGGATCGATGTCCCAAACCCCATCAGGATGGTGGAGGGGTCGCCTCCCTTCGACGAAGAGCTGGTCGAAGAGCTTGTAGCGCTCTTAATCTCGTCGCCAGATTTCTGATGCGGCGGCTTTCACAAGCTGGCGGCGGTTTTAACTAGATTAATTTATTTCTGAAATTGAAATTATCTCGATACGTATTTAAACGAGAAGGCCATCACCGGATCTTCGGGGAGGTTTACTTTGAATCGGCTATGCTGCGCAATGCTGATCTCAATCCTGATTTTGGTGGGGTCAGCGGCGGCTGCCAACTACATCTTCGAGCGGTCTGTAATTCAGGGGGTGGGCTACAGGAGCCATGAACTCGTGGGCCAAACCGCTCAAGGTTACAGCGGCCAGAAGATCGTTGAAAAGATCTCGGGGACTGGTAACTTCTACGACCGCACCGAGTTCGAGCTCAGCGTCAATTACAATTCCATAAACTACACCCAGGAAGCGGACTTCGAGTACTTCCCGGTCAGCTACCAGACCGGCACCTATGACCAGAAGTGGCAGGATAGGCTATGCGTCGCCAACTACGATGCAGGAGCCGTGGTCACAGAGCAGTACATCCACGCCGAGAGCCTGATGAAGAATACCCAGATTAGCACGGCGGGAGACAGCTCTTTGAACGAGGTTAACAACAGCGGGATCGAAGCGAGCTTCAACGCCAACGTCATAGGTGTAGGCCACATCGGTTGGCTTTCCAAGGACCCGAAGGCCGACAGCAAGGGGAGACACTTCGAGGTGGGAAGGAGCGTCGAGGACGTCACCGGAGTCTTCTCGATAGAGAAGTACATCCAGCTCTACAAGAACGAGAGCAGCACCTCCGGGGCCATCGACTGGCTCCCCTGTCTGTAGCTGGACGATTCCGACGAGGATCGATGATCCGGATTCGGCTGTCAGAAGATCTCAGGTAAAAGGGTGCATGAGGCCAAAATGAAGCATGGTTAGCGGAGGGTCCGGCCTCAATGCTCAAAATTTTGGTCCTGGAATGGCTGTGAAGGTCCAGAAGGCGTCAGGAGTGGATCGCAGGTGGGCTCAGAAAAGTGGTTTTCTTGGCGTAACTTCAGGTTTCGACGTTGACGTAACGGATTAGGTAGACCCAGCACGCCAGACCAAATGCCGATATTGCGACCAGGATCTCACCGATCACTTTTGTCACCTCCTAATACTATAACTATTATACGTTACATTTTTTTGGGTTTATGAAGCTTTTGATCTTTTCATATGTTTGGCGTCGCGATTCAGGGGCAAACCACAGTGATCGAAGCGAGGTCGTAAATCTGACTCCTGCCCATCTGCTCGCAAAATTTATTAATTGTAAATTTCAATAATGGTTTCATGCTCAAACTGCCTGTGGAGGTGCCTCTGGAAGAAGCGGGTCGCCCTCGATCAAAATATGATGCCCTTCGGCGAAGGGAAAATGATGTTCACCACGGCGGCGAATTCCATGGCGGCTTTCAAGGGGGCCCTACTGCGGAGAGATCAGAGGTACGATCGAGGCCGCAGACTGGTAATCTCGTCCCCTTTCCCCAGCCATGACCGAGCCCATCTCGCTTCGGCCCGTCCTTCCCGAGGACGAGCCCTTCCTCTTTCGTCTCTACGCCAGCACCAGGGAGGAGGAGCTGGAGTCCTTCGGCTGGGGCGAGGCCGATAAGGACGCCTTTTTGCGGCTCCAGTTCAAGGCCCATCAGCACCATTATGCCACCGTATCTCCCGAGGCGGACCAGAGGTTGATCCTTCTGGACGGAAGGCCGGTGGGAAGCCTGATCGTCATCCGGGCCCAAAAAGAGATCAGGCTGGCGGAGATCGCCCTCCTCTCGGAAGATCGGAATGGGGGGATTGGGAGCCGACTGATCCGGGATCTGGCAGACGAGGCAAAGGAGATGGAGCTTCCCCTGAGGCTTCACGTGGCCAAGTTCAACAGGGCGATCCGGCTTTATCTGCGCCTGGGTTTCGTCATGATCGACGACACCGGCACCCACTATTTTATGGAGCTGGGATCCCGAGGCCGGTGAAGGACCTTCTGCCATCCTCGAATCCCTTTCGTCGGGCTATCAGAAACGACTTATCTGGAGGACGACAACATCGACTCTCTAAGGATGGCTTAAATCCAAAATGAGGAGAATGCGATTTTTATGGTTTCTGACGTATATTTTGCCCCCCTGAGGGCCGCAAAACCCGACGAGAGCAAGGCCCGCCAGGTGAGAACGCTCTTTGAGGCAGCAGGGTTTGATACCCTCATCCAAGAGGGCGACCTCACGGCGGTAAAGCTCCACTTCGGCGAGCGGGGGAATGACACCTACGTGAGCCCCGTCTTCGTCCGCCAGGTGGTCGATAAGGTGAAAGAGGGGAGAGGAAGGCCCTTTCTCACCGACACGGCCGCCCTCTACGGCGGGAGCAGGCAGGATGCCGTAGGCCACCTCCTGACGGCGATCGAGCACGGATTTGACTACTCTGTGGCTGGAGCGCCTTTGATCATATCAGACGGCCTTCGTGGGGGAAACTCTATCGAGGTGGAGATCGGAAAAAAGCACATCAAGCGGGCCAAGATCGCGGGGGATGTGGCGGCCGCTGACTCCATGATCGTCGTCTCCCACTTCAAGGGCCACAGCATGGCCGGCTTCGGCGGTGCCATCAAGAACCTGGGGATGGGATGCGCGTCTCCCTCGGGCAAGGCCGACCAGCATTATGCCTCCAAACCTGCCGTGGTGGAGGATAAGTGCAGCGGGTGCGGCAGGTGCGTTCGCGTCTGTCCGAAGTCTGCCGCCGTCCTGGAAGAGGGTAAGGCCTGGATCGACCCACAAAGGTGTGTCGGCTGCGGGGCTTGCCTTGGTGTCTGTCCGGAGGAGGCGATAGATCTCGACTGGAATAAGATGCCGGGCTTCATCGAGAGGATCGTCGAGTATGCCTTCGGGGCGGTCTCGGGGAAGGAAGGAAGGGTCGGCTTCATCAACTTCGTCATGAGCGTCACCCCGGAATGCGACTGCCTACCCTGGAGCGACGCTCCCATCGTCCCGGACGTCGGGATCCTGGCGTCAAAAGATCCGGTGGCCATCGATGCCGCAAGCTTCGATCTCGTCAACGCCCAGCAGGGTTTTGTGACCTCTGCATTGCCGTCCCACTTCGGAAAGGGGGAGGACAAGTTCGGGGCATTATGGCCGAAGGTGGACGGCGGCCGTCAGATAACCTACGGCGAGGAGATCGGCCTTGGATCCTCTCGATACCGGCTGATCGAGATATGATCTTTTTTGAGCGGCGAAGTGGTGACAGAAAAGTTTAACGTGGCTCTGACCAAAAAGAAGCTGGACGCCGGGAAGAGATAGAAAAACAGAGGCGAAACGACGAAATTTCACATGGATAATATTACACAAAGTCGGTGTATGGAATATATATTTGATTTATTAGGGAAATCTGATTAGGGTCATGGAGTTTGTTGGAGGGACGATATGGCAGAGTTATTCAGGGAAGTTATGGGTCGGGCAAAAGAGGAGAATAGAACGTACCTGATGGAGCACGAGTGCAAGGCGGTCCTCGAAAGCATCGGGATCTCGACGACGGGCTCAGAGGTCGCCCGGTCTGAGGGTGAGGCGGTCCGGATCGCGGAGGCGATCGGCAGCCCCGTGGTCCTGAAGGTGATGTCTCCGGAGGTCGTCCACAAGTCTGACGCTGGCGGCGTGAAGCTCGACCTCAGGGGCCCCGACGAGGTAAGAAGGGCCTACGCCGAGATAAGAGAGGCCTTCTGGGGGAAGGGGGTCGTCGGGGTCGCAGTCCAGGAGATGGCCCCTGCCGGAACCGAGGCGATCGTGGGGGTGGCTCGGGACCCCACCTTCGGTCCGATTTTGATGTTCGGCTTAGGCGGCATCTTCGTTGAGATCCTCCAGGACGTATCTCTGAGGTCGATACCCATCACCGAGCACGATGCCGAGGAGATGATAGCGGGGATAAAGGGGCACGCCCTTCTGGAAGGGTATCGGGGCCGGTCGGCGGACATCCCGGCCCTGAAGGGCCTATTGATGCGGATCTCCGACCTCGTGGTCGAACATCCCGAGATCGCCGAGATGGACTTAAACCCCGTCTTCCTCTACCCTGACGGCTATAAGGTGGTCGACGCAAGGATCATCATCGGCGACGCGCCAGAGGTCGCCGAGAGGATCCCGCCAAAGATCCAGGACCTCCACGACCTCTTCTACCCGAAGAGCATCGCCGTCATCGGCGCCTCTGGAACGAAGGGAAAGCTCGGATGGAACGTCTTCTGCAACCTGATAAACCACGACTTCAAGGGCGAGCTGTACCCCATCAATCCCAAGGCCGAGTCGATTTTGGGGATCAAGGCTTACCCGAGGATCAGCGCCGTGAAACAGCCGATCGACGTCGCCGTCATCCTCGTCCAGGCGAGCATGACGCCTGAGGTGGTGAAGGAGTGCTGCGACTGCGGCGTCAAGTACGTCATCGTCGAGTCCGCCGGCTTCGCCGAGATGGGGGACGCGGGACGGAAGATCGAGGAGGAGATGAAGGCTATAACCGATTCCTATGGCGTGCGGCTCCTGGGCCCGAACTGTTCGGGGATAATAAACACCCACTGCAGCATGGTCCAGTCGATCGGGATCGTCGACGCCCTATCCCGCGGAAACATCGGCCTCATATCCCAGGCCGGGGTCTGCGCCGCCGGGATGCTCTGGGGGCTGCGGCACATCATGGACTTCGGGATAGTGGCGACGATCGGAAACAAGCTCGACATCAACGAGACCGACATGCTGGAGGCGGTGAGCCAGGACGAGAACGTGAACGTCATCTGCATGTACCTCGAGTCGGTGAAGGGCGGGAGAAGGTTCATCGACGTGGCCAAGAGGATCACGACGAAAAAGCCGATAGTAGCCCTAAAGTCCGGCAGAACCGAGGCCGGGAAGAAGGCGGTCGCCTCGCATACGGCATCCATGGCCGGAAACGACCTCGTCTACAGCGCCGTCTTCAAGCAGGCCGGGGTGATCAGGGCGAGGGACTACGAGCACATGTTCAACCTGTCGAGGGCCATATCCAAGCAGCCCTTCCCCAAGAGCGAGGGCGTCTTCATCATCACCTACGCTGGCTCCCTCGGCGTCATCTCCGCCGACGCCGTCATCGACGAGGGGATGAGGCTCTCGGAGCTGGAGCCCGACCTGAAAGAGAGGCTCCTCGACCTATTGCCGGAGTACGTCGGCGGCACGAATCCCGTCGACTACACCTTCAGCATGGACGCCGAGACCGTCAAAAAGACGATCGAGATCGGGGTCGATAGCGACGACGTCGGAAGCTTTATCGTCATCCTCCAGGCCGAGATCTTGGGAAGCTACGTCGAGCCCCTGGGAAAAATCGACTACCGAGGAAAGCCGATCATGGTCTGCGTCGCAGGAAAGGAGTTTGCGATGGAGGACGTCATCAAGATGGAGAACGTCGGAATCCCCGTCTACCAGACCCCCGAACAGTGCGCCGACGCCATATCGGTGATGTACAGGCACTGGCAGCTCTCCGTATGAAATCCTGCCCCTCTCCCCTCGGAGCCGTCATGCGCCGAGGGGATCGTCTCCTCCCCCCGTGTCCGGGGGTGAGGGCCATGGCACCGTCTTGGTAAATACGCGAGTTCAATAAGTACCAATACAATTGGTCAATACATATTCTGGACATCCTGAGGTTGGGTCCAGTTTCCTCCCTCTAGGACCCTCATGGAGGATCGGTTACGGGCGAACTCCATCGTCCTCGTCCAGTTCTTGCTGGACGGCAGTGTGGAGGGGTCGATCATCCTGTTGTACCGAGGGTCGAAGGCGGTCGAGGACTGGTCTCCCATAGCAAGGCTCTGGTTTACCCTCATCTCGGCTATCCTTTTAGCCACCTTTCCCAGGACCGAGGGCGTCTTCGACGATCCTCCCAGAGATGCCGGTTCTCTGAAGATCCCCGAGCCGAAGTAGGGGTAGTACTGGCTGTAGTCCACCGTCGATGGCGCGCCCCCGGAGAAGAATATGGGGTCGGAGAAGTAGGACCGCCACGCTGAGTAATCGGGTCCGCTTCCGTCCAGGTAGTCAGCGCCCGCCTGGCCAGTCGCCAGGATCAGGCCCGATACGACCAAAATCAAATTGCGGTTTGAAATCATGTCCGAATCACACTCCCCGAAGGGGAATATGCCCGACCTGACTTAAATTCTTCGCCCAATAAATGACAGGATGATCTCTCGTAACGGTCAGCGCCGGAAGATCTTCATAATGCAGCCCTCGTCGGTCTCCTCCACCTCGAGATTCATCCCCAGGTCCGCGAAGACCTTACGCCAGTGGCTCTCGATGCAGGTCTTGCAGTGCTGCTTTGCCACGAGCCCCGCCCCCAGGCGGGCGAAGGCGTTGATCCCCTCCTTGATGGCGCACTTC
>ERZ795048.2297-NODE-2297-length-15558-cov-7.413017_pt1 | contig 15558 bp, 8 predicted proteins | sample MGYA00375132_ERZ795048 | MGnify/ENA primary metagenome ERZ795048 (study PRJEB30177, sample SAMN05720225) | activated sludge metagenome | isolation source: Anaerobic digester | place: Hong Kong | collected 2014-12-17 ...
GTTCGGCTCCCACGAAGATGGGTCGATGGTGCGGTTATCGAAAGGGCGCGGTCCGTAGGAGGCCAACCCCTGGCCGATTGGCCGTCGGTGGGATCGGTGCTGTAACGCGCCACCCGCAGGGGGTGTCGCGCCACAGCGCCCTTGTGTCATCCGGTGTTGCGCATCCCGCCCGCGATGGCGTTGATCGAGCGCAGCAGCGGATCCAGGCTCGCCTCGCGGTCGCCTTCTCGCGTGTCCTTGCTGCGATAGCGGTTGAGCAGCTCGAGTTGTATATGGTTCAGCGGATCCAGATACGGGTCACGACGGGTCAACGAGGTCTTGAGCAACGGGTTCTCGTCCAGCAGTTCATCGATCTGAGCAATCTTGCGGATCCATTTTTCTGTCCGCCGGTATTCAGACTCGATCATGTTGAACACGGTATCGCGGGCCTTGGAATCACTGCAGAGCCCGGCGTATTCGCGCGCGATATCCATGCGCGACTTGAACAGCGCCATCTGCGTGTTGCTGAGCAGGGCACGGAAGAATGGCCAGTCGCGGTACATCTCGCGCAGCGACTTCAGGCGTTTCTTCTGGTCGTCGCAGCAGCCTTCCAGTGCACTGCCAAGGCCGTACCAGGCGGGCAGGGTCTGGCGCGCCTGTGCCCAGCCGAACACCCAGGCGATCGCACGCACCGATGACTTGGAGCGGTCGCCTTTGGCGCGGTGCGACGGTCGTGACCCGATGTTCAGCAGACCGATCTCCGATACCGGGGTGGCCTCGTAGAAATAATCGAGGAAGCCCGGCGTCTGCTCGGTCAGCTCGCGGTAGCACGCTTCGCCTTTTTCGGCCAGCACCTGCATGTGTTGGTGGAATGTCTCGTTGTCGGGCTTGACCTCGCGGATCAGCCCGGTACTGGCGCTGACGACACCGGTCAGTCCCATCGACAGTTCGTAGACGGCGGTTTCACGGTTGCTGTACTTGTACGACAGTACCTCACCCTGCTCGGTGAACTTGATCTGACCCAGCAGGGTGCCGGCCGGCTGGGCGCGGATCGCTTCGTGCGTCGGGCCACCACCACGGCCGATGGTGCCGCCGCGCCCGTGAAACAGGCGGATGCGCACACCGCGCTCCTTGCCCAACGCGATAACCCGCTGTTGAGCGCGGTACAGCAGCCATGCCGAGGCGACGATGCCACCGTCCTTGGCCGAGTCGGAATATCCCAGCATCACTTCCTGCAGGCTGTTGTGTTTGCGCAGCAGGCGCTGGTAAACCGCGTCGTCGAGCAATGCGGAAATTACCGGCTCGATGCGCGACAGGTCGCGGATGGTCTCGAACAACGGTGAGACGCCTATCCGGCAGATGAACGACTCGCCCTGCCGGCCGGCCAGGCCGGTGAGACTGGCGAGGAACATCACGTGCATCACATCCGATGCCTGATGCGCCATCGATATCACGTAGCGCCCGATGACCCGGGGACTGATCGTCCGCTGCATCTCCTCGACCACGTCAAACACGGCCAGGACCTCCTGGGTCATGGCCGCCAGCCGGGTGCGGTCCTCAATCACCGGCGGGTCTTCGATCAGCCGTCCCATCAGCGAAACACGGCGTTGCTCGTCCAGCCCGGCATAGTCCTGCTCGATGCCGAGGTGGGCCAACAGGTCGGCGACTGCCTCCGTGTGCACGGTTGATTCCTGGCGGATGTCCAGACGCGCGAGGTAAAAGCCGAAGGTCCTGGTGAGGCGGATAAGGTCGAGCAATTCGGCGTTGGCGGCATCGGCATCGCCGTGGCTGATCAACGAATCGCGGATCATGACCAGGTCGTTGAGGAACTCGGCCTCTGTGCGATAGCCGTGCGGTGCGTCCGGGTCGGATTGATCGTCCAGCCAGGCCTGGCCGCGCTCCTGCGCCTGCTGCAGGCGCAGTCCCATGATGTACAGCTTGCGGCGATACGGTTCCTCCGGGAAACGCGCCGGCCATTCCAGGTCGTACTGCGCCCGGTAATCGTCGTCCACGCGCAGGCTGGCCGTGAACGCGGGCGAGGGCGTGCAGAAATCCTGCGACTGGGTGAGGATGCCGATCATGTCCTCGACCCGCTGGAAGTAGGCCTCCAGGATGGTCAGGTGCTGGGTCAGTATCGCTTCGCGCGTGGTGCCGGCCGTGACGTTGGGATTACCGTCGCGGTCGCCACCGATCCAGCTGCCAAAACGGATCATCGCCGGTACGTCGATGCCGTGGAAATCGGGATGGTCGCGGTAGGCACGGCGAATCGCGCCTTCCAGCCGTCGATAGACGACAGGTATGGCGTCGAACAGGGCCTCGCGGAAATGGTGCATGCCCATGCGTATCTCGTGGCGGACATCGGGCCGCGACGGGCGGACCTCGTCGGTTTTCCACAGCGCCTGTATGTGTGTGCGCAGGTTGCGGGTATGCGTTTCCTTGTACTCGATTGCGTTCGGCGGTGCGTCCAGTGCCTCGTTGCTCTCAAAGATGCGGCGCATCTGCAGCATGATCGAGCGCCGCTTGGATTCGGTCGGGTGCGCGGTAAACACCGGCATGTAGCGGATATCTTCGAACAGGTCCTGCAGTTCCTCCGGATCGACGCCCATGTCGCGCAGATCACGCAGGCAGGCGTCGAACGAACCCCGCCACAAGACGCCGCCCTCGGCCGCGATGCGCCGCCGCTGGCGGTGCTGGAAACTCTCTTCGGCGGTGTTGACCAGCTGAAAATAGATGCTGAAGGCGCGAATGACCGGGCGCAGCGCATCCGGCGACAGCTTGCCGATGAACTTCTTCAGGCGCGCCAGGCGCACCGGGTCGGGGTCTTTGCGCAGTTGCAGAAAGCCTTTGCGCAGGCGCTCCACCGCGCGCACCACATCGGTGCCGGACTGGCTGCTGATCACCTCGCCAAGCAGCCGGCCGAGGAGCTTGACCCGGCCACGCAGGGCCTTGTCGTGTTTCACGCAGGCATCGACAAAAGGATCGCTCACTGATCTTCACTCTCTTGCCCTGAGGGCCGGTTCTGGGTCCGCGCAAAGGCGGGCCACTGGTGCTTCGCATTGGTATACTTTGACAAATCCTCGCCGGTTTTGCCGTATTAATTCTGCCGCCAACCCTTTAATTTTTTTCGACGTAATTTTATGCCCCTGATCAGCCAAACACCCGCCTGGAAATCTCTTGAACAACTGTGGGCCAGGACAGCCGGTCTGCGTATGCGTGATCTGTTCGAGGAAGACCCCGGGCGATGTGAGCGTTTCAGTCTTGAGGAGTGCGGGATCTACCTGGACTACTCGAAAAACCTTATCACTGACGAGACGATGCAGCACCTGATGGCGCTGGTGCGGACTGCAGATCTTACCTTCTGGGGTGACAGTCTGTTGCGTGGCGACAAGGTCAACAACACCGAAGGCCGGGCTGTGCTGCACATGGCCCTGCGTAACGTCGGCGACCGCAGCTACCAGGTCGACGGCGTCGACGTCATGCCGGGGGTGCACGACGTACTCGCGCGTATGCGGGTGTTTGCCGACGAAGTGCGCCAGGGCCGCTGGCTCGGACATACGGGCCGACCAATCCGCGATGTCGTCAGCATCGGTATCGGCGGGTCCAGTCTCGGTCCCAGGATGGTCTGCGAGGCGCTGCGCCCCTACCAGAGCGACGATCTGCGGGTGCATTTCGTCTCCAATGTGGATGGTTCCCAACTCGTCGAGACACTCGACGGCCTGGACCCGGCAACGACCCTGTTCGTGATCGCGTCGAAGACCTTCACCACTCAGGAGACATCGACCAACGCCGATTCGGCCAGGGCCTGGTGTCTGAAGGCGCTGCAGGACGAGTCGGCAATAGCACGCCACTTTGTTGCGGTATCGACCAACCGCGAGGCGGTGATCAGTTTCGGCATCGATCCGAAGAACATGTTCGAGTTCTGGGAATGGGTGGGGGGGCGTTATTCCCTGTGGTCTGCAATCGGCCTGCCGATCGCCCTGGCGATCGGGCCTGATCGATTCGACGAGCTGCTGGCCGGCGCCTACGCGATGGACGAACATTTCGTTGAGGCGCCGCCGGAACGGAACATGCCGATAATCCTGGCTCTGCTCGGTATCTGGTACAACAATTTCGGCGGGGCTGACACCCAGGCGGTGAGCCCCTATGACCAGTACCTGGAGCATTTTCCAACCTTCCTGCAGCAGCTGGACATGGAGAGCAACGGCAAGCGAGTCACGCGCGACGGCGTACCGGTCGACTACGCCACTGGTGCCGTGGTCTGGGGACAGCCCGGGACCGATGCGCAGCACAGCTTTTTCCAGCTCATCCATCAGGGCACCCGGCTGATCCCAACCGATTTCATCCTGCCGCTGCGCAGTCACCATCCGCTGGAAGGGCATCACGACAAGCTGGTCGCCAACTGCCTTGCCCAGGCCCAGGCGCTGATGCGCGGGCGCACCGAGGCCGAGGCGCGCAGCGAGCTGGAGGCTGGCAGGATCGCGCCCGAGGTGATCGACAGGCTGGTTCCGCACCGCACCTTCCCGGGCAACCGGCCGAGCAACATGCTGCTGGTCGAGCAGGTGACGCCGCAGGTGCTTGGCGCGCTGGTCGCCTTGTACGAGCACAAGGTGTTCGTGCAGGGCGTGGTGTGGGGCGTGGATTCGTTTGATCAGTGGGGTGTCGAACTCGGCAAGCAGCTGGCGGGACAGATCCTGGCGGATTTCCGCCAGATCGCGTGTTCGGCCGGTGTTGATTCATCCACTGCCAGCCTGATCCGGCGCTACCACATGGCGATGAGCGACTGACCAAGGAAGTTCCGAAGCCCGGGCAATCGAACCGGGTGTGCGTTCACGCACCTGTAGTTTGAATTGGCCGTCGTCGGCAGGGCGTCACGGCACCTGCCGTTGGAAGAAGCGGCTATCAGGGCAACTTGAAGTGGTCGACCAGTGCGTGCAGCCGATCGCTCAACCGTTCCACGTTAGAGGCTTGTCGGCTGTTTTCCTTGCCGGTGCCGGACACTTCGCGAGATGCATCGCTGATCCCGATCAGGCTGCGATTGACTCCCCCGACCACTTGACCCTGTTCCTCGGCGGCGGTGGCGATCTGGGTGGTCATATCGCGCAGCACCCGCACAGAGTCGCTGACACGGGTCAGGTACTCACCCACGCCGCTGGCCAGCTCCACGGTCGACCCGGCTTGCTCGCGGCTTTGGCCCATGGCACGCACGACGTGATCGGTAGCAGCCCGCAGTCGCTCCGTCATTTCCTGGATTTCCTGTGTTGACTCCTGGGTGCGCCCTGCAAGGGTGCGCACTTCGTCCGCGACTACGGCGAACCCTCGACCCTGTTCGCCTGCGCGTGCGGCTTCAATGGCCGCGTTGAGGGCCAGCAGATTGGTCTGTTCGGCGATGCCTCGAATGACGTCCAGCACACCACTGATGTTGTCGCTGTCGGCCTGCAACTGGTTCAGCGCATCCGCGGCCTGACCGATATCCCGTGCCAGTTTCTGCGTCGATTCGATACTGCGTTGCACCACGGCATCACCGGCCCGCGTGGCTTCTGCTGTCTGTTCGGTCGCCAATGCGGCGCCACTTGCGCTCTTCGCGATCTCGTGTGCCGTCAGTTCCATCTCATTGACGGCGGTGGCGACCTGCTGCGTCTCGCTTTCCTGGACAGCGACTTTCTCACTGGTTTCCTGTGCCGTACCTGCCAGCTCCGAGGAAACCGATGACAGCTCGACCGTGACCTCGCGCACGTCGGCGATGGTGCGGCTCAACTTGTCGGCAAAGTCATTGAAGGCGGTGCCAATGCGAGCCACTTCGTGTTGTCCAGTCGCATCGAGGCGACGTGACAGGTCGCCGTCGCCCTGTGCGATTTGCGTCAGGGCAACCGCGACCGAGTCCAGCCTGCGACCGATCGCGTGACGGTAGACCAGGAACAGGGCGACCAGCATGAGGGCCACGCCTGCGATCAGCATCGCGATGATGATTCGGGCGAGATCGGCGCCGGCGGCCAGTTGTTCGTCGATCGGTGTCTCGATTTCGAGTACCCCGCGCACGTCACCCAGTTTCCAGTCGGCCTTTGGCGTGTCGGCACGGCTGTTGTGACAGCCTACGCAGGCATCGGCCACCATCAGGTCTGCGACGCCTACCCGCACGCGGGTGCTGCCGCCACTGCTGACGGTTTGTGCGAAAGGTTGGTCAGGTGCACGGTTGACGGCGTCCCAGGCGGCTCTTTGGTAGTCGTCGAGCTGGCGACTGGCGCGATTGGGGAACGGGTAGGCGGAGTACAGGCGCAATCGGGTGCCCTGGGATTCCAGCTGCTCGCTCAGATCATGGATCATCGTGGCAGGCAAAGGGAACGCATTGGGGTCGTCTTTGTGATTGAACGAACCGGCCAGGCCCCCTTTACCGAGCACCTTGGCAACGACGTTCTGGGTGTAATAGGCACGGATGGTCTTGAATTGGGCAACCGTCTTCTGGGCCTGTTCCAGTGCAGCGGCTTCGGCCTGATGCTTGACCAGGATCGGGACATACCAGCTGATCGCGATACAGACGACCACCACCACGACGACGATCGGGAAAAACAGGCGCCAAAACAGGGACTTTTGCATAACACGGCTCCGCCGCAGCTCGTCAACCGAGCGGCAAAAAGAAAATCTGCATACTTGGGATGCTGAGTCGGCTTGCCGACGTGATACTTGAGTCGCAGCAAACCTGGCTCGATTTGCCTGGATTCGTGTGGATTGCGCGGCCAGCTTCCTGGGACGGAAATCAGTGCGCGGGTTCTGGGGTGCCGGATCGAGGCGCTTGGGTTTCAGCGGCGATGAAGGCCTCGTCCAGCAGCTCGATCCAGTGTCGCACCGGCACCGGGGCCGTCTCCGACAGATGGTTGATGCAGCCGATGTTGGCCGTGGCGATGACCTGCGGACGGACGGCGAGCAGCGTTTCCATCTTGCTGGCGCGCAGCGACTCGGACAATTCGCGCTGCAACAACGAATAGGCGCCAGCCGCGCCACAACACATGAACGGGTAGGCCGCACGCAGCAGCTTGAAGCCGGCACGCTTGAGCACCTGCTCGACGATCCCGTTGAGCTTCTCGCCGTGCTGCAGGCTGCACGAGGACTGAAAGACCACGCGCAGTGGTGACGCCGGGGTCGGCAGCCGCGGACCTGCCGCTTCGGTCCATACCCCGGTGACGATCTCGGCGATGTCGCGAGTCATCTCCGAAATGCGCCGCGCCTTGTCCGCGTAGCGTGGATCGTCACGCAGCAGCTCGCCGTAGTCGCGAAAGTGCATGCCGCAGCCGCTGGCGGTGAAGACGATGGCCTCGGCACCGGCATCGATATGTGGCCAAAGTGCGTCGATGGCATGCCGCATGTGCGCGCGGGCCTCGTCAGCGGCTGCCATGTGCAGGCTGATGGCGCCGCAGCAGACATCCGGTGCTGGGCTCAGCTCGATGCCGAAGCGGTCCAACACCCGTGCGGCAGCGGCGTTGATGTCCGGTGCCAGTCCAGGTTGCACGCAGCCCTGCCAGACGAGCATCCTGCGGGCATGCGTACGCCCGGGCCAGGGGCCTGCCACCCGGCGCGGCGGAATGCGCACGCGCAGGCGCCGGGGCAGCAGAAAGCGCAACGCCTGGCCGGCGCGCAGCAACGCAGTGAACCGGCGCCGGTGTGGTACCAGCACACGCACGGTGCGCCGGGCAAGTCGCTGGCCGATGGGTCGGGGTGCGAGCCGTTCGGCCAACTCCCGGCCAAGGTCGAGCAGTCGCCCGTAGCGGACGCCTTCCGGGCAGGATGCCTCGCAGGAACGGCAGCTTAGGCAGCGATCCAGGTAGTGCTGGACGGTGGTACCGGGGCTCCGCCCCTGGAGGGTCTCAAGGGAATAGCCAGGGGACATGTCGGCTCCGCCTGGCGCCCGGTCCTCCAGCATCTTCTGGATCAGGTAGATGCGGCCGCGAGGGCCATCCCACTCGTCACCAAGCAGTCGGAAGGTGGGGCAGCGGAACGTGCATTGCCCGCACTGTACACAGGGGCTGAGCAGTTCGGCGCCCTCGCTGCCCAGCGCGGTGTCTCGGTAGGCCTCGGCCAGCTCGATCTTCAAGTCGTGGCACCTGGTGCGGTATTTCCAAAGAATTCCGGCGCGCGGATTGACGCCGCACACCATGATTGTCGGAATATGCGGCAGTGGCGGGATGCCTGTCCAGGAGTCGGGGTGAATCGATCAAAGAGAGTGGATGTAGTCGCTGACTTGAACCATGGCTTTTTGAAGTCGCTCAGCCAGGTCCTCGATCCGTTCCCAGTCTTCCGCCGGACTCTGCTCTTCCAGGGCTACGCACAGCTCCGCCATGGACGCTGCACCGATCATTCGGGCCGACGATTTGAGCGTGTGTGCATGAAACGACACCTTTTCGGCATCCCGCGCCTGCACCGACCGGCCGATGTCCGCGACAAGCTGCTCGGCATGCGGGATAAACTTCTGCAGCGTGCCTGACTGCCGGGCGGGGTCGTCACCCACCATCCTGGCCAGCGTGGCCTTGTCGACAAGGCTCCTCCCGGCATTCGTTGTGCCGGTGCTGTCCATCGATACGACCAGTGATCGGATCGATGCCAATGCGGCCGGATAGTCAAACGACTCGATCTGCTGACGTATCGTGTCGATGACAGGGCCAAAGGTACCGAGTAGTACACCCTCGGACTGCAGGAACAGGTCGTTGCTGGTGGCATCATCGCGCGCCAGTAACACGATGAGGCGTTCGATCACGTCGCGGGCCCGGCTTTCGTCATGTTCGATTGCCTGCCCGGGTGCCGGGTGGTCTGCCAACTGCTTCAGCGCCGCATGCATCTGTGCCAGCTCGACCTCGACCGCGTCGGTCAGAGCGGCGGCGTGGGAGGAGGGCGCTCCGTTGTTCTTCAGCCCTTGCAGGTAACCCTCCAGTGCGCCCGCGGCAGCCATGATCGCGGTCAGACCCAGCGTGCCGGCTGCACCCTTGAGCGCATGGGCCCGCTGTCTGGCCTCACCGCTGTCACCGCCATCGATCAGCGTGCGCAACTCGACAGCCACTTGGTAATAGGTATCGTCAAACTGATCAAGCAGCCTGCGGTAGCGCCCCACATCGTTACGCAGGTTGCGCAGGCCGACGTCCAGGTCCAGCCCTTCGATGCCAGCGAGCCGCTCGCGCAATCCCTCCGCCTCGCCATCCCCCGGCTGGCTCTGCTGCGTGTGCAGCGGTTGCTTTTTGGTGGCCAGACTTTCCGGCAGCCATTTCGCGACCGTGGAGAAGAGGCTGGCCGGGTCGACCGGCTTGGCGACGAAATCATTCATCCCGGCTGCCTGGCAGATGCGCCGGTCATCTTCGTAGGCGTTGGCCGTCATCGCCAGGATGGGAAGCACGGTCTCACTGAGCTGCGACCGGATGATCTGTGTCGCCTCCAGACCGTCCATCTCCGGCATCTGGATATCCATCAGGACCAGGTCGTAGGCATTGGTGCGGATCTTTTCCACGGCAATCCTGCCGTTCTCAGCCGTATCCACCACCAGGCTGGCACCGCTCAGTAATTCGACCGCGACCTCGCGGTTGATCGCGTTGTCCTCGACCAGCAGGATCCTCGAGCCGGCATGACGGGTGCGCAGTACTGCCTCTGCATCGGACGGTTCATGCGGAACCGGCGGTTGGATGCCATGTCCGCGCTGGAGACGCGCGGTAAACCAGAACAGGCTCCCTTTGCCAAGCTCACTATTTGCGCCGGCATCACCCCCCATCAATCTGGCCAGGCGACGTGTGATGGCCAGGCCCAGGCCTGTGCCACCGTGTTGGCGTGTGGTCGACGGGTCCGCCTGCGCGAATGCCTCGAAGAGGCTGGCGACCTTTTCCGCACCAATGCCGATGCCGGTGTCCTCCACCTCGAATCGCACGAGGATCTCGTCGTCGTTCTCCTCGAGTTTTTTCGCCCGCAGCTGGATGGTGCCCCGTTCGGTGAACTTGATGGCGTTGCCGGCGTAGTTGAGCAGCGCCTGGCGCAGCCGCGTGGGATCCCCCCTGAGCCAGTGTGGGACCGCATTCCGGTCGACCTCGATGTGCAGACCCTTCCGCGTGGCCTCATCCCGCAGCAGCGACTGGATATGATCGAAGATTGCATCCAGATGGAAATCCGTCTGCTCAATGAGCATTTTTCCGGCCTCGATCTTGGACAGATCCAGGATATCGTTGATGATCGAGAGCAGGTGTCGGCTGGCGGCGTCGATCTTTGCCAACCTTGCCGATTGCTCGGGTGTCGACCGGCTTCGCTGCATCAGGTGGGTGAGCCCAATGATGGCATTCATTGGCGTGCGGATCTCGTGGCTCATGTTGGCGAGAAACGCGCTCTTGGCCTGGTTGGCGGCCTCGGCCCGCCGCTGCGCGTCCGCCAGCTCGAGGGTGCGCTGCTCCACCAGCTCCTCGAGGTGGTGGCGGTGGTTTTCCAGTTCCTGGGCGAGTTTTTTCTTTTCAGTGATGTCCTCTTTTATCGCGACATAGTGGGTGACCGTGCCATCCGGCAGGCGGATTGGGGTCACGATGGCCAGTTCAGTGTGTTGGGAACCATCCTTGCGGCGGTTGTGGAACTCGCCCGTCCACGGTCGGCCTTCGCTCAGTGCGTGCCACATCGCGGTGTAGTTTTCCGGCGGCGTATGGCCGGACTGCAGGATGCGCGGGTTCTTTCCGATCACCTCCTCGCGGCTGTAGCCGGTGTTGTTGAGGAACGCCTCGTTGACGTATTCGATCTCGATGTTGGCATTCGTGATGACGATGCTCTCCGGGCTCTGCTCGACCGCCCGGGCCAGCTTGCGCAGCTCCGTTTCCGCGCGCTTGCGCTCGGAGATGTCACGGGCGATACCCAGTACGCCAATCAGTTCATCGTCCGCATCGAACACCGGCGTCTTGATGGTCTCCAGAATCTCCAGGTGCCCGTCGTCCGCATAGGCCACGCTTTCTTCGTTGATGGTCGGCCCGCCGGCGGTAATCGCGGCTTTGTCCTTTTCGCGGAAGAAATCCGCCAGCTTCGCATCGACAAAGTCGTAGTCGGTCTTGCCGCGGATCTGCTTTTCCGTTGCGCCGTACATGCGCTCGAACCTGCGGTTGCAATACAGGTACACCCCCTGGGGGTCTTTCAGCCATATCAGGTCCGGAATGGTTTCTACCAGCGCGCGTAGACGCGATTCACTGTCCTTGAGCGCCTTCTGCGACTCGACCCGCTCGGTGATGTCGTCGATCACCCCCATCAGGCGACTGTCCGGCAGCTGGGTCGCCGAGACTTCCGCGTCAAACTCGGATCCATCCTTCCGCCGGAATTTCCAGATGCGACGGTGATCTTGCTTGCGCAATATCTCTTGCAGGGCAGGTGCGACCTCTGACACCTCTGACGATGTCACGATGTCCGAGGCGTGCTTTCCGATCAGCTCGTCGCGGGTGTATCCGAGCAGCCTGCAGATGCTGGGATTCGCGTCGGTGTAGAAGCCCTGGTCGTCAGCGATGACCAGGCCCAGCGGCATGTACTCGAACAGCGCACGGTAGAGCTGTTCTTTTTCCGTCGCCGCGATGCTGGCCAGTTTCAGGTCGGTGATGTCCTCGGAAAACACCACGATGCCACCAATCTCGTTTTCGGCGTCGGTCCAGGGCCTTACTTCCCAGCGAAGCCATTGGGTGGTGCCGTCGAGGCGCACGAACTCGTCTTCGTCCGCGACGAGCACCTCTCCGCCGAGCGCCCGTTGATGAATCTCCTTCCAGCGCTGAGGGATCTCCGGGAACACCTCGTAATGCGAACGCCCGAGTATCGCGCGCTCGTCGCCAAGGTCGTAATCGGTGATCCAGCGGTGGCTGACAGCGAGGTAGCGCATCTCCCGGTCAAACATCGCGAGCGCGGCCGGGGCGTGGTCGATGAACAGCCGCTGCAGGCGCTCGCTCTCGGCCAGCTCGGCCTGCGATCGGCGTGCCTCCGAAATATCCTGAAAGGTGCCGTGCAGGCTGACGACGCGCTTCCCCTCATGCACGGGATAGCCGACGGTCCGCACCCATTTCTTTCGGCCCGAAGGAAGCGTCAGCTGCAACTGCACATCGTAAGGTGTTCCCTCGTCAATCGCCCCGCGAATCGCCTTTTCAATCATCTGGCGATCCCTGCCGCGATAGAAATCGAGGCCGAGTTCGGCGTTCACTGGCTTGCCGGGCGGCATCTCGTGGATCTTTGCCACTTCGTCCGTCCAGCTCCCTTCACCGGTTTCGATATCGAACCGCCAGCCTCCCATCTTGGCCAGGGCCCCCATCTCGCTCAGGAGTTCTTCACGTTCCCGCAATGCTTTTTCGGTAGCGAGTCGGCGATCGACCAGCAGCATCAGCATGCCTGCCAGGAAGGTGGCGATCGGCAACACGACCAGGAAGGGCATCGCAACGATGTTTACCACTTCAGATCGAATCGATACCGGCAGCAGGTAAAGCCACATCATTGAAAAGAGGTGGACGATGAACCCGAAGGCCAGAAGCGAGGCGGCTTTGGGGAGCCACCGACGAGACATTCGTAGCCGGTAACCGGCAACGCCGATGGCAGTTGCCGTCGCAATCACCAGAAGGCCGACGTGCGTTCCCTCGCCACCGAGCCAGACTCGATATGCGCCCGCCATCATGGCAGAGATGGCCGCCGGCACCGGGCCGCCAAACAGCCCGCTGAGGCTGAGGATGACGGAACGGCCATCGAAGATGACACCCGGCATCAGATGCACAGGGAGTGACATGCCGATGACGGCGGTCGTTCCGAACAGCAGGCCGGAGGCGACTCGCGTGCTCGTTTTCCCCGGGGAAAAGCGGGTCATGAACAGCTGATACAGAATCGTCAGCGAGAGTATCAGGGTCGCGTTATTCGTCAGCCCCGCCAGCAGTTGTATCGGATCAGTCATCATCTCGATCGTGCCGCACCTGATTGTCACCATATCGTTCGGCGGTGGCGACAAACTGATCGAATTCCGCGACAAATGCGTCCACGATGTCAGGATCGAACTGCAGGCCCTTCAGTTTGACGATGATCTCTTTCGCTTCAGGATAGGGTATCGCCGGCTTATAAACCCTTTTCGAGATGAGGGCATCGAAGACATCGGCGATCGCCATCATGCGGGCCGAAACGGGGATGCGTTCACCCGACAACGCGTCTGGGTAACCTCCACCATCCCAGCGCTCGTGGTGCGAGCGGGCGATTTCCTTGGCCAGGTTCAGAAACTCGACAGGCCGTTCCACGTCTTTTTCCGCCTGCTCGATTGCCTTGGCGCCTATGGCAGCATGGGTCTTCATGATCTCCCACTCGTCCGGGGACAGCTTGCCCGGCTTCAGCAGGATCTGGTCCGGAATCCCCACCTTGCCGATATCGTGCAGCGGCGCAGACCTCGTCAGCAGATCGATATAGTGGTCCGAGATGATGCCAGCGAAGCGGGGGTGACCCTTTAGGCGCCTAGCCAGTGTCTGGACGTAGGCCTGAGTACGCAGGATGTGCTCACCGGTTTCCGGGTCTCGCGTCTCAGCCAGGTGCGCCAGGGCCCGAATGGTGACGTTCTGGATGATCTGGTTTTCCTCCATACGCCGCGACACCTCCGCTTCGAGGTATTCGTTCTTGTCGTGCAGAAAGTCACGGGCCTGCTTGAGGGCCAGGTGGGTGCGCGTTCTGGCCAGTACGACAGCCGGTTTGACCGGTTTGGTAATGTAGTCGACGGCGCCCAGTTCAAGCCCTTTCTCTTCGTCTTCGCTAGTCTCCATCGCGGTGACGAAGATCACGGGTATGTCGCTTGTGGAGGGACTTTCCTGGAGGTGGGAAAGCATCGTATAGCCATCGATGCCAGACATCATGACGTCGAGCAGTATTAGGTCGGGACGCGGTTCGGTGCCGGCGATCTGCAGTCCCCTGGCGCCGGAGTTGGCGGCCCGGACCGTGTAGTACGGCGCCAGTATTTTGCTCATGGCGGCGAGTGTCGCGGGTTCGTCATCCACGATGAGTACGGTTGCATTGCTCATCACTGGAACCTTCATAAATAAATCATCAAGTTCATGTGAATCCTGCGCATCAATCAGAAATCAACGATGTTCCTGACACGACAAGCGAAAGCATGTCTCGAGTGTACGCAATTTTGGTATTTCAGGGGGCGCCACGCGCTGGCCACGGCGACGGGAAGCAGCACCACGAGGACGCGATCTGGCGGTTTGGGTCGAATATGATCTGCCAGCGGAACTGCATCGATGCCATGTCCGTCGATGGGCTCGACGGTCGCATCGACACCGACGTCTTCGACCGCAAGGCCGCAGAGGGGCGCGAGAAGCAACGGAAGTGCCTGGAGCTGATTCGCGAATTCCAGGGCGCCAACCGGACCGGCTTCGACAGGGACATCGGTCTTCAAGAACTCGCGCAAAATCGCCGGCACGGTGTTCCGTCAGCAGTTGTCAGCGGAAAAGCGGAGCCTCCTCCGCTTCGTGCAAACGAGCTGCACCTGGAAGGACGGTCGCCTTGCGGTAGCGCACCGCCAACCGGTTGACCTGCTTGCGAAAAAAATGAGCGCATTGGAAAAGAAAAAGCCGGCTGAGCGTGCTCAGTCCGGCTTTTCTGGTATTTGGCTCCCCCGGCAAGATTCGAACTTGCGACCAACGGATTAACAGTCCGCTGCGCTACCGCTGCGCCACAGGGGAATATTGGCGAGCGCGAAGTTTACTTTTCCTGTCCCCTTTCGGTCAAGACTCTGTCACCGGCCGAATGACCAGGAAATGGCCGGGTTTTGCCGCCGGACGCCCGCCTAGGTGCAGGACACGGGCCGGTTGTCCGGGGTCTTGCTATCGACCCGCGCGCGGCCGCTGCCGTACAACACCACTGCGCGGTTGGCATCACCGGCGTCGCCCAGGCAGACCCTGAACGTGGTGTTGGTGCCCCAGGCACCGCCGTCGGCGCGGAACGTGACGGCAGGTCGTCCTGCCGTGCTGAACAGCTGCAGGCCGCGTTGCTGGGCGGCCTGCGTGCGCAGGAGTTGTTCGCTGGGACCGTGCCTGCGGTCGCCGTCGCTGTCGACGAAGACGATGTAGCCGCGCTGCCAGCCATGCGGGTCGCCGGAACAGCGGCTGCCGTCGTCGCTCGGGCACAGGGTGACATTGTCGCGGCGGGTCACCGATTCGTTGCGTGCATACCGCAGGTGGGTCAGCAGCTGGTTGGCCGTGCTTGTGATCTGGGAGCGACCGGCGAACGCCGACCAGCCGGGCAGGACCACGGCGAGCGAGATGCCGGCAACGGCGAGCGTGGTAACCAGCTCGATAAGGGTAAGGCCACGCGCGCGGCGCGGCAGTGAATTTTCGACGTCCATGTCGATCAGCCTCCTTGCTGTCAGTCGGCGCCCGTTCCATGGGCGCCAGGTTCACGGTCAGGTTGTTTCGGTACGGCAGGTAATCAGCCAATCACCTTTTCGATCCGGTCGAGGGCCTTTTCGAGGTTCTGCATGCTGGTCGCGATCGAGATGCGCGCATGACCACCCAGGCCGAATGCGGTGCCGGGTACCAGCGCCACGCCGGCATGTTCGATCAGGTGTTCGGCGAGCTGCAGGTCGTCGTT
>ERZ795048.2299-NODE-2299-length-15554-cov-4.537390_pt1 | contig 15554 bp, 15 predicted proteins | sample MGYA00375132_ERZ795048 | MGnify/ENA primary metagenome ERZ795048 (study PRJEB30177, sample SAMN05720225) | activated sludge metagenome | isolation source: Anaerobic digester | place: Hong Kong | collected 2014-12-17 ...
CCTCTTCAAAGACAATTTTTTCTTTCCAGTTAAACTGTTCGTTTATAGCCTTGCTGTTCAGGGCGATGTTTACAATATTATCCCCCAAGAGTCTATACTTAACCTTGCTTTCTGAACCCAGCCTTTCGCATACATATTGGGCAATATCATGCGTTTTTAAAAGACGGTCGCCTCCTATATTGAAATCCTGATCAATACAATTTTTTACAGAACAATGCAGGGCAGACACGAAATCGCTGACATGCAGCATATTCAACATAGGTTCGGCGTTTTCGTATCTATGGGTGTAAATCTCTTCACCCTGCAGTGCCTTGGCAATAAAATTAGACAGAAATTTCGGCCTACTGGATTCGGGTCCATATAGCAGAGACGATCTCAAAATTGTTGCTTTTAGCCCATGTTTTTTACGGTAGTGGACAATCAAATGTTCGCACAGATATTTGCTTTCCCCGTAAGGCCCTTTGGGACAGAGCGGTGTATTTTCATCAACAATCAAAATAGCATCTTTCTGGCCTTCAGGTGGCGTGCATCCCAAATAAACTTCATATGTTGATGGAAAAATAAGATGTAAATCATTGTCTACACAGACTTCCAGAACGTTACGCAGCATTGTAACTGCGTCGCCCATGGCTCGATTGGATGTATAAATCCGAGGGTTGGCTAAGTGAACGCAACATGAAACATCATATTTTTGGGCATATATATCCAAAAGAGCTGCCCCACCCAACAAATCAATTTCAGATCTATCAGGTGCGTGTAATGCGCAATCGCCCGAACACTTTGACAAAAAATTTTGTCCAATAAAACCCGTGCCACCAGTGACCAGTATGTTTGGAATTTTTTCTTTTTTATGGCTCTGGGCAGGTTCACTATTTCCCTTTGATAGGGCGGAACGTACAGCACCTAATGGTCCCAACTTAATTTCAAGCTCACCGGTTGATTGAACAACTTGATTCAATGCGTCTTCAAAGGATATTTTCTTGAATGCAGATAATAAACCGATGGCAATTGCATTGCTTCGCGATATGCCATAATCACAACCAACAACGACACGGTACCCCTGATTCAGAAACTCTAGGCCTGTTTTGATTTTATCTTGTATGGATTCTTTATTATTTCCGGATTTATCAACCAAATCGCGCACGTCCAGGAGCCGCATATTATCCTCTAATTCAATTTTAGAGGCAGGGCCTGTACCTAAAAATGGTGTAATCCAGCGTATCATCGTGCTTTTTCGTTATATTGTTCGGGCGAAATATAATTTTCGGATAATGTTCGAAGATACCATCCTGGCTGTATTTGATAAGAGGCATCTTTGCTGCCCGTTTTTAAATGCTGAAGATAGAAATCGACTTCATTAAATCCCGCCATTGCACGCAAATAGGACGATGCCGAAAATCTTGGATTAATTTCAAAGGGAATTAAAGCACCGTTTTTAACGCGCCCCTGTACGTTAATTGGGCCTGTACTGCCGACTGCTTTGGCGATATCTTCGGCCTGGCGTCTAAATTCTGAAAAATCATCTATATATCCTTGTGAATAGCCGGATGAAATGACCCCGCCACGACTACGCATCATAATAGATAATTTTGCTTCAAGAGAGCGCTTTAGAGCTATTGATCCAGCTATTGATCCATCCGTCCATGACAGCACGCCTATTGTGAACTCACCCTCGCTCTCGTCTATATATTCTTGCACGATAGGAACTATTCCTATTCGTTGAATGTATTCGGCGTAAATCATGGCTTCTTGCGCATCCAGAGCAAAGAAAACCATGGCACTGCCCCCTGAATCAGTTGAAGGCTTTACGATGCAGGGAAATTCGATGTCATTTAAATCAGAGAACACCGTAACCGCTTTTGTTTTTGGGATTGAAATATTTTTTTCTTTTAAAATTTGAAACGTTTTTTCTTTGTTCGAAAATATGTTTATAACATTGGTATTATTCGAAACGAGTTCTATTCCGTTTTCTTTTAGACGAGCTTTGGCCTGACCTAATAAAATCATAGGCTTTTCTCCGCCAGGGATAATCCATTGCGCACCACAATCTGAACATGCCTTGATTACCTCTGTAATGTAATCATCGTTGTCAACACGATATGTTTTTTGAAATTCTTTTTGATACATCCCATAAGCGACTGGCGAAATATCACAGCCATATATAATATAGCCCCCCTTCATTTTCAGGGCCTTCAACAGCTCTGTCCCTAAGGAAGCACCTCCAATGCCGGCAATCATGACTTTCATAAAGCAGGTCTTTCCCTTTAAAGCTTTTGTGCAAGATCTTTGATAACGTTACAGACCCTCTCAATATCATGATCGCTCATATCTGCATAGCCGGGCAGGTTCATGGCCCGAGCGCATATATCAAAACTATTTGGGGTTGTATGTTTGTCAACATCGTCAAAAACGGGAAGCATGCTCAGGGGCCAAAAGAATACGCGCGCATCAATATCGGCTTGCTCAAAAGCTTCTTGCATGTCCTCTCTGCTTACAGCGGCGTCCTTTGCAAAGACAACGGTCGGCATCCAATAGCCGTTAACCGTACCTTCGTGTTCTGGATTCATACTTATAACGTTGCATTGAATTAATTCTGACAAGATGTTTTCATATTTGTGAAAAACGTCCCGTTTTTTACCAATTAATTCGCCTGCCCTTTCTATTTGAGCACAGCCTAATGCCGCTTCGATATTAGACATTTTGTATTTAAAACCGATTTGCTCCGCCCAAAATTGTCTGGCCTGGCCTCTTTTGCGACCATGATTTGACAGGGTCAGAACGCGCTCATACAGTTCAGGATCATTGGTGATGAAAGCCCCCCCTTCCCCGGTCGTGAGTGTTTTTGTGCCATGAAAAGAAAATGTTCCAAAGGCGCCAAGTGTTCCTGCGTGCTGGTCTTTGTAATAAGACCCCAAGGCTTCTGCGCTGTCTTCTATCAAATGCAGATTGTGTTTTTTGCTAATCTGATTCAGGACATCCATTTCACATAGATTTCCGTAGAGATGCGTCGCGATAATAGCTTTTGTCCGGGGGGTGATCGCCTCTTCAATCCGGGCGGGATCAATGCACCACGTATCAGACAGGATGTCGATGAATACCGGATTTGCACCTAAATGAACGATTGGCGCGGCTGTAGCAATCCAATTTGTGTTGGCTAATATTACCTCATCGCCACTCTTAACACCAAGCGCCGATAACCCCATATGGATGGCTCCGGTGCAACTGGATGTCGCAATAGCATATTTTGCGCCGGTTAAATTCCTGAGGGCAGTTTCAAATTTATAAATATAATCATAACATTGCGTCCCCCAGCCGTTGCGCGCTGCATCGGTTGCATATTTAACTTCCAGATCGGAAATTGAGGGTTTTGTATAGGCTATGCGATTGTTTTTCATATTTTGTTTATTCATACTACTTTCAGTTCCGGGATTGCTGTTACAAACTTCCCTCCCCAGTCGCTAATAAAGGACATCTGGTTAATGACTTCCTCTGCGATATTCCAGGGCAAAATAAGAACATAATCCGGTTTCTTTTCCTTAATATGTTCAGGAGAATAAATTGGAATATGACCGCTCGGTGTGTACTTGCCTTGCTTGGAAGGTGCGGCGTCACATATGTAGCTCAAAAGATCCTGGCGAATGCCAGCATAGTTCAGCAGCGTGTTTCCCTTGGCCGCCGCGCCGTATGCTGCGACGATTTTACCGGCTTCTTTTTGTTCAATTAAAAATTTGCAGAGTGCGTTTTTGATTGTATCGGCTTTATTCTGGAATGCTTCGTAAATCGCTTTTGATTGCAGGCCATGCGCCTCTTCTTCCTGAAGTATTGTATCGACACTCTGCTGCGTTTGGCGCAGGTCATTATTATGACAGCCATAAATCCTTAAGCTTCCGCCGTGTGTTGGCAGGCGCTCTATATCAAAGACGCGTAAAGCGTGAGCCTCAAAAATACGCTTAACCGTATAAAGAGAAAGATATGAAAAATGCTCGTGGTAGACTGTGTCAAACTGCCTGTGTTTTATAAGTTCGAGAAGATGAGGAAATTCAAGTGTAACGGTTCCGCCTGGCTTCAGAATGTTTTTTATGCCTTTAGTGAAGTCATTAATGTCAGGCACATGCGCATAAACATTATTTCCAATAACAAGGTCTGCCATTTTTTTGTCTTGTTTCAAGGTCTGACTTGTATCAAAACCAAAAAATTCGCGCAGCACCGGAATGCCAATCGCTTCTGCAGCTTTGGCTGTGCTTTCTGTCGGCTCTATGCCTAAACACGGAATATCGTTTGCAACAAAGTTTTTAAGGAGATAACCGTCATTTGCGGCGAGTTCAATGACAAAGCTGTCACTGTTTAGATCGAGCCGTTCAATTATTGATTTACAGTAAAGCTTTGCATGTTCGAGCCATGTCTTTGAAACAGAAGAAAAATATGCATAGTCATTCGAAAATAGCGTGTCTGCGTCTGCAAAATCTTCCGTTTGCACAAGCCAGCAGTTGTTGCATGCGAAAACGCGTAGAGGGAATGTGATTTCCGGTTTGCTTAAGTCTGCTTGTGAAAGATACGCGTTGGATGGTGCAGAATATCCCAAGTCGAGAAATAATAAATCCAGTTCTTGTGAGCAATGCCTACATTTCATAGTTTAAACACCAAGTCCATTGAAATTATTATTGATAAGGGGGTGTCTTTGGTCACGCTCGGAGATGTTTCTGGCGACCAAAGGCCAGTCTATAGATAAAGCTGGATCATCATAACGTAAGCCGCCTTCAAAGTCAGGGTTATAAAATTCTGTATGGAAATAAAGCAGTTCGCTGCCTTCTTCCAAAACCTGAAAACCGTGCGCAAACCCTTCAGGAATAATGATTGTTTTTTGGTTTTCAGCACTCAACTCCAGCGCACAGTAGTTTAGGAATGTTGCTGATCCGGCGCGAATATCGACGGCTATGTCTAAAACTCTTCCTTTGAGGCAAGAAATAAATTTCATCTCAGCATGAGGAGGCTTTTGAAAGTGTATTCCTCGAACACTGCCGACGTCTTTTGTATAAGAATGATTGATTTGCTTAATTTGGCGGCCCTGAAGAACATCACCCAACTCATTTTCGCAGAATAACCGCGTAAAATGCCCCCGCTGATCACCGACGAGATTTTTTTTAAAGTAATATACGCCTTCTATATCTGTGGTTTGAATATCCATGTTCTTATGTTTATTTCGCAACCCAATCCATACCTGAATGCCGGGAATCTCCAATATATTCCTCAATCTGGGTTATTGTAGCCAACGATTGGTCTTTGTAAAAATTTTTATACCATAAAGCCGTTTTTTCAATTGCGCGATCAATCTTCCAGGTTGGATGCCAGTTCAAGGTGCTGTGCGCCTTTGCGCTGTCGAGGGTCAGGTAAGCGCTTTCATGAACGTGGTGTGCTTCATCAAGTTCCCACTGAACATCCGGCCAGGATTTTTGAAGCTGCTGTAAAATGTCCTCAACGCTAAGAATGCTGCTTGAGGAGGGACCGAAATTCCAGGCACTGGCAAAAGTCTCTTCGTTGTTTAACAGTTTTTGCCCCAGCATCAGATACCCTGACAGACAATCTAAAACATGTTGCCATGGACGCACTGCTTTGGGCGCGCGAATTTTTAATGGTGTCTGGTTGTGTACGGAACGTACAACATCAGGAATCAGGCGATCTTCGCTCCAATCCCCTCCTCCAATGACATTGCCTGCACGAACGGATGCTATCAGCGCGTTGTTCTTTGTTCTACAACTTGCTGCAAAGAAAGAGCGGCGGTAGCTTGCAATTAAAATCTCCATTGATGCTTTCGAGGCACTGTAGGGGTCGTGCCCTCCTAACGGTGCGCCTTCTTTGAAAGATTTGTCCTGTCCTGTGTTTTCGTAGCATTTATCCGTTGTTGCCAGCACAACAGCTTTTAAATCCGGTAAGTTGCGACAAGACTCCAGCAAGTGCGCCGTTCCTATAACGTTTGTTTTCCATGTCTCCAGAGGAAATGTGTAGGATCGTCGTACCAAAGATTGTGCAGCCAGATGAAATACAATCTCAGGACTGGCTTGCGTAACCACTGCTTGCGTTTCCTCAAGATTGTTGATGTTAACGGTATGACTTTGTACAGGCTTAAGGGTGTTGCTCTTTTGAGATAAAAGCGTCCAGTGGCTAGGGTCGCTTTCCGGTTCCAAGGCCAGGCATGTTACACGTGCTCCCATCATGGAAAGCCACACAGCCAGCCAGCTTCCCTTAAAGCCGGTATGTCCCGTGATTAAGACACGCCGCCCCTGATAGCTGCCGCCAAAGAGTGCACTATTATGATTTACCATATTTTCCAAGGAGCAGATTGCTCATTCCATAGTTTATTAAGATAATTTTTATCCCGCAATGTATCCATGGATTGCCAAAACCCTTTATGTTTATAGGCCCCCAATTTGCCGTCTGCGGTTAAGTCTTTTAACGGCTTTTGTTCTAAAATCGTTGCATCACCGTCTTTGATATAATCGAAGATTTCAGGCTCCATTACAAAAAAACCACCGTTGATCCAGCTTCCTGTTTGCTGCGGCTTTTCAGCAAATTCGGTGATTTTGTTTTTACCACCTTCCATTTCCAAAACGCCGAAACGTCCCGGCGGAGAGATTGCTGTTAATGTAGCGACGTTTCCGGTTTTATCATGTTGATTAATCAGGGCGGGAATATCAACATTTGAGACACCATCACCGTATGTGAAGCAAAAACGCGCGTCATCAATATAATCGCGTACGCGCAATAAACGCCCCCCTGTCATGGTATCCTGACCTGTATCAATTAGCGTTACCTTCCATGGCTCGGCTTTTTCACGGTGTACGTGCATTTCATTATTGGCAATATCGAAGGTAACATCTGACATGTGCATGAAGTAATTGGCGAAATATTCTTTGATGACATAGCCTTTATAGCCAAGACAAATGACGAAGTCATTGAGGCCGTAATGTGAATATATCTTCATGATGTGCCATAAGACAGGACGTCCACCGATTTGAACCATGGGCTTTGGTTTCAGGTCAGATTCCTCGCTGATCCGTGTTCCATAGCCGCCTGCCAAAATCACAACCTTCATGGTAAAAACCCCTTATTTTTATTCAATTGCCTCAATGCGTTTGCATCTTCTTAGCTTTATTGTAAGTTGAGAACAACAGATTTTATGTTTTATAAATTCTTCAAATAGGCCTTGTGACCTCTGAAAATTTAACACCATGCAAGATAACAATATGACAGAGAAAAAAGATCGGTTGCCTCTGGTGACAATTTCTATGCCTGTATTTAACGGCGCATCCTCTATAAGCAATGCTTTGGATTCTATTGTCGCGCAAACATATCCGAATCTTGAGATTATTGTTTCAGATAATGCCTCTGATGACGAAACTTTTGACATATGCCAGCGTTATGAAAAAAAAGATCCGCGAATTGTACTGCAACGTCAGGATAGTAATGTTGGCGTCTATGCCAATTCGCGATCGATCTGGAAGCGTGCTCGTGGGCGATATATTTTGTTTTCCGGCTGCGATGATACATGGAAACCAAATTTTATAGAAAAGCTTGTTGCGGCGCTTGAGAATAATCCACATGCAGCTTTGGCGGCCTGCCGCGCGGAGTATTACAGCGAACGTGACGAGTTTTTAGACGCCAAGCCATTAGAAAACCTTGAAAAACCCACCATATTTCAGGCAATAAAACGTCTTTATCATTTGTTATATATTGGCGAGGAGCCTAAAAATTATAATCGTTACATTCTAGGACTGTTTAATCTCGATTTGGTTAAAAAATTTATGGCTGATTATCCTGATTTGCCTGGAGACACGGCTTTTTTGTCTGCTTTTGCTTGTGATTACGGTTTTATTTTTGTTGATGAACCGTTGATGAAAAAAATTAAGAATGATAAGCCGTTTAGAGAACGTTACAAAGATGACCCCTATTCCATATCTCATAGGAAGGCAATTGAGACCCCTCTTGGGCGGATAAAAATGGATATAGAGCGATTTGCTTATCTTTTTTCTTCCAGCTTTATTTCTACGCGCTCTAAAGTTTTTGTTCTTCCTCCGGTTTGTATTGTCGTGTTTTGGGGGCTGGGGATGTCTTTTATCTGGAAATTGATAGGGCGGTTTCTTGCTGCATTTAAACGATAGGAGCCGATTGTTTTATGATACAAGATGGCAAAAAACATAGCCTGATGATTGTGGGCCAGCAAATATTGTTGAGGGTCTATATTGGTTCACATAATCTTTTTTTAAATGCACAAAACTCAAGGTGGGTATTCTAGTTGGGTATATCTTCAACAAAACGGCCAATAAAAGTGCTTTTTATCCTTCCTACCCTTCATGCAGGAGGGGCAGAGCGCGTTCTTATTACATTGATGAACTTTTTAAATCGTGAGCAGTTTGAGCCGGTTTTTGTGGCGATTAATAATGAAGGCCCGTTACGAAATCTTATTTCAAAAGACATTCCGTTTCATTCTCTGGATGGAAAAAAAGTTTCCCTGTCATTTCTAAATCTTTACAAAAAGTTAAAAGAAATACGGCCCGATATAGTGGTTTCAACGATGGCTCATGTCAATTTTATGGCGCTATTAATCAAACCTTTTTTTAAAAAAACAAAGTTTGTTGTCAGAGAAGCGGTCACGCCTTCTTATTTTTCCCAAAAATATTTGTTCAAACCCTTCATAATCCGTATGGCCTATCGTGTGCTTTATCCCTATGCCGACCTTGTGATCAGCCCTGCCCAAATGATTATTGATGAGTTCAAGAAAGATCTGGGGCTTGCTTGTAACAACCATGCCTTGCTCTACAATCCTGTGAATACCGCGAATATTTGGCTTCAAAAAGACGAAAAAGATTCCCTTTCTGAACTACGAAAAAGCGCTGTGCACTTTGTAGCATCCGGGCGTCTTCATCCTCAAAAAGGCTTTGACCGGTTGATTCAATCCTTGCCACAGCTTCGACTTGAATATGATTGGAAGATCAGCATTCTCGGAGAAGGAGAAGAAAGAAATACCTTGGAAAATCTTATCAACGACTTAGGTTTGTCCAAACACGTACATCTTTTAGGTTTACAAGACACCCCTTGGCCTTTTTATGCCTATGCAGATTGTTTTTTATTGCCGTCGCGCTTTGAAGGGCTGCCAAATGTTGTTTTGGAATCGCTTGCGTGTGGAACTCCCGTTATTGCTATGCGCTCGGCGGGTGGAATTATGGAAATTGCTGAAGCTTCTTCTCCTGGAGCCGTCACTGTTGTTGATACGATGGCGGATTTTATAGAGGCCATGGAAAGTGTACAGCCATGCCCTTCGGAAACATTTAGAGATTCACTATTGCCTCGTGCCTTTGAATGCCCGGAGATTTGCAATAAATTTGAGGGTCTTTTGAAAGACTTAGTACATCATTCCTAGGAGCGTAAGGCAATGTGCGGCGTAGTTGGCTTTATAGATTTTCATAGTGCTCACAATATAGATTCGCTAAAAAATACTGTTAGTGAAATGAATGCTCGGCTTGTTCATCGCGGGCCGGATGCATGGGGAGTGTGGTGTGATGAAAAACAAGGTGTAGCCTTGGCGCACAGGCGTCTTGCCATTATTGATTTATCTGAGCACGGAGCACAGCCTATGGTCTCTTCGAGTGGCAGATATGTTTTAAGTTACAATGGGGAGATATATAATTTTCTGTCTTTGAAGGTCAGCCTTTCTGAAAAAGGTTATAAGTTTCGCGGTACATCGGATACAGAAGTTTTTCTGGCGGCTATAGAGGAATGGGGAATTAAAGAAACTCTGCGCCGAATTAACGGTATGTTTGCTTTTGCCCTGTGGGACAAAAAAGAGCGCACGCTGTATTTAGGCCGGGATCGACTGGGGAAAAAACCGCTTTATTATGGATGGGCAGGAAAGGCTTTTGTTTTTGCCTCAGAATTAAAAGCTCTTAGAGCACACCCTTCTTTTTCAGCGGAGATAGATCGTGATGCGTTGGCTTTATATTTAAGGTGTAGCTATGTTCCCTCTCCCCGCTCTATTTACAAGAATATTCATAAACTTCCGGCAGCGTCTTTTGTTGTGTTTTCTCTGGATAAAGGAAAGGATGACCCTCCAGTTAAATATTGGGATATTAAACGCGTTGCCGAAGATGCGTGCCGTGCACCGCTTGATATTCCTTTTGAGGATGCAGCAAATGAGTTGGAGCACCTTTTGGACGAATCTGTGCGCGAACGGATGGTTTCGGATGTTCCGCTTGGCGTGTTTTTATCCGGCGGTGTAGATTCATCACTTGTGACAGCTCTGATGCAGAAAAACTCCGTCTCTGCGGTACAGAGCTTTTGCATCGGTTTTGAGGAAGCAGGGTATAATGAAGCTGAAGATGCTGCAAAAATCGCGAAGCATCTGGGGACGGATCATACAGAATTTTATGTCACAGCTGAAGAAGCGCGTAATGTCATCCCTGATTTGCCTGATATTTACGACGAGCCGTTCGCCGATCCTTCACAAATTCCAACATACCATGTCTCCCGCCTTGCCAGACGAAGTGTGAGCGTGGCTCTATCCGGGGATGGCGGAGATGAAAGTTTTGCCGGATATAACCGTTATCAACTGGCTAATAATTTGGCAAAGGGGCTATCCCCTCTTCCCTATCCTGTTAAAAAATGCATTTCCAGACTTTTGCTAAATCTGCCGCTGAGTGGGCGGGCGTGTAAATTTTTAGAACTTGTTAATGCCCGCGATGATGATGATCTCTATAGGCTGTTAATGTCCTTTTGGAAGACCCCTGAGATATTACTCAAACCTGGCCGTGAACCGTTAGATTTTATGGATATGCCGTCTCGATGTCCTGATATTGATAACTTTATACATAGAATGATGTGCGTTGATACATTGCATTATCTTCCTGATGATATTCTGGTCAAGGTTGATCGTGCCAGTATGGCTGTTTCTTTGGAAACAAGGGCCCCGCTTCTTGATTATCGCGTGATTGAATATGCATGGAAACTGCCGATCGCGATGAAAATGCATCAAGGCAGAGGAAAACGGATATTGAGAGCAATTTTGGAGCGGCATGTTCCGGCTACTCTTTTTGAACGTCCTAAACAGGGATTTGGCATTCCTCACGGTCAATGGCTACGAGGCCCTTTACGTGAGTGGGCGGAAACTCTTCTGAGCGAAAAAAGGCTTGAAGAAGAAGGTTTCTTTAACACGGAGCCAATACGGAAAAAATGGCAAGAGCATGTATCGAGAAAAAATGATTGGGGCTACCTACTTTGGAGTATCTTGATGTTCCAGGCCTGGCTTGAAAGACAGAAGTCTTGAAATTCATTAAAGCATAGTTGCACCCCCTTTCCCTACAGCGTATATACCTCTCATGGCTTACGATCTTTTATCTCCCCCTGTTCTCACAGCTCTTGGTATATGCGTTGCGGCAGCGGCGGCAACGATGCTGGGCGGTTTTTCTATCATAAAAGCACGGGAGTCCAATCCCCGGATGCTGGCTTTTGGCTTGGCATTTGCCGGTGGGGCGATGGTTTATATTTCTTTGGTTGAGATTTTTTGGAAATCTTATCAGTCTTTTGGGGAGATTTTGCCGGAAAAAGAAGCATACACTTCTGCAACACTGGCGTTTTTTGGCGGGGTGGTACTTTTAATGTTAATTGACCGGCTTGTTCCTAACCCGCACAATAAGCTGACTGCACCGCATGATGAAAGTAAGTCCCACCTGAAGCGTGTGGGATTGTTGGCAGCTTTGGCTATTACAGTTCACAATTTCCCGGAAGGCATGGCAACGTTCTTTGCGACGCTGGAAGACCCGGTGGTTGGGGCTTCTCTGGCTTTTGCGATTGCTATTCACAATATTCCTGAGGGAGTTTCGATCGCTATTCCCGTATATTACGCAACCGGTGATAAAAAACTGACTCTGTTGGCATGTTTACTTTCCTCTGTGGCCGAGCCTATTGGGGCATTGGCCGGGTATTTGGTACTGGCTCCTTTCCTTACCCCTTTCGTGTTTGGAAGCGTTTTTGGGGTGATTGCCGGGGCGATGGTGTTTTTGTCTCTGGATGAGCTTTTGCCGACTGCAAAGCGTTACTCAAGTGGACATGACGCGGTTTACGGTATGGTTATTGGCATGGCCAGCATTGCGCTGAGCCTGATTTTGTTTAAATAGCATCATTTTCTTGACACCTATTGCCGGATGTGTATATTTCGTGGCTTCGAGCATAATGTACAAGAAAGCGGGCTTGAGCCCCTCAATACGAATTTGAAGTGAGATAAGACATGTTTGCAGTTATTCGCACCGGTGGGAAGCAGTATAAAGTCCAAAAAGATGACAAAATTGAGGTAGAGAAGCTGGACGTTGAAGCCGGTAAATCTGTTGATTTTGATGAAGTCCTGTTCGTAGATGGTAAAATTGGCGCACCTTTGGTTAAAGGCGCGAAAGTTGTGGCCAAGGTTTTGGAGCAAAAGCGCGCCCCGAAAATCACGATTTTTAAAAAGAAACGTCGTCAAAATTACCGCCGTAAAAAAGGGCATCGTCAAAATCTGACATTGCTGCAAATTACGGACATTAAAGCGGCCTAAGGCCTTTTGAAAAAACATTTTTAAGGAGATTAAAGCATGGCACATAAAAAAGCAGGCGGGAGTTCCAGAAACGGCCGGGATTCAGCAGGGCGCCGTCTTGGTGTTAAGAAATATGCCGGTGAAGATGTGCTTGCAGGTAACATCCTTGTGCGTCAGCGCGGTACGAAGTACAAGCCGGGTAAAAATGTCGGTCTGGGTAAAGACCACACGATTTTCTCTCTGGTTGATGGTGAGGTGTTGTTCACACGCAGCAAAAGCGATCGGCCGGTTGTGAATGTTGTTCCAGCTAACGATACAGCCGCAAACCAGCAAGCAGCAGAATAATTTAGAATATTGGAATAGCTGGAATATTGGATGATTGGAAATATTCCAGTCATCCTTTTTCTTTTTTGGCGATTTTTCTAACATTCCAATCTCCAACATTCTAATATCCAGACAATGAAATTTCTTGATGAAGCAAAGATCTATCTCCAAAGCGGACACGGCGGACCAGGCTGTGTGAGCTTTCGGCGTGAGAAATATGTGGAATTTGGCGGTCCGGATGGCGGTAATGGCGGCAAAGGCGGCGATGTGGTGTTTGAGGTTGTTGATACACTCAATACACTGATTGATTTTCGTTATCAGCAGCATTTTCGGGCGCGGCCCGGTGAAAACGGTAAAGGCGCGAACCGCACTGGTGCGCACGGAGAGGATTGTATTGTAAAAGTTCCTGTCGGAACGCAGATCTTGGACGAGGACAAAGAGACGGTGCTAGCCGATTTCACGAAAGCCGGAGAGCGCCAGTTATTCCTTAAAGGCGGCGATGGCGGTTTTGGCAATGCGCATTACAAAAGCGCAACCAATCAGGCACCGCGTAAATCGACGCCTGGCTGGCCGGGGCAAGAGGCGGCAGTTTGGCTACGGTTGAAGCTGATTGCCGATGCGGGGCTGGTGGGCCTGCCGAATGCCGGAAAATCTACATTTTTGGCGGCGTGTTCGAATGCCAAGCCGAAGATTGCGGATTATCCATTTACGACGCTACATCCTAATCTTGGCGTGGTCAAAGCCGGTGAACAGGAGATTGTGATTGCTGATATTCCCGGTTTGATTGAGGGTGCGCACGAAGGCCATGGTCTCGGGGATCGTTTTCTTGGCCATATTGAACGAACCAATGTGATTTTGTACCTGATTGATTGCACACAAGATGATGTCGCTGAGGCGTACACCACCATAAGAAATGAGTTGAAAGAATACGGACATTATATTGATAAAAAAGAAGAAATTATTGTTTTGAATAAGGTTGATGCGCTGGGAGATGAACTGGCTGAGGAGCAGGCTAAGGCTTTGCGCGCGGTTGTGGATAAGCCTGTGTATAAAATGTCAGGCGTTTCCGGTCAGGGCGTTTCCGAGGTTGTGTATGCTTTGGATAAGGCCATAAAAAAGGTAAAAACAAGCGCTCTGCCCCAGGATGAGGAGTTTGCACCGTGAGCTCCAAGACACGTACAGTTGATATTCTCAAGATCTGTCAGATACTGGTCATCAAAATTGGTACGGCTTTGGTGACGCAGAGCGACGGGAGCGGCGTGCGTCAAGACTGGCTGGATGCGCTGGCCGAGGATGTAAAGTCCCTGCGTGAGCGCGGGATACAGGTGGTGATTGTGACCTCCGGCGCAGTGGCGCTGGGGCGTAAAGCCTTGCATATCGATATGAATACGCCGCCGGCGGCAATTCCGTTGGAAAAGAAGCAGGCGGCCTCGGCTGTCGGGCAATATCATCTTTTCCATGCCTATCACCAGAGCTTTGCGCATCAGGGGCTGGAACTGGCTCAAGTTTTGCTAACTATGTCGGAAACCGAGAACTGGCGAATGCATTTGAACGCCCGCGCCACGCTGGGCGCACTCATGGCGCAGGGGATTGTGCCGGTGATCAACGAAAATGACACGATTTCGACAGGAGAGATCCGCTTTGGCGATAATGACCGGCTGGCGGCGCGTGTGGCGCAGATGATCGATGCCGATTCGGTGTTATTGTTGTCGACTACTGACGGGCTTTATACCGACCATCCGGGGCATAATCCGGAGGCCGTGCATATTCCCTTGGTTGAAAAGATTACTACCGAACATGTGAAAATGGCCGGAGATGCTGTTCCGGGGCTGAGCACCGGGGGGATGAAGAGCAAGGTGGAAGCGGCGCAGGCGGCGACTAGCACGGGTATTCATTTGATTATTGCTGACGGGCTTGAAAAACATGTCTTACGGGATGTTTTTGAGGACTTTAAGACACGCACGACGGTGTTTTTAGCACAAAAAAGCACTAAAACAGCGAAAAAACGCTGGATGAGCGCCCATTTAAGACCAAAAGGCACCTATGTTCTCGATAAAGGGGCCTCAAAAGCGCTCAAAAATGGGAAAAGCCTGCTTCCGGTTGGAGTTATGGCGCTTGAAGGGCATTTTGAGCGCGGCGATGTGATTGAAATCAAGCATTCCAACGGTGATCGTCTGGGGATGGGCTTATCGGCCTATTCTTCCGATGACGCACAGAAAATTATCGGCAAAAGCAGCGATGAAATCCCTTCTATTCTGGGCTATGCCGGGCGCAGCGAACTCATCCACCGCAATGATATGGTCTTGCAGGACGCATAAGGTCATGCCATGCTCTAGGCATGAGAACAGACACACCGAAAACGATTTATCTTAAAGATTATAAGCCCTATCCCTACAAAATTGAGGCCATTGAGCTGAATTTTGACATTCATGACGGGTATTGCGTTGTTAAATCCGTGATGCAGGTCTCGACGCCCGATCATTGCCGCGAGGATATGTTTCTGAATGGCGAGCATCTGGAACTGATGAATATCAGCCTGAATGGTGAAAAGCTTGCGAATTATCACAAGGATGATACGGGGCTTACCCTGCCCTGCCCGGGTTTGAAAGACTTCACGCTGGAGATTACGACGCGAATTCACCCGGAAGACAATACGCGGCTGGAGGGGCTGTAT
>ERZ795048.2303-NODE-2303-length-15536-cov-6.866804_pt1 | contig 15536 bp, 15 predicted proteins | sample MGYA00375132_ERZ795048 | MGnify/ENA primary metagenome ERZ795048 (study PRJEB30177, sample SAMN05720225) | activated sludge metagenome | isolation source: Anaerobic digester | place: Hong Kong | collected 2014-12-17 ...
TAAATTTATTATAATTGTAGCCACAATAAAGCAAGGGGTTGCAACCAGCAAGCAAGGGGTTGCAACCCCTTGCTTTTAACATGCACAAAATCAAAAAAACATACATATAAATAATTTAATAGTTATGGACAAACCTCCATACTGTTTTCCAGAATCGTACAGGACTGTCCTTATAGTTGTATGAGATGGTCAGCATAATCTGGACATCCTGTCCTTTGCTGACAGGCGTTCATCGTGAACGCACCCGGCATGGAGTTTACCCCGGCTGATAATGCCGGGGCTGACGCTCCAGCCGGTATGACAAAAAATTACTTTTGGGGCATCCCCGTTGGATAGCTTTTAACTGAAATAAGTTTAGGGATTAATACTGGCGATATTTAAAGGAATATATTAAAATACGAGTTTATATATGGAAAGAGAGAGAAAACTTACTGTTGCAATCCTTGCCATGCTGATACTTGTAGCTGTAATAGCTATTGTTGATATCAGTTTTAAAATTGAAGAGAAACATTCGCGTGAAATCAAACTGACACTTCCCGATATCGGAGCCGGGATCGGCATTGTCCGTGTTGAAGGCCCGATTGAACTTTCCTCGCGCCCGGGACCTTTTGGTATGCCTGAAGGGGCTGAAGCTGTTGTTAAAAGGCTGGATTCACTTGAAAAGGACAGTAATATCAGGGCTGTTGTTTTGAGGATAAATTCACCTGGTGGAACGGTTGCCGCAACACAGGAAATATATGAAAAGATAATGAAGCTGCGGAAAAAGAATATTCCGGTTGTCGCTTCAATGGGGGACCTGGCAGCGTCTGGAGGTTATTATGTAGCTGCTGCGTGTAATCATATAGTTGCCAATTACGGGACTGTAACCGGTTCTATCGGAGTAATAGCGTACTCGCCGAATCTCAGACGTCTTTTTGATAAATTCGGCATAAAAATGAATGTAATAAAAAGCGGTAAGTACAAGGACATTCTTGCTTCACACAGGGATATGAGCAGGGATGAAAGGGTACTTCTTCAGGAACTGATAGATTCATCTTACGGGAAGTTCGTGAAGGATGTTGCTGTGGGACGAAACATGAGTGAACTCGATATTATGAAGGTCGCTGACGGAAGGATTATGAGCGGAATAACTGCCCTTGAAAATAAGCTTGTTGATCAGATGGGGACTTTTGAAGATGCTATTGCAAAGGCAAGGGAGCTTGCAGGCCTTGATGAGGATTCGCCGGTTTACGAGGAAAAAACATCCCCTTTTAATGAATTTTTCGGGACTCTTAATAGTATTTTGAGGGGCAGCAGTTTACCGGGCAGTGAAGTGCTTTATCCTGTTTATAAACTTGAGTACAGGTATATGCGATGAAACTTGAATCTTTCAGAACCCTTGCCTGGGCGGATTTTTTCCTGTATTCAATGATTGACCCCAGGGCCCTTTACAGACGGATTAAACAGAAGGAACCGGATCCATTCTGGATTAGTTTTATTGTACCCGCCTCAGTGTCTCTTTCAGGTATACTTACTATTTCACTTATGGGCAGGGAATCGGCCTTTTTTTATTATAAGCTTAGTTATGGCTGGATATTTGTATTTCTTTATACATTTCTGAAGACTGTAATTTATGCTTCACTTATTGATGTGGCGGCACAATTTTCAGGGCTTAAGGGGAATATAAGGGAGGTAATCTCTTCCGTAAACTTTTCAATGCTTCCTGAACTGTTTATTCTACCTGCAGCGTATCCGTTTATTGTCGGAGATTTTATACCCCTGTTCTTTTATGTTCTCTTCTCACTTGTCTGTTTTGTCTGGCATGTTCTGATCCTTGTGCAGGCAATATCTGAAATGCATATAATTGATTTCGGAAAGGCATTCCTGATCTATATAATGCCTGCGGTTTTTACAGGTATTGTTTTTATCCTGATGGCGGTTATGTTTTTTATAAACGCTCTGGGATATTTTTCGTCAATAATGTAAATAAAAAGGCCGCTGTTTAACAGCGGCCTTTAAAATTATAAGTATTAAAAAATTACTTGGCTTCTTTGGCTATTCCGGCAAACCAGAGAGCTGTGGGTCCGTCACCTTCAAGCTTCAGTGAACCGTTCTGAAGTGCTTCCATTGTTTTTCCTGATTTCATGGCATTAAATGCTGTTGCTGCATCACTCCATGTGAGAGATACGGCCGGATTGTCAGCGATTCCGCCGGTTGAGGTTATTTCACCATTATTAAAAGTGAAATATCTGCCTTTTGAATTGTCAGCGGTCTTGATTTGTACCACACAATTTTTTTCTGAGACCTTCTTTTTGAACTCAGCGTCTTTCCCGGTCTTTTTTATAAGTTTTTTGCCGAGAATGAAAAGCAGAAGTTTGAATTTCATGAATACCCCCCTATTGTTTTATAATAATGCGTTTACCGCTATTATTCAGGACCTAACAGAGTTTTTCTATTGCTCCCCTGATCCTTTTCAGACCCTCTTTAAGGTTTGAGTCTGAGGTGGCGAAAGATATCCTGATATATTCATCAGAACCGAAGCCTATACCGGGAACAACAGCTGTCCCTGCCTCATTGAGTAGATAAGCGGAGAAGCTGGATGATTTATATGTATCTTTATATTTTTCAGAAGCTTTTTCCCACCCTTTCAATTCATATACACCTGATATTTTCGGGAAAGCATAAAATGCGCCTTCAGGTTTATTGCATGTTATTCCGGGTATATCATTTAAACCTTCGATGACAAAGTTCCTTCTTCTGTTGAAGGCCTCGAGCATATTGTCGAGAACAGTCTGATCGCCGGTTAATGCTTCAATTGCCGCCCATTGGGAGATCGTTGTCGGATTGGAGGTTGACTGTCCCTGAAGAATATCCATCTTTTTAATTATATCTTCATTTCCGGCTGTATAACCGATCCTCCATCCGGTCATGGCATAAGTTTTTGATACACCATTTAGAACAATGGTCCTTTCCTTCATTGAATCTGAAATGTTTGCTATATTTGAAAATTTGAATCCGTCATAGATAATATTTTCATAGATGTCATCTGAAATGGGGATAACATCTGTTTTTTCGAGAATAGATGCGAACACGGCAAGTTCTTCTTTTGTATAAGCCGCGCCTGTTGGGTTTGATGGAGAATTGATGACAACAGCCCTTGTCTTCGATGTTATACTTGTTTCAAGTTGTTCGGGTGTTATTTTGAAACCGGTATCTGAACTGGTCTCAATAAAAACAGGGGTTCCTCCTGCAAGCTTTACCATGTCAGGGTATGAGACCCAGTACGGGGAGGGTATAATAACCTCATCTCCTGCATCAATCAATACCTGCATAAGATTATAAAAGGAGTGTTTACCTCCGCAGTTAATTATTATTTCAGATTTTTTATAATTAAGGTTATTATCACGCTTGAATTTTTCAACAACTGCTTCTTTTAATTCCGGTAATCCCCCTGCGGGAGTATATTTGGTTTTGCCGGATTCAATCGCTTTAATTGCTGCTTCCTTTATATGCAGAGGAGTATCAAAATCAGGTTCGCCTGAACCGAAACCTATTATATCAACACCCTCTGCTCTAAGTTGTGCTGCCATCGCTGTTACAGCCATTGTAGGGGAGGGTTTTACCTGTAAAATTCTGTTGGAAAATTTCATATACTGACCTGTTATTTAATCAAATTTTAAAAGAAAAAAAAGGAGTTGATGTAAAATTGAGTAATGTATTAGAGTCGGTCAATACATGATGTCAAGTTTTTTTCAGATAAGAGCATATTTATTAAATTATATATGTCGTCAGTTTTAAAATACTGCGGTTATGCCTCTGTATTATACTATTTCAATATTAAAAATTAAAATTACATTTTTGAAATAAATTACTTATTGAAATTTTATTAAGGTTATAATATGGAGTATTCAATTAAAAATTTTTAATATATTAAACATGTTTCCGGAATTATTTCTGTTTGTCCAAATTCTGATAAATTCATCATAATAAAAAATCAGACAGAGTGACATATAATTTGAATGTACCCTGAAAGGGGAATGAATCTATGAACTACGCAAATCCAGGTATTAAAGCACAGGGAGATATATGAAAGTTAAACTCTGGGGAGTAAGAGGATCGATTCCGACACCGCTCAGTTCAGATACGATTGAACAGAAACTTGTAAAAGCTTTAACCTTTGCAAGGCCGGGTGATATATCTTCAGAAGAGGCGGTAAAGTCTTTTGTTGATACTCTTCCTCTATATATAAAGGGGACTTACGGGGGGAATACGACCTGTATAGAAGTTCTGACAGATTCCGGTGAGCTTATAATAATTGACTGCGGTTCAGGCCTTATGCATCTGGGGCGTACACTAATGACCGGTGATTTCGGTAAGGGGACAGGCGTTGCAAATATATTTCTCACTCATACTCACTGGGACCATATTCAGGGTATACCTTTCTTTACACCTTTTTATATTAAGGGGAACAGGTTTAATTTTTATTCCCCCATGGATGACCTTAAGGAGAGAATAGATTATCAGCAGGCTGAAACACATTTCCCTGTAACATTTGATAATATGCAGGCTTCCAAACGTTTTTTCAAGGTCAATGCCGATGAGGAATTTTATATTAATGATGTAAAAATATACACAAAAAGTATGCCCCATCCGGGCGGCGCCTTCGGTATAAGGGTTGAGGAGGGGGACAAGGTCTTTGTTTACACAAGTGACTGTGAGTTCAGTATTAATGAAATAGATAACATTCAGAGTTACGAGCCTTTATTTAACAGCGCTAATGTTGCGCTCTTTGACGCACAGTATACGTTTCATGAATCCCTGATTGATAAAATAACCTGGGGGCATTCATCCGCAACTATTGCTATAGATATAGCGGATAAATACGATATTCAAAAACTTGTTCTGTTCCATCATGATCCTACCTATGATGATGAAAAACTCAACAGCGTAATTTCAAATGCCAGGACTTACATCAATGTTAATAAGAAAATCAGGGATGACCTTGAAGTGGAACTGGCGACTGAGGGTATGGTATTTGAGTTCTGATTAGCCGAGTTTTTCCATGCGTTCAATGGCTGTTGTTTTGCCGAGAACAATAAGAATATTCCCTTCATTTATTATTTCGTCAGCCGGCGGCGCTATGATTGTGTGCTGAGGGTTGTCTTCAGTTGCAAGATTGTCTGCAATGTTTTTGATCCCGAGAATCTGGCATCTGTATCTCGCGCTTATATTCAGCTCCCGTAAATTTTTACCTATAAAACTGGGTGGAGGGGTTACTTCAATAATTGAATATTCTTCGGTAAGCGGCAGATAATCAACGGCATTATCCATGGAAATTGTTTTTCCGATTCTTACGGCCATGTCCTTTTCAGGGAAAATTACTGAATCCACTCCCAGCTTATGGAGAATTTTTTCGTGATCATCTGAAATGGCTCTTGCTATAATTTTTTTTACACCCGCCTCCTTAAGGTATAAGGCAATAAGAATACTCGATACCATCTCCTGGCCTATACTGAGAATGACCGCGTCATACTCGGCAATACCGATTGAATCGAGGATGGTTTTACTTGCCGGATTCCCGATAATGGCATGAGTAAGAAAATCTTTTGCTTTTTCAACTGTATTCCTGTCTAAATCTATTCCCAGTACCTCGCATTTGTTTTCAACAAGGCTTTTTGCTATATTCATTCCGAAATTTCCAAGACCTATTACAGCAAATTTTTTCATAATTTTACCCTATCATTATATTTTCATCAGCGATTTCTATATCAGTATATTTCCTTTTAACTGTTATTGCAGTTATAATTGCAAAAGGCCCGACCCGTCCGACCAGCATTACTATTATCAGAAGAAGTTTGCTCAGATCCGGGAAACGCGGTGTTATCCCTGTTGAAAGTCCCACTGTGCCGAAGGCGGAAATTACTTCGAACATGACCTGGAGGAACGAATTTTTTTCATCAAAAGAATGAAAAGAAAGTATTGTTATGGTGGACGCATAAATAAATATGAAAGAGAGAATTACCAGTGTCATGCTTTTATTTATGACGTCTTCATTGATTGATCTGTTGAAGAAAACCACCTGGCGATGGCCCCTGAATTTGGATATTACAATGCCGCTTATGACAGCGAAAGTCGTGGTCTTTATCCCTCCTGCCATAGAACCGGGTGACCCTCCGATGAACATAAGAATCATCATTACCGAGAGGGTGCTGTGCCGCAGGGTCGCTATATCCATGCTGTTGAAGCCCGCTGTCCGGCATGTTATTGACTGAAAAAATGAATTCAGAAATTTTCCTGCCAGAGTCATATCTTTCATGTTATGATTCCATTCCAGGAGAAGAAACAGAAAGGCCCCTCCTGCAATCAGAATAACTGTAGAGGAGATAACAATTTTGGAATGAAGTGAAAATTGCCTGAAAATGGATTTCTCTTTAATGATTTTCATATTCGCCAGTTCGGTCAGAACAATGAAGCCCAGGCCTCCAAGGATAACGTTAAAAGATATGGCAAGAATTACTAACGGATTATCCTGGTAAGGTATAAGACTTGATGAAAAAGTGGAAAAACCCGCGTTGCAGAATGAGGAAACCGAATGAAATACCGAAAACCAGAGAGAATCATGCAGTCCGAAGTTTTTAATGAATTGAGTGAAAAGAACAGCCGCAGTTAATGCTTCAATACTGAAAGTATAAAGAAGAATTTTCCTGAGTATCTGGGCCGGGGGGATAATCGCCACCTGATTATATATCTCACCAAACGCGAACCTCCACTTCAGGGAGAAACTTCCTCCGAACATTGAGAATATTCCGATGGTAAACGTCATAATACCAAGACCGCCGATCTGGATGAGCATGAGAATTATTGCCTGCCCCGGAAAAGTGAAATCTTTTCCTGTATCAAGAACAATAAGTCCGGTTACACACACTGATGAAGTGGAAGTAAAGAGGGCATCAGTATATGTTATCCCGTTTACTGTAGCTCCCGGCAGTTTAAGAAGAAAGGCGCCTGTAATTATTAAAAGCAGAAAACTTGCAACAAACTGTTGTACTGGTGAGAGTCGGGAAAGTAATTTCCTCTTTATAGATTTCATATTTTCATTACTTGTTTAGATTAACAGCAATAATAAATATATATTATCGCTGTCAATAAAAAACAGTTTTTTTGCTGTAATCAGCCGGGTAGTTTTGAATCTCTGGGATAGTGAATAATCATGTCATAAAGTATCTCAGTTAATGATTTCATATGTTTGATTCTGCTTTCCTGGTTGATGCCCGGCAGTTTGTTGTAAGACACAGAGATACCTACTATGCTTGCGTAAATATATCGCGACAGCGGGCGGGGGTTATCTGAGAATTTCATCAGTTTAAAAATACGGTCTATTCTCATTAAAGATTCGTTCATAACATCTACAAGGGCTTTGCTTGAGTCTATGTTCAGGTTCCCCTGAGACATCAGTATTGTCATCATTCTGAAATAAGTATCATTTTCAGATATAAAATCGATATATATATTAAGAACTTTTTTTAAACTTTCTTCAGGGCTTTTTTCGTCAAAGAATCTGTCAAGCGTGTCATTGAATTTGTTTTGTGTCCTTACGGCAGCGGCGATAAGTATGGCTTCCTGATTCGGGAAAAATCTGTAAATTGAGGATGTTGCCATTCCTGCTTCATCAGCTATTTCTCTCATTGTGGCTTTGTCAACCGGTTTTGTCGCAAATACCCTTTCAGCAGCATCAATGATGAGGTCTTTTCTGGCCTCTCTTTCTCTGCTTTTCAATGTTTTAAGTGTAACTTTTTCTTCCATTTAATAAATTAACCAACCTGTTTTTAAAAAGCATTGTCATTACTGAAAATGAAAAATCAAGAAAAAAAGATGAAATTTGTTTATTTTATGAGAATAATGTTCATAATTAAACTGAATTGTGTATAGAATAGCAGTAATAATTCTTAAATATATATTTTAGTGTAAAAATACAAATTATTTACCCCCGCTGCCTTCGGCGGCGGGGTAATAGAACATTTTTTACCTGAAAGAGGTTAAGGAATAAATATTAATAAAATAGAGAAACAGTCTTGTTTAAAAAGGAAAATCCGCTTCAATTATTTTTTCTTTTTTCTTTACCTGCGGCAGTTTAGCTGAGTCATGTTTTTTCAGGCCTTCAACATAAATAGCACGTAAGGGCCTTACCGGGCAGGCGTATTCACAGGCTCCGCAACCTGTACATATTTCACTGTTGATTTCAGGGATTACGAGACCGTTTTTAAAAGGCACCATGTGAACAGCTTTTGTAGGACAATGTTCAGAACAGGCACCGCAGTCAGTACCACTGGTATAGGTGATACAGTTTTCAATTACAAAAACCGATTTTCCGGTCCGGATTTGCTTTTTTTCATCCAGGTCTTTCAGCCTTATTGCTCCCGTAGGGCATATCTCCCCGCAGAGAGTACAGTCGTAATTACAGAACCCTGAATTGAAATCCATGAACGGCTGCATGATTCCGATAAGGCCGTATTGCATAACCGACGGTTGAAGAACTTTTGTGGGGCAAACTGAGATACATAGAGAACATGCCGTGCAGCGGCTGTTCAATAAGTCAATGGAAACAGACCCCGGGGGGGAGGAGAAACTTTTCCGTTTATACTGCTTCTGTTTCAATGGCTCCTGATAATACAGAACAGTCTTATTATTTTCTTTCGACTGGAGGAGGGAGGGAAATAAAATAATTCCGGCAAGAAAACTCATCCTGGTTATTTCACCTGAACCTGGAGTTTTCTTTTTAACCGGAGCAGGGGAAAAACCTGTAAAGGAAATACTGCCGTTCGGACATTGATTAAGGCAGTTGAAACAGGCTATACACCTTCCTGAATCTATATAATTTGTTTTATGATCAATGCACTCACTTTTGCAGATCTTTTCACATTTACCGCAATGTATGCAGCTGTTTTCATCTATCGATAATCTGAAAAGAGATATACGTGATATAAGAGATAGGAACCCGCCAACCGGACAGAACCGGTTGCAGTAGTATCGTCCCCGGAACATGCTCAGTATCATGATTAAACCGAAAATGGATAGTGAAAAGGCTGCGGCAATTGATGATATGTTTTTTTCAAATGAATGAATAAAGAATATGTCCTTTTTTATCAGTAAACCAGCCAGTTCATTATTTAATTTCATAAGAGGTAACGAGGCCGTGTGGGTGAGAAATCTTCCGAATATACTGAACGGATCAAGCCACAGCAGGAGGGTCGTACCAGAGATAATAAAGGAGATGGCCATAACTGCGAGAATAGAGTAAAAAAGCATATATCCCGGTTTTGAATAGCTGAATCCTTTTTTTCTGAATAGTATCCCTCCAAGACGTATAAAGATGTCCTGGAAGAAACCGAGTGGACAGATAAAAGAACAGTATGTCCTGCCATAGAGGAATGTAAGGAGTATTATGAAAATGAATCCGGTTCCAGCCGCGGATATGACAGTTGTAAAAGAAAGAAATGACGGGATAAACTGCAGAAAATGTGAAAGATTGATAAACCACGAAGAAGCTACTTTATAAAAATCGGTAAAGACAATTATAAGGGAAACTGAAATTATGGATGAAACAATTATTCTGAAAAATTTAAAATTTTTCATATCAGATAGTTATTCGTTTAATTTTTATACTTTTAAGGTCGTTCTTCCCGATACCCATATCTCCGGCATATTTAATATACCTTATATCAGTCGGGGCCTTAAGCCCTGAAGTTTTAGCAAGAACCATGGCTGATGCGGAATCCGCGATAACAGGGTCTGTTGACATAAACAGGTATTTCATCCTGCTTGTATCGGAAGTACTGTAGCCCCTGGGACCATTCCTTGTCATTACCCTCCAGCCGTCAATTATGATCAGATCAGGTTTCCTCAGTGTTGAAAAGTCGGCAATACATTGATGAAGTCCGCTTCTGTGCCATTCACCGCGATCCCATACAACGCCCATCAGATTTTTCATTGATGCTGTCAGACCGGTTGATGAATGATGTTTAAGAACGGGAATATTTATCACTGTGTCACATTGCAGAAACAGTTTGTGAACCAGAGCTTCTTTAAGTATTCTGCCGCGGGGAATCATGGTGCTAATGTAGTAGTCTTTTGATGAGGCGGGTATAAGTTCAGCGCCCGCTTTTGCCGCGGCGTTTTGAATGCCGCTTTTTTTATAGCAGTTCTGCCATTGATCGCAGGTATGATCAAAGATATATACTTTTGACGCTCCGGCTTTATAGCATGCCCGGATAAGAGCCTCCACCAGTTCGGGATTAGTGTTGGCGCCATATTCGGGGGATCTATCCCATCCTATATTCGGTTTTATAAGAACAGTCCCGCCTCTTTTTACAAAACGCTCCAGCCCGCCGAGATGTTTTATCCCCGCATGTAAGAGGTCAGATGGTTTGTTACCTCCTTTCAGAGCAATAAGAGCTGCTCCGTCACCGGAAGTATCCCGCGCTTCAAGATTTCTTTTTAAAAACGAAGGAAGGATAAATGACAGCAGTGAAAGAGATGCGATTTCTGAAAAAATTTTAATGAATTTTTTTCTTGTTATCATTATGAGTACACTCCCCGGGAGACTTTGAGGAAAAAGATAGATGTAATTTAATGTAATAAATGATTATAAACAATGAGGAATTGTAAAAAAAATTATATTAATAGTCAGTAATAATTCCTAAAGATATATTTTGGTGTAAAAAATAAAGAAATATATACCCCCGCCGCTTCGCGGCGGGGGTAATAGAGCTTTTTTAACATGAAATAAGTTAAGGAATAAATACTGATTAATATTAGAATTTTAATAGAATATGGGATGGCTCGTTGCATCCCATATTCTATTTGACTTTACTCGCCGTGGGGGACTTAAGTTTAAAAAGGTCTTCCACTGTTTCTTTTATAACAGGATCATTCGTATTCTTGCAGTAAACCGAATATTTCAGGATCGGAATCCTGACACTTTTAAAACTTTCACGATAAAATTCAGTTTTGAAAATGAGGTAATATCCTTTAATGGTTTTGCCGTAGCTGAATATTGCTGAGTGTTTTTTCCTCTGGTCTATATCAGCGAATTTTACGCTGAAGCCGTAGACATCAGAAAAAATACTTTTTTTGTCTTTTCTTTCTAAAACACTTTTAAGTTCATCAATTGATTTCATCGGATCAGTGTAATTATTTTTATAAATGGAACCGTTTATGATGTCCCTTTTAAGCCTGTCAACGTCAGTGGTAAAGAAGCTGGAGGATGACTCCTCGAGATCACGCAGCTCATCTGTAACAGGATTATATTCTGTTACAGACTTAATAGTTTTATAATCATCATCAAGTGTAATTAGAATAATACGTTTTTCAGGCTGAGTAAAGTCACCTATTATTATTTTTGTTACATTATCAATTGACTGAAGAAAAAAATAGTTCTTATTATCCTGTGTAACAGGGAAGAATTTTAACCTGCCGGGCTCGACAGATTTTATCTGAAGGTCAGTGGTTACAGAGAAAACCAGGGATGAAGCCAGAAGAAATGTTATAATTGAGAATATCTTTTTTTTCATTGGCATATACCTCTCATTTAGTATTAATAAAAAAATGGTAAAATTTCAATATTTCTTTTAAAAATAGAGTTTTAAATGTGCTTTAATTATAAATAATAAGTTTATTTCAGTAATAATTCCTAAATTTGCATTTTAGTATAAAAGTAAAAATTATTTACCCCCGCCGCCTTCAGCGACGGGGGTAATAGAGCATTTTTTACCTGAAATAAGTTAAGGAATAAATAGTAAATTTATTTAATCATTATGTGTTATAAAATATTGAATTATTGTTATTTTATGTTTATAAAATGAATGGTTTTGCAAAGCCCGCTTTAATTATATCAATACGGCTGATTTTTAAATATCCAGTTATACTTAGTATTTGAAAATTATCTGTTTTATCGTTATAAATGGAGGTCGATTAATATAAGGCCGATTGATAGAAGGTGCTTAATTTTATTGAGACAATTTTCCATTATTGATTATTACATCATTTCCTCCTTCAACTTTTATACAGGAACCTGTTTCCTTAATCCTTATGAAAGCACCATCGGGTGCTCCTCCCATCTGTGTTGTATTACCGCTTATCGAGGAGTGGGTTGTTCCTCCCATCCTGACTTCAATTTGATATCCGCGGGAGTCACGGTTGACAAGATCTGCCGGGAAAAGTTGAACTGAAGAAAAAATTAATACGGTTAATAATATTTTTTTCATTTAATTCTCTATTAATTTCAAGATATTCAGATTAAATTCAGGAGTCAAGCCTGAAAAATTCAGGAATTTGAGTTATATTATAAGAAGTATGATGAAGAATGAATTTAATATAAATAAGAAGCAGGATGCTTTCAGGCATAAACCATCAGGGATAATGATCGATTTCAGGTTTTTTCAGAGGGTAAAACAGCTCGAGGAATTCAGAAAGTTCTGTCTGTTACTGGAAAATTACAGTGATTGTGACCGGAAACATCTTCAGGCCGGGGACTTGTTTAATGGAGGCTTAATTTGAAAAGGTTTATTGTTATATTAATCGGTATAAGTCTCTTACTTATAGCATTTTCATGTAGAACCGTAAATCAGGGTTCCATTAAAAAGAATGCTCAAAAACATAATGGGAAAGCAAGGATTGTGGATATTTCTCCTGCAAAAGGGGATAACGGGAAGGTGATTGGACTATACATGAATATTATCTTTGACTTTATCCCTTCCGAGACAGGAGCAGTTAAAGGGTATAAATTTCCGGAATCAGTGGATTCAGGTATACTTCTTTTTTATGACAATAGAAATAGTTTTCACATAAACTGGATAAAGAAGTGGGGCATAAAAAAGGGAAATGAATATCCTGCCGCCCGTTATGAAGCGGATGACAGAAGCAACGGGCCGAATGTATATTACGAAGTAGATCTGTCACCTGTACATTAAAAAAACAAAATCAGATTTTGATTTTACATCGTTGTTGTATGAATTTTTTAAAATAGCATGTTTTAATTTTATGATCCGTCTGTGCTATTTTTTGGTTGATTTTTAATGTTGTTTATTGTAATAACATATAACGGTTGTTATAAATATAAAAATATTAATAGAATAAAATCTATTTTTGTCGGTTAGCAAAAATTAACTCTCATGGTATCTCTACATATTTTTTTCAGTTTTCATTTCAGGGACATAAGCATATCTGTGCCGCATTTCATTTATATTTATTAATTTTAAATACGGAGTATTAAATGGATAATACAGGGAGAACTATACTCCTGGTTGAGGATGAAGTTCTTATCGCGATGGCGGAAGAGAAACAGCTTTCAGATGCAGGATATAATGTAATTACAGCTTTCAGCGGGGAAAATGCAATTGAGACTGCATTAAAAAGTGAAAAGAAGATCGATATAATTCTTATGGATATTGATCTTGGAAGTGGAATTGACGGAACAGAGGCCGCTATGGAGATTCTTAAACACAGAGATATACCGGTTCTGTTTCAATCTTCACATACAGAAAAGGACATTGTTGAGAAAACTGAAAAAATTACCTCATACGGATATGTTGTAAAACATTCAGGTATAACTATACTGGATGCTTCGATAAAAATGGCATTCAAACTGCATAAAGCCTATACTGATCTTAAGGAGAAAGAGGAAAACCTTCTCATAAAGGAGATGGCAATAGAGTCGTCCATCAATGCTGTTGCATTATTTGATCGCCAGGCAAATCTGATTTATGTTAATCCCTCCTTTCTTAAACTCTGGGGATATGAAAAGTGTGAGGAGGTCCTGGCGCTTCCTGATACAGATTCCTGGATTGATGCTACAGATGTATCTAATATTAAAAATAATCTTATAAATAATGGTGTCTGGCGTGGAGAAATAATCGCCCGGAAAAAAGACGGTACCCTGTTTGATATCGAAACTTCCGCCGGAGTTATTTTCGGAGATAAAGATAAAGCAATAGGTATTATAGCCGCATTTCAGGACATAACACAACGGAAAATTTCAGAAGCGGAATTGCGCGAAAGTCGTGAAAGTTTCAGGGTGCTGGTTGAAAATATCGATAGTCTTGTATGCGAAGCGGATTCAAGAGGACGTTATACTTATTTAAGCCCTGCATACAAAAAAGTAACCGGGTATGAACCGGATGACCTTGTCGGTAATGAAGTTATAGAGCTCCTTCATCCGGATGACATGGAGCGCTGGAAAGCAAGATTCTGTTTAAACAACAGGGCTCACAGTTCTATCCGGGATACCTGGAGATTCAAGGTAAAGAATGGAGACTGGAGATGGATGGACTGTTCTGTGACTTTCTTCCAAAAAAATCATAATGAAATAAGGGCTGTGGTTGTTTCCAATGATATAACGGAACGCATAAGAGAAGAGGCAAAGATGAAAAAGCTCATAAAGGAGAATGAAGTATACCTTAATGAACTCCGGGAAAGGGTGGCAAGTAATTCGGCAACAATAAGTTCTTTTATAGATTTTCTTTTAAACAGCTTTTCGGATGATATATCAAAACCGATTTTTCTTAAAGCCGAGTCAAGGGTGAAATTCGGTATAGCTATTTATAAAAAATTTCATGCTAACCCTGAGCCGTCAGGCATCAATCTATATGATTATATAAACGACATCATTTCTTCCATTTCAGATATGAACAGTATAAATGGGCGAAATATAAAATATGATGACAGCCTGAAAAAGATAATGATAGATCTGAAATCGATACTTCCCCTGGGGCTTATTCTTAATGAAATAATAACAAATGCGATAAATCACGCCTATCCTGATACATCTGACGGGGAGATCGTTATAGGCTGTAAAAGCGAGGGTGAGAAGGTTACTATTGGCGTTTCAGACAATGGTATAGGGCGAAGAGAAAGAGAACATAATGAAGAGTCATATATGATGGGTCTGGACCTTGTTAAAAAATTAACCAGGGACATCGGAGGGGAGTTGCTGATTGAAAACAAATCCGGAACACAGGTATACCTGACATTTACACCTTAATGTTATAATCATGAATTCTGTGTTGATTGATGCTGTATTATAATATTTATTTTTTTGAATTTAATTATGTTTTTAAAAATTTTTCATTCCCTGAATACAGTGTTATCATTAAAATCCGGGAGATAGTTTAAATGACTTTCCAGATCCTGTAAAAGTAGATTTTTCAGTCCCAGTGTGAGAGCATAATCGGTTACTCTTTCATACTCATCGCGGGATAGGCAACGGTTCAGTTCCGGATATTCGTGGTCATAGTTCTCTCCGCATGGGTGGTACTGGGACATAAGTGAAACGTGAATCATTCTGTCCAGCCTTTCGAGATAGTCAAGAACCTGCAGTGAACTTTCAACATGTCCCGGGATTACCAGGTGTCTCACTGCTATCCCCTTTTTTGCAACGCCATGACTGTCAAGATTCAGCAAACCGGCCTGTTCAAACATTTTTTTAATGATCTTTTTCCCATGACTGTACATATAGGGGGCGCCGGAGAATTTTTTTCCTGTCTCATCATCTCCATATTTAA
>ERZ795048.2308-NODE-2308-length-15517-cov-6.025935_pt1 | contig 15517 bp, 15 predicted proteins | sample MGYA00375132_ERZ795048 | MGnify/ENA primary metagenome ERZ795048 (study PRJEB30177, sample SAMN05720225) | activated sludge metagenome | isolation source: Anaerobic digester | place: Hong Kong | collected 2014-12-17 ...
AGTTGGTGGAGGCGGGGGAGGGGAGCATGGGGGCGACGGGATAGCCGACAAGCTGGCGGCAGGCGCCGGAGTTGCGGTAGTCGGCGGTGCCGTCCCAGACCGGATCGGAGGAGCCGGGGAGGCCTTCGTAGAAGGTGTACATTCGGCCGCCGGGGAAGAAGGCGCCGGTTTGTTCGACGAGGACCTGTTCGGCAACGGGGTCGCAGCGCCACCAGGCCCAGACATGCGGGGGGAAGGTCTGGACGGAGACGTTGTCGAGATAGAGGGCATTGGTGTCGGCGCCGGAGCCGGGGCGGTGGGCGACGAACTGGTTGAACTGGGTGTGGGTGACGGGGTCGGAATCGGCCAGCGCCCATTCGAGGCGGTTGGAGAAGGCGTAGTCGAGGCGGTAGGTGTTGTTGGAGCGGTTGTAGTAGAAGGTGACGTCGGTGAAGGCGCCGGTGGTCAGGGGGACAAAGACGACATCGTGGTACAGGAAGCCGAAGGCCCCGTAGCCGCTGGTGTTCGTGAAGACGAGAAAATGGCCGGCGGCGGAGTTGCGCAGGCCGATCCGGAAGGGGGTGTTGGTGTTGTCGAGGCGCAGCCGGGCGGAGCAGCGGATGACGGGGTGCTCGTTGGTGGTGTAGGTGGAGACGAAGTTGGTGAAGACGGCGGCGGTGCCGTCGGCGTGCCGGGGCAGCTTGACGGAGCGCGGCCAGGACCAGGCCTGTTCCCCGGAGACAAGGGCGGGTCGGGTACCGAGCCAGGCGGCGGAAGTCCAGCCGGGCCGGCCGGGGAGGTCGCCTTCAGGATAGGCGTTGAAATCGTCCCAGAGGTGTTCGGCGGCGGAGGCGGAGGCGAGTCCGGCGAAAAGAAAACAAAGCAGCAGGCGCAGGGCTTTCATGGGTCCTCCTTTGGCGAAACCGGTATCCGCTGGTCCGAAGTATAGGGAAGGGGAGCCGCGGTGACGAATTCAAAATTGGTGAAAAGGAAGAAAAAAGGGGGGGCGGGACGGGGGGCGAATCATTCGATGTCGCGGCAGGAATGGCGGACGAGCCAGGCGCCGGCGGCGATGCAAAGGGCGCCGACGAGCAGTCCGCTGTTCAGGGCTTCCTGATAGAAGAACCCGATCAGCAGGGAGGAGCCGACGGGGATGAAATAGGCGAACGAGGCGATCACGAGCACCGGTCCGTTCTTGACGCTGATTTCATACAGGGAATAGGCCGTTCCGACGGGTCCGATGCCTCCGAGCAGAATCCAGAACAGCATGTCTCCGGAGCACGGGGGGACCTGCTGCCACTCGCCGGCCACGGCGGCCAGCAGGCCGGCGATGGCTGCGCAAACCGCGAAATGGAAGGCGGTGCCGCTTTGTTTCTCCGGGACGTTCCATCGGCGCAGCAGCACCACGTACAGGGCCCAGAGAAAACCGCCCGCCAAGGCGAGACCGTGGGGCAGCAGGGTGGCGGGCAGATGCGCGAACTGGCGGAAGCCCCGGGAAATGGCGACGCCGATCAGGCCCAGCAGAATTCCGGAAACCGCCAGCGGCATCCGGGGGCGGCTGCCGAGCAGCCGCATGCTGAGGGCGACCATCCAGACCGGCCACAGATAATTCAGCAGATTGATCTGCCCGATATCCGCTTCGGCGGCGATGCCGAAGGCCTTGGCGAGCAGGACGGTATACAGGGCCACGCCGAAGAAACCGGCCGCGAGGACCTTGCCTGGCAGGCGGATCATCTCGGCGATGGGGTGGCCCTGAAGCCGATGGATCAAGACGGCGGTCAGGGAACCGCAGCCGGTCATCCAGGCCAGATAGACCATGGACGAGCCCATGAGGTCGGAGCCCTTGCGGAAACACACGCCGCTCCAGCACCAGCAGAGGGTCGCGATCAGTCCCAGCAGAATGGGGCGGCTATTGGATTTGAACGCCATGTCGCATCCTGCGATTTCTTGTGCGGCAGTGAAAGTTCATTTTGGCTAGAGGAAAGTCAAGGTCAGGCCTTGATATTTGCCATATTACCCTGAAGGGGCTCCAGCAATCGATGATCGATGTACAAAGGGATACATTCAATGGAGTGGAACAGGGTTGCTTCGGCCAGTTCAGAGCCGGGGGGGGGCGACAAAAAAAGGCCGATGGGGGGCAAATGAAGCTTGAAATCTTGCAATCATGATGCAATATTTCATATATGATTAAGCGCAAGGAATATCTCGCCCGTGTGAAGCGAGGGCTGAAGCGGAGTCCGGTGGTGGCCTTGATCGGGCCGCGGCAGTGCGGGAAAACGACACTGGCGCGGCAACTGGTCCGTGCGGATTCGCCCCAGTATTTTGATTTGGAGGATCCGGCAACGAGCCGGCTGCTGGAGGATCCCATGACGGCGCTGTCGCCGTTGAAAGGCACGGTGGTGATCGATGAAGCCCAGCGGCAGCCGGGCCTGTTCCCGGTGCTGCGGGTGCTGGCGGACCGTGAACACCAGCCGGCCCGCTTTCTGATTCTGGGCAGTGCGTCGCCCGAGCTGTCCCGGCAGGCGTCGGAATCGCTGGCCGGACGGGTGGAGATCGTCGAACTGCGCGGATTCGGGCTGGATGAGATTCCGGCGAAGCGCGCCGCTGACCTGTGGTTCCGCGGCGGGTTTCCCCGCTCGTACCTGGCCGGTTCCGACGAGGACAGCCGGGTCTGGAGAAAGAATTTCATACAGCTTTTCCTGGAGCGCGATCTGGCGCAGTTGGGGTTCGGCATGAGTCCGGCGGCGATGGGCCGGTTCTGGGCCATGGCGTCGCATTATCACGGGCAGATTTGGAACGGCAGCGAGATTGCGGCCTCTATGGGCGTGGCCCCCAACACGGTACGCAGCTACCTGGATGCCCTGGAGCAGACGTTCATGATCCGCCGGCTTCCGCCCTGGCATGAAAACGTCGGCAAGCGGCTGGTCAAGACGCCGAAAATCTATTTCCGCGACAGCGGTCTTTTTCATGCCCTGCAGGGGATTGCCAGCCCGGCGGAACTGTTGCGGCATCCCAAGCTGGGGGCGTCCTGGGAGGGATTTGCGCTCGAGGAAACCCTGCACGCCCTGAAGGCGCGGGAGGCCTATTTCTATGCCGTGCACAGCGGGGCGGAACTGGATTTGTTCCTGCCGTATCAGGGGCGGCGGTTGGGAATTGAATTCAAGCGCAACGACGCTCCGGGGATCACCCGATCCATGCGGACGGCGATGGCGGATTTGAAGCTGGATGCCTTGTGGGTGATTGTTCCCGGCACCCGGGAATACGAGTTGGGCCAGAACGTTGTGGTCCGGCCATTGGCCCGCTTGCGTGGCGGCGGATAATGTGGTGGCCCTGATTCACCCGCGGAGCCCGCGTTCGCCATGGTGGATAAGCAAAGCCGTGGAGGGCTGGACAGCCGCGGGCACCACAGCGGTTGCCCCTCCAAACAGCCGAAACAGCCCCGGCCTCAGCGCGGCCGGCTACAACAACAGCCCGGCGGCTTGGGCCAAGCCGCCCTGCCTTTCGGACGGGGAAAACTCAGCCGTAGTGGGCGGCGATCCATTTCTGGTAGTCGCCGGAGCGGACCTGCTGGCACCAGCCGGACTGGGCGAGATACCAGTCGACGGTGCGTTCGAAACCGGTTTCCCAGGTTTCGGCGGGGGTCCAGGAGAGGTCGCGTTCGATCTTGGAGCAGTCGATGGCGTAGCGGCGGTCGTGGCCGGGGCGGTCTTTGACGAAGGTGATGAGGGAGCGGCGGGGCTTTCCGCTGTCGAGCGGCGGGGCCTTGGCATCCACGAGGTCGCAGATTTTCTCGACGACGCGGAGGTTGGGCAGTTCGTTGCGGCCGCCGACGTTGTAGGTGGAGCCGAAGGCGGCTTCCTGCATGACGGTCCAGATGGCGGCGCAGTGATCGGTGACAAAGAGCCAGTCGCGGACGTTGAGGCCGTCGCCGTAGACGGGGAGGGGTTTGCCTTCGAGGGCGTTGAGAATCATCAGGGGGATGAGTTTCTCGGGGAACTGGAAGGGACCGTAGTTGTTGGAGCAGTTGGAGAGAGTGGTGGGCAGGCCGTAGGTCTCGTGATAGGCGCGGACAAGGTGGTCGCTGGAAGCCTTGGAGGCGGAGTAGGGGGAGTTGGGGGCGTAGGGGGTGTCTTCGGTGAAGAACCCGGAGTCGCCGAGGGTGCCGAAGACTTCGTCGGTGGAGACGTGGTGGAAGAGTTTCACCTGGCCGGCATGTTCGCGGGCGGCCTGGAGGAGGGTGTAGGTGCCGAGGATGTTGGTGCGGACGAATTCGTCGGGGGCGACGATGGAGCGGTCGACGTGGCTTTCGGCAGCGAAATGGGCGATGGCGTCGATCTCGTATGTCTCGATGGCGTTTTTGACGGCGGCGGCATCGCAGATGTCGGCCTTGACGAAGACATAGCGGTCGCCGGCTTTTTCCGCGAGATCGAGGAGGGAGAGGGGGTTGCCGGCGTAGGTGAGCTTGTCGAAGTTGACGATGCGGGCGGGGGCGTCGGGCCGGTCGAAGATCCAGCGGATGAAATTGACGCCGATGAAGCCGGCGCCGCCGGTGACGAGAAGATTCCGGATGGGGCGGGGCATGGGGTCAGGTCCTGACGGCGTTGAGCAGGGCTTCGCGGTAGCGTTCGACGTATTCGCGGAGGTCTTCGCGCCAGTCCTGCATGAGGTTGAGGCCGGCCTTTTTGAGGGCGGTGTTTTCGAGGATGGAATTGGAGGGGCGGACGGTGGGGGTGGGGTATTCGGCGGTGGTGCAGGGGCGGACTTCGCAGTCGAGCTGCATCAGGGAGATGAACTCGCTGGCGAAGTCGTACCAGGAGCAGTAGCCTTCGCCGGAGGCGTGGAAGAGTCCGGCGGCGTCGGCTTCGACGACGGCGAGGATCTGCTGGGCGAGGCGTCGGGACCAGGTGGGGGTGCCGAACTGGTCATTGACGACGCGGAGGCCTTTCTGGGGCTCGTTGACGGCGCGGCGGAGAATGGTTTTGAGGAAGTTGTAGCCGTGGGAGCCGTAGAGCCAGGCGGTGCGGAGGATGGCGTGGCGGGGGTCGCGTTCCTGGATTTCGCGTTCGCCGGCGAGTTTGCTTTTGCCGTAGACGCCGACGGGATTGGGCTTGTCGGTTTCGAGGTAGGGCTGGGGCACGGGGCGGACGCCGTCGAAGACGTAATCGGTGGAAATGTGGACGAGAAAGATGCCGTAGGCCTGGGCGCGGGAGGCGAGGAGGGCCGGGCCGTCGCGGTTGACGTGCCAGGACTTGGCGACATCGCTTTCGGCGCGGTCCACGGCGGTATAGGCGGCGCAGTTGACGATGACGTCGGGTTTCCAGAGGTTGAGGACGCCGTCGACGCTGTCGGAGTCGGTGATGTCGAGGTTGGGCAGGTCGAGGGCCAGGGCGTTATGCTTGGGGCCGAACACTTCGCGGCAGTCCCATCCGAGCTGGCCGTATCCGCCGGTGACGAGGATTTTCATGGGGAATTCCTTCGTTGTTTCACGTTACAGGTTGAAGGTTGCAGGGTTCAAGATGGCGGGGTGCGCCAGCGGGCGAGGCAGGCGGCGAGGCGGGGATCGAGGACGGTGCGGGCCTGATTGAGGATATAGAGGTGGATGCCGGGGGCGCCGCCGGCGATGAGGCCGTCGATCTGGTCTACCATCCATTGAATGCCGGCGGCGCGGGCGGCTTCGGGGGCGGGGTTTTGGAGGGCGTCGCGGAGGGCGGCGGGGGCGGTGGCGCGGGAGAAGCCGATGGCGCGGTTGAGCTGGCCGGGGGAGGCGACCGGCATGAGGCCGGGCAGGATGGGGGCGGTGATGCCGGCGGCACGGGCGGCTTCGACGAAGCGGAAGTAGGCGTTGTTATGGAAGAACAGCTGGGTGTTGACGAAGTCGGCGCCGGCGTCGAGTTTTTCCTTCAAATGGCGGAGGTCGTCGGCGGGGGAGGCGGCTTCGGGGTGGGTTTCGGGGTAGCCGGCGACGCCGCAGCAGATGTCGGGGTGAAGGGATTTGACGAGAGCGACCAGGTCGGAGGCGTGAGCGAGGCCGTCGGGGTCGGGGGTGAAGGTGGATTCGCCGCGGGGGGGGTCGCCGCGCAGCGCCATGATGTTGCGGATGCCGGAGGCATGGATGCGGTGGATCTGGGCTTCGAGGTCGGCGCGGGAGGCGCCGACGCAGGTGAGATGGGCGACGACGGGAGTGAAGCCGAGGCGGGCGAGAAGATCCCAGGCGGCGAAGGAGAGCTCGCGGGAGGAGCCGCCGGCGCCGTAGGTGCAGGTGACGAAGTCGGGGTGGACGGGGCGCATGCGTTCGATGGAACGCTCGAGGAGATTGAAACCGGCGGGATCTTTCGGGGGGTAGAATTCGAGGGAGAGCGTCGGCTGGCGGCGCCCGGCAAGGAGATCCCGAATTGTCGGCAGGGTCATGGGGGGAACATAGCGGAGGAAGGCGGGCGGAGGCAATAGCGGAGGAGGGGGACAGGAGACAGGAGACAGGGGACAGGAGACAGGAGACAGGGGACAGAGGTCAGAGGACAGAGGTCAGAGGACAGGGGACAGAGGGCAGAGGGAGCCGAATGTTTAATAGCCAATACTCAATCTTCAATATTCAAGGAAGGGCCGGACGGCGGGAGAAAAGCGTCGGGGGCGGGGACGGGGATGCGGGGGGATTCGGAACGGACGAGGCTGGCGCGGTCGGGGGCGGGATCGAAATGGGTGATGAAGCGGATCCGGACGGCGGCGTTGGAGGCGAGGCGGGCGGCGGCGTAGGCGGCGGCCATGTCGGCTTCGAGGGCGGGAATGGATTTGCCGGCGGCGGACATCATGCCGAGGAAAGGCAGCTCGATATCGCCGTCGGAGTCCACGATTTCGCGGTAGGCGGGGAGGTGGCCGCCGAGGCGGTCAATGCGAACGAAGAGGGCATCGCCGGGGCGGAGGGTGTCGGGAGGGGGCGGGTCATCCTCGGCGGAAGCGGGAGGGCAGAGGGGCATCAGGAGGGCGGCGGCCAGCAGGAGGGCGGCGCCAGGGATCGTAAGGCGCGACGGCGGGCGGTTCATGGGGTCTTGTCCGGGTGGCCGCCGGCGAAGAGGTCGGCGACGAGGTCGTGCTCCATGGTATCGAGGTTGGCGCTTTCCTGGGCCAGATGGAGCATGGAGCGCAGGGTGAGCATTTCCTCGGCGATGACCAGGCGGGCGAGGGTTTCGTACTGGGCGGGGACATGGAGGGCGAGGGTGTCGCCTTCGCATTCCAGCGTGAAGAACATGGCGTCCTTGCGGATGTGGTAGGTGGCGGAATCGGGGGAGAGGCGGTAGACGTAGAATTCCTCCTGCCGGAAGGCGCGGACGATGCGGGCGCGCATGAAATCGGCCATGTCGGGGGAGGGGAAGGACAAGATGATCTGCCGGACTTCGGTTTTGGCGGCGTCCTCGGGCTGCCGGAGGCCGGGGGCGGGGTTTTCGAAGCTGCCGGCGAGGAGCACGGGGCCCAGCAGGGTGGTGACGAGGGTCATGAGGATGGCGATGCCGAAGAGGTCCTGGCCGATGGCGCCGGAGGTCAGGCCGATGCCGGCGACGATGAGGGCGACTTCGCCGCGGGGGAGCATGCCGACGCCGATGCGGACGGCGCCGTGGCGGTTGAATCCGCAGAAGAGGGCGGGCAGGGCGCAGCCGGCGACCTTGCTGACGACGGCCAGCAGGGCATAGACGAGGCCGACCTTGAGCACGCCGGAGACGGCGCCGAGGTTGACCATCATGCCCATGGCCCCGAAGAAGACGGGGACGAGGATGTTCTGCAGGCCTTCGATCTCCTTCTGGATGACCTGGACGAGGTCGGTGCGGGAGAGGGAGAGGCCCATGATGTAGGCGCCGATGATCATGGCGAGGCCGGCCATTTCGGAGAGGCCGGCGAGGAGGAGGGCGCAGCCGAGGGCGAGGGCGGCCATGGCGCCGGGCGACTTGAAATACTTCAGCATCTGGGAGAAGCGTCGGGCGAGGAGGAGGCCGGCGGCGGTGGCGCCGATCCAGAATCCGAAGGCCTTGAGGGCGATGGCGGCGACATGGCGCCAGGCGATGGCGGTGCCGGCGGCGCCGGTGCGGGCCATGCCGACGACGATGGCGAGGACAATGATGCCGAGGACGTCGTCAAAGACGGCGGCGGCGAGGATGGTGACGCCTTCGGGGGAGTCCATTTTGCGGCGTTCGGAGAGGATGCGGGCGCTGATGCCGACGGAGGTGGCGGTGGCGGCGGCGCCGAGGAACAGGGCGGCGGGGTCGAGCCAACCGGAGGCAAGGCCGAACCAGACGGCGGTGCCGGCGCCGAGGGCGAAGGACAGCACGACGCCGCCGATGCCGACGGCGGTGCCGGCAATGGAATAGCGCAGGAAGGTGGACAGATCGGTTTCGAGGCCGGACAGAAACAGCAGGATGACCGAGGCAAAGGTGGCGATGGCGTGCAGCTCGGGGGAGACGGCGCCGGTTTCCGTCAGGCCGAACAGGGGGCCGATCAGGGGCCAGGAAAAGCGGCCGAGGGCGTAGGGGCCGATGGCCATGCCGATCAGGAGCTCTCCAAGGACGCCGGGCAGCCGCAGCCAGCGGCGGAGCCAGAACCCGCCCAGGCGGGTCAGAATGATCAGAACGCCCAGCTGGAGAATGAAACGGACGATCGGATCGATGTCGGTGCCGGGAGGCATGGGAGGGCCCCGTGCGGACGTTAAGCGATCAGAAGCTTCAGGACCTCTTCGCGGCTGGTGGCGGCGAGGATTTTGGAGCGGACGGCCGAGTCGTTGAGGGGCCGGCTGATTTCGGCGAGGAACTGGATATGGGGGCCCGTCCGGCTGTCGGGGGATACCGTCATGACGAAAATCGTGGAAGGCTGGCCGTCGAGGGCGCCGAAATCCACGCCGGAACGCTTGATGCCGAGGGCGGCGATCAGGCAGTCCACGCTGTCGGTCTTGCCGTGGGGAATGGCGATGCCGTTCTGCATGCCGGTGCTCATGCGCTTTTCGCGCTCGGTGATGGCCTTGAGGACGGCTTCGCGGTCGCGGATGTGCCCGGAGGCCATCAGCAGATCCACCATCTCGGCCAGGATTTCATCCTTGGTGGCGCCCTTGAGGTCGAGGCAGATCGTTTCCACCGTTAATGGTTTTTTCAAATTCATCAGTTGACTCCGCGAGGGAAAGAAAAATACCGCGCCATTCTCCCCCCTTTGCCGGGCATTTCAAGCCCCAAATTCACTGAGGAAAAACGGAACACCGTTGGGCGAGGCGGGGCAAGGGCTTGGGTCGGAAGGGGGGGACGGCCGGGAGTGCGGGGCAGGACGTCACGGAAAAAGGGGATGGGCGGAGCGGGAGGGATGTGGTAGGTTGGGCCGTGAATGGACGGAATGGCACGGAGGTTCCAGGATGAACAGAGAAGCGAACGAGATTCAACGACGGGATGCGGGGTTCACGCTGATTGAAATCCTGCTGGTGGTGGTGATCATCGGGATTCTGGCGGCGGTGGCCGTTCCGCGGCTGGGGGGGCGCGTCGGGCAGAGCCAGGTATCGGCCGCCAAGGCGAGCATCGGGGCGATCGGCACGGCGATTGACCTGTACGAGACGGACAACGGCCGGTTGCCGGAAAGCCTGAACAATCTGATGACGAAGGGGAGCGAGCCGAACTGGAACGGGCCGTACCTGCGCAAGGCGGAGTCGCTGAAGGATCCGTGGGGCAACGACTTCCAGTACACCAAGCAAGGCAACGTCTATACGGTGGCTTCGGCGGGGCCGGATGGCAGCTTTGGCAGCGCGGATGACGTGAAATAGCCGGGGTCGGACCCGGGCGCGGGCGGTCGGCCATGAAGCGGAACAGGCGCAGAGCAGGGGGCATTCCGCGCACCGCGGGGTTTACGCTGATCGAAATCCTGCTGGTGGTGGTGATTCTCGGGGTGGCGTCCGCCGTGGCGATTCCGGCGTTTGCGCGGTCGTTCCGGGGCGCCAAGCTGCGCAATTCCCAGCGGACGCTGCTGATGGTGCACCGCAACGCCCAGGCCAAGGCGGTGCTGGGCCAGCGGTACATGGCCGTGCTGTTCGACGAGGTCAAGGGGACGATCGAACTGGTGGACCAGGGCCAGCCGGGGGCTAAGAAGGATGCCTTTTTCGGCAGCGTGGGGGGCGGTGTTCCGGCCGGCGGCACGATGGGCGTCATGGCGTCCGGGGGCACCCCGGCGCCGGAAGAAGCCCCGCCGGCTCTCAATCAGGTCATGACCCGGTCGCTGGAAGACGGGGTGAAGATTCTGTCCTTTCGCGGCGGGAACGAGATGGATGGCATTCATTACGTCAGCTATTATCCCAACGGCATGTGCGAAGGCTACGAGGTGAGCATCGGCGACGGCGAAAGCCGCAATGCCCGGATCCGCGTGGATGCGGTGACGGGGAAGGCGCGGGTGGAGCGTGAGTAGGGCAGAGATCCGAAGTCCGAGGTCCGAAGTCCGAGGTCCAAAATCGGAGGGCCGGGGGCCGGGACGGACGAAATCGGGCATGACGCTGATCGAGGTGCTGCTGGCGGTGGTGATACTGGGGACGGCGCTGGGGGCGCTGGTGGAGGGGGCGTCGCGGGCGCTGGCGGTGGTGCGGCAGGCGCGCAACTACGAGCAGGCCCGGCGCATGCTGGGGCTGGTGGAGGCGGAGAACCCCCTGCGGCTGGAGGACGAGATCACGGCGGGCCAGGACAGCGGCGGGTTCACCGGCGGCCCGTCCGGCTGGAGCTGGGTGCGGATCATCGAGGATTTCGGCGCGGAGGATGAGGAGCAGGAGGGCCTGTTCCAGGTGACCACCCGCGTGTACTGGTCGCAGAGCAGCGACCGCCGGGGCATGGAGGAAACCGTCCAGATGCTCTACGTGCCGGAAAACGTGGACGGCAAGCGCACGTTGAAACCCAAGGCGCTGTGATGGGGAAACGGCACACAAAAGGCGCGGCCTTCACGCGGATCGAGCTGCTGGCTTGCCAGCCGAAGCCTTGGCGAAGGCAAGCACGATCGGCGTTTACGCTGATCGAACTGCTGGTGGCCCTGGCGATTTTCAGCCTGGCGGCGGCGATGTCGGGCGGCATTTTCTGGAGCATCACCAAGGCGTGGAACCGCGGGGGGGAGATGCTGGAGCAGCTGCACTACGGCGAGTTTGCGATGGAACAGCTGGTGACGGCGCTGCGCGGCGCGGCCTGGTTCCCATCCAAGCCCGAAGCCTTCGGGTTCTGGCTGGATCCCCGCGGCGGCACGGGCTCGACCGCGGCCAACGAGATCAGCTGGGTCACCAGCGGAACGGCGTTTCTGCCGCCGGATTCGCCGTTCCAGCACGGCCTGCACCGGCTGTCGGTGACAGTGGACGGCAGCGGGGAAGACCGGGGGCTGGTGGTCCAGGCCTGGCCGCACCTGGCGGAGGAAGTGGAACGGCATGGTGTGGAATCCTGGCGGGTGGCGCCGGGCGTGGACGGGTTCAGCTGCGAATGGTACGACTTCGAGGAAGACCGCTGGAGCCAGGACTGGGAGGAAACGAACTCGCTGCCCAAGCTGGTGCGCGTGACCCTGACCATGCAGAAGCGAAAGGATTTCGACGAATCCCTCGAACTGCAGCGGCTGGTCGAACTGGAAGTGGCGCCGGATCTGCCCGGCGGCGAACGCCGGGGCCGGAGCGATGCGCGCGAAGCCCGCCGCGACGCGACGGAAGCGGCCGCGGAGGATGCGGGGCCGGCCGGCGGCGGGTCATCGTCTGCCGAGGGAACTCCTGATACCGGAATCCAGGTGGATGGCGGATCCCAAGGGGGCGGGCGATGAGTTTTCCACGCCATGGAAAAAGAATCCCGTTGTTTTCCACGCTATGGAAAAGTTTTTTCCACGGCATGGAAAAACGGTCCGGAAAATTTCCACGCCATGGAAAACAGGTTTCCACGGTATGGAGCACCGGAAATGCGACAATGCAAGGACTGACCCCTTTGGGGGAGCGGGGGGGGGCGGCGCTGATCGTGGCGCTGTGGACGGTGCTGATTCTGAGCCTGCTGGTGAGCGGGCTGGCGTACGAGATGCACATCGAGGCCGGCATCACGTCGCATGCGCGCAAGCGGCTGAAGGCGCAGGTGGCGGCGCGGGGCGGGGCCGAATACGCGAAGTTCCTGCTGGCGAAAAGTTTTGAAGCCGGTTCGTTCGAGGAGAGCGACGAAGAGGCGGAATCGTTCCGGATCCTCGCGAAAAACCTCGAGCGGGGGATCGGCGTATCGGGCATCGAAGTGGCGATGGGGCCGTCCACCGCGACGGTGGACATTCTGCCGGAGGCGGGCCGGCGGAATGTGAACAAGCTGCAGGACGAGGACTGGGAGGAGCTGCTGGATCAGGCGGGGGTGCCGGAGGAGACCTGGCCGGACCTGATTGACTGCTTCATGGATTTCACGGACGAGGGCGACGAGCACCGGCTGAACGGGGCGGAGGAGGATGACGCGTTCTACAAGTCGGCGGGGTACGTGCCGAAAAACGCGCCGCTGGACACGGTGGACGAGCTGCTGCTGATCAAGGGGTTTACGCCCGAGGTCGTGTACGGGGGGCCGCCGGCGGATCCGCGCGGCGAGCCGCTGCGGGGCATCGCCCACCTGCTGACGACGTTCGGGGACGGCAAGGTCAACGTCAATACGGCGTCGCGCGAGGTGCTGATGACGCTGACGGGGGGCGACGGCCGGATGATGGACGAGTGGGTGGTGGAGGATCTGCTGCGGGAGCGCCTGGGCGAGGACGGCCTGCCGAACACGAAGGACGACGGGTTCGCCAGCGTGCAGGAGGCCATCAGCAAGTCCGGCATGGATGCGGCGCTGGCGGACAAGATTTCCGTGGCCGACCGGCGCTATGTGCGGGTGGTGTCCATCGGCGACAGCAACGGCGTGCGGATGGGCGTCTGGGCCGTGTTCGAGGTGGACCGGAACAAGGTGACGCCCCTCTACTGGCGCGAAGAGCAGATGCAGTAGGCGTTAGAACAGCGTGTAGATGAAGGGGGCGGCGGAGGAGCCGGCGAAGATCAGCACGGAGAGCAGCAGGAGGATCAGGACGACGGGGACGATCCACCAGGCCTTGTTGTGCCAGGCGAATTCGCCGAATTCCTTGAGCAGGACGCCGAGATATTTCAGGATTTTCATGGGGACCTTTTTTCCAGGGGTTGGTTAACGCGGCTTGAAGTTTCCTGTAGCCGGGGGCGATGACCCCGGCCTTGTAATCAACAGCCGCCGGCCTCATCGCGGCCGGCTACAACAAATCCGAATGCACTCTAATCCAGCACGAAATCCTTGCGCCAGTTGGCGCTGTCCTGGAAGGGGGGCTGGTGTTGCTTGTCGAGGATGTAGGAGCCGAGGACGAGGTAGTCCATTTCGGTGCGCATGAAGCAGCGGTAGGCGTCCTCGGGGGTGCAGACGATGGGCTCGCCGCGGACGTTGAACGAGGTGTTGATGATGACGCCGTAGCCGGTGAGGTCGTCGAAGGCCTTGATGATGTCGTAGTAGCGCGGGCTGGTCTCGCGGTTGACGGTCTGCACGCGGGCGGAATAGTCCACGTGGGTGATGGCGGGGATGTCGGAGCGGATCTGGTGGATGCGCTCGCGGATGTCCAGCGTTTCGCTTTCCTCGAGGCCGAGGCAGCGTTCCTTCTGGACCTGCGCGACCAGCAGCATGTAGGGCGAGGGGCGGTCGAGCTCGAAGTAATCGGATACCTTTTCCTCGAGGCAGGACGGCGCGAAGGGCCGGAAGGATTCGCGGTACTTGATCTTGAGATTCATGATGGACTGCATCTTGGGCGAGCGGGCGTCGCCGATGATGGAGCGTCCGCCGAGGGCGCGGGGGCCGAATTCCATCCGGCCCTGGCACAGGCCGATGACGTTTTCGTCGGCGATGAGGCGGGCGATGGTCCGGGCCCATTCGGGGCCGTCGTGTTTTTCGGCGGGATAGCCCTTGGCCTGGAGGAAGTCGCCGATTTCGTCGTCGGAGAAGTCGGGGCCGAGGTAGGCGCCGTTCATCTGGTCGCGGCGGCCGTCGGCGGTGCGGGGGTTGCCCTTGACCTGGTGCCAGGCGACGAGGGCGCAGCCGAGGGCGCCGCCGGCGTCGCCGGCGGCGGGCTGGATCCAGATGTCGTCGAAGATGTTTTCGCGCAGGAGGCGGCCGTTGGCCACGCAGTTGAGGGCGACGCCCCCGGCCATGCACAGATGTTTCTCGCCGGTCAGCTCGCGGGCGTGGCGGGCCATGCGCAGGACGATGTCTTCGGTGACGACCTGGATGGAGGCGGCGATGTCCATTTCGCGCTGGCTCAGGTCGGATTCCGACTTGCGCGGGGGCCCGCCGAACAGCTCGTCGAAGCGGTTGTTGGTCATGGTCAGGCCGTCGAGATAGCCGAAGTAGTCGAGATCGAGGCGGAACGAGCCGTCGTCGCGGAGATCGAGCAGCTTGTCGTAGATGAGGTCCACATAGACGGGCTTGCCGTAGGGGGCCAGGCCCATGAGCTTGTACTCGCCGGAGTTGACCTTGAATCCGGTGAAGTAGGTAAAGGCGGAATAGAGCAGGCCGATGGAGTGGGGAAAGCGGAGTTCCTCGAGGATCCGGACCTCGTTGCCCCGGCCGTGGCCGATGGTGCTGGTGGCCCATTCGCCGACGCCGTCCACGGTCAGGATGGCGGCGCTTTCGTAGGGGGAGGGATAGAAGGCGCTGCCGGCGTGCGATTCGTGGTGTTCGGGGAAGAGGATTTCCGGCGGCATGGGGATGCCGGCCTGTTCGAGGGCGGTTTCGATCTCGGGGGGAATCCACAGTTTCTGCTTCATCCAGATCGGCAGGGCCATCATGAAAGACTGCAGGCCCCTGGGAGCGACTCCGATATAGGTTTCGAGGATGCGGGCGAACTTGTTGATGGGCTTGTCGTAGAAGGCCACGGCGTCGAGCTGGCCGGGTTCGACGCCGCCCTCGGCGAGGCAGTAGCGGACGGCGTGGGTCGGGAAATTGGAATCGTGCTTCTTGCGCGTGAAGCGTTCCTCCTGGGCGGCGGCGATGATGCGGCCGTCGCGGACGAGGGCGGCGGCGGAGTCGTGGTAAAAGGCGCTGATGCCGAGAATGTTCATTAGAACTGCTTCCTGTACTGGGCGAGATTCCGGACGGGCGGTCGGGGGGTCCAATAGGTGGCGTCCGACGTGTGGAGCCGGCGCTGGAGGGGATCCTTGCCGCCGAGTTTCTGGGCCAGGTGCATGGGGAAGAACACGATGTAGTAGAACGGCGCGAGCAGGCCCCACGTCAGGAGGACGCCGACGGCGCGCCCGAGCCATTGCCCGAACCGCTCGATGGCGCGGAAGACCGGCGGGATGAAGAACCCCGACACCAGCACGACGCCGGCCAGACTCCAGACCACGAGGCCCATGGCGGTGTGTTTGAGCCAGAAATAGAGCCCGGCGCCGATGGCCGCCATGACGGCGGCCTGAATCAGGACGGACGATGCCTTGGGGGCGGCTTGTTTCGGGGAGGCCGGCGCCGCCAGCTTCTCGCGCCACGGCCAGACTACGGAGGATACGGTGTTT
>ERZ795048.2310-NODE-2310-length-15498-cov-8.299229_pt1 | contig 15498 bp, 12 predicted proteins | sample MGYA00375132_ERZ795048 | MGnify/ENA primary metagenome ERZ795048 (study PRJEB30177, sample SAMN05720225) | activated sludge metagenome | isolation source: Anaerobic digester | place: Hong Kong | collected 2014-12-17 ...
CATCATCCGATTTGCCCTTGGGATCGAAATCGGCTCCGCCTTTGCCGCCGCCCATAGGAAGGCCGGTAAGAGCGTTTTTAAAGGTTTGTTCGAAGCCCAAGAATTTGAGAATCGATTCGTTGACCGACGGATGGAGACGGAGTCCGCCCTTGTACGGTCCTATTGCCGAGTTGAATTGGACCCGGTAGCCGCGGTTGACCCGGACTTTGCCGGCGTCATCGACCCAAGTAACACGGAATTTGATAATTCTTTCTGGTTCGATGATTCTTTCCATGATGCCATACTTTTCGATCTTAGGATCGGACATCACGATAAAATCCATCGCTTCGAAGAATTCCTCGACCGCTTGCAAATACTCTGGTTGATTGCCGTTTCTTTCTGTTACTGTTTTGAATAGTTCGTTCAGATACTCACTTTTGTACAATTTTTTTCGCCTCGCTCTAAGTTATATTTGTTCAGCGGCTTTCGCCGCATCTTCGGTAAACGTAAAAAAAAGCATAAAGATATATCAGTCTGCTTTTCCAGTCAAATGCAATATTCCACCTTTTTCGCCAAATGATATCTTACGCTTTTTCATAATTACATTATACAATGAAAGCGCTTGTTTAACAAGCAAATTTTTTTGGAAATTTTCGGACGTTATTACATTAATGACAAATCAGCGATTTTGATTGCCTGGCAACATTATTGAAAAAGCCAGGTGAGAAAGAAGGGGAATCTTCTTGCCCAATCTTTTTCGCTATGTCTTCCCTCGTCATCCTCCAAATATATCATATTTTTAATCCCGAGAGAACTTAAAATATCACGAAATTCCCTCGCATCTTTAAGATATATTTTCGAAAAATCAATTCGGTCAAAATCATTCGATTCTTTTTTGCCTACATCGAGATAAATACCCAGAGACGGGGCAAAGTGGTCTTTTACAAATTGTTCCATCTCTGGAAAATTGAACCAGAATGATGGAGAAAATACTCCTATTTTTTCAAATAAATAATTATATTTGAATCCAGCATACATGCTTATGTATCCGCCCATAGATGAACCGGCCATATAAAGGGGGCCGTATAATTGATATTTTTGTTTAATTATAGGAATTAAACTATGGGAAAGCCAATCGATATAAGCGTCCCCGTTACCGCCTCTGCAATGGTTTTGTACGATGCCTTTCCAAGGAGAATATTCATCAAATCTACGGTCGTCGGCTCCGATTCCAATGATTGCGAGCCGCTTACCGGTCTTCTCGTATAGATTGATTAATGCTTTTTCTGCTTGCCAAGTGTTACCATTAAAAGAATCTTCCTTAAAAAACAGATTGTGCCCGTCATGCATATAAAGAACTGGGCACTCGGTTGTTGTTTTTGGTATGCATGCATAGATTTTTTTTTGATATCCAAGAACGGGAACATCTACGAAAAAAATATCAATTGCATATTCTTCATTTATCTGTATCATAATATTCTGAAATGGCAGAAAAATACGCATCAATGTTTTCTAACGGGGTTAATGGAGGAATATCACAACCGGTACTAATCAGGAAATTTTCATATTTTGAACATTTGTTAAGCAAGCTAAAGACTTCTTCTTTTATTTTTTTGGGTTCTAGATTTCGTATTACTCTTGCAGGGCTTATATTACCCATCACTATTTTATCATCAGGGAACACTTTCAACATCTCTTCCAATTCGATCGCATCGCCAAAATGATAAATATCGGCGTTTATGGAGGCTATTGTCTTGTAAAGTGGGACTGTATTGCCACAATTATGATATACAAAAACAAATGTGTCATCCGCTGTTTCTTCAACAATTTTTCTGATATAGTTGGAAGAAAATTCTTCACAAATATCAGGAGATAAAAGTCCGGCGGCAGGTTCTGCCAGAACAACGCCATCAGCACCAGCAGCTTTGAAGGCTTTGATATATTTAAGTATGAATTCTGACGCTTTTGCTAAGGTTGCATGAACCATTTCGGGATCGAGATAACAATTTACCATTATTTCTGTCATATCCATTAACCGACCCGCAAGAGAAAAGGGCCCAATAACACCGGCAAAAAGAGGCTTGTCACTGATTAATTCTTTGGCCTTGCGGATGCCTTCGACATATTGAATGGTACGCTTTCCTCCAAGTAAGGGAACGTCTAGCTTTCTGACATCTTCCAAGCTTTTTATTATATGACCCGTGACAGTGGGAACATCCATATCAAAATACCGGATAGTGGCACCAAATTCTTCTGCTTCGACACTCAAATCCATCATTGAAAGAACAGCGCTAACTGGGTATTTTTGAGCGATTGCTTTCATCACCTGTGCCTGTAAATCGGAAGATGAAACCAATTGCCTCACTGTTATTCCCAGAATTTGAACTGCTGGAAAAGTAAGAATTGGCATAGTATTTTTTTTATCAGCTTTTATTTTGTCGAGCCAGTCTCGTTTATTCAGCATTATATTCATCCTCCATGTCATAGGCAGCCTTTAACATTGCCAGATAGTTTTCATTTGAAATATAGTCGGGAATCGAGTTCCCCGATCCAAGAGCGAATCCTCCGCTCTTGACAGACAGTTTTAGCATGTTGATGCAACGTTCATAAATTTGTTTTGGTTGACTTCGAGCCAAAAAATCTACATCAATGCCTCCTAACACCGCCAGCCTTGGATTGAGCTCAAGATATGCTGATTCGACAGGTGCGATTTTGTCTTCATATGAGTGGCGACCATCAATTTTAATCACATCAACAATATCATTGATGATGTCGCGATAATATCCGCACGAATGAAGTAAGGCATATTTACCTTTTTGATGCGCTGTGGCGGCAACTCTTTGATACCATGGAAATACGTGCTTTCTTAAAATATCCGGAGGAACCATTGTTTGGGAATTGAATCCCCAATCATCGTTTAACAGGACACCGCCAACTTCAGAATATTCCAGACACTTTTCAAAATATTCACATATTCTTATACCGACATTTTTAAATATATCAGCAACTAAATCATAGTCGTCATACAACATATAACATAAATTGTCATATCCGACAATGCCAATAGTATTCTCCAAGATTCCATCCAAACTGAAGGGAATGAAAAGAACATTTTTCATTAGATATTGTCCGGCTGTCTTGATAATCGAAAAATCACAGTCAGATACTTTTGGCCATTTGTATGTTTCAAAGGACTCCCGCGACGTGATGGTCGCACCACAATTAAGAGATTTCGTTTGGGCATCCCGGTGCGACACATCCGTCTTTCTGGTGAAATCAAGTCCTCGGATAACGATGGGAGAATGATCATAGCCGGCATTTTCAAAAGCTTTCAAAGTGGTTACAACACGGTCTAATTCGGTTTTGTCCCGATAACTTTCACCAGCGAGCATTTTTGTTTTGTCTTCGCCAATGATAAAATCGAATAATACAGGCCGGGGTGGTTTTTGCTTTTTCAATACTAGTTCCAGATTGTGAAAATCAGGAATCCATGATGCAGGTCTAATCATTTTTTCTCATCTCTTTATCCAAATGTTTATCCTATTTTTTCGTAAGTTGTGATATTTGTGACACTATCATACACAAAATGATATGTTCCAGTTTCGGTAATGGTTATATTGGTATAATCGCCCATTCCTGCCAGATTTCCATCAAATGTGTACTGCGTCCCGGCATAGTAGCCCCAACCGACGTTTGCTTTGGTCGTGACAAGAATGAAACGATAACCGGTGTCTTCGGTATAGAATCCTTCTGTGGGAGCAACAAAGACGTTCAATTGCATGGTGATTTCGTACTTTGTTGCATCACCAGACATCACTGTCATAACCGCCGCATCGTCCCCTTCCAGAATCCAGCACTCGGAATCCATTGTGACACGGGTAAAGGTGCCATATAGCGTCGGTGCAACCAAATATTCATACGGAGCAACAGATTTTCCAGACGGCGGAGTAATATCCGTTGTGTTATCTGTTGCATCATAGGTAAAGGTAAGTTCCATTGCTTCGTCCAAGTAAAGGTAGGTCACTTTTCCCATTCCGCCGGCATCACCGCTGAATAAATATTGTTCGCCAGCTCCCCAGGAACCAACACCTTCCCAATAATACAGTTGTTTCGTCAGGCAGACCGCCATCATGTAAGCTTCGCCTGTACCGGTGTATGCCGGTATAGTGGAAGTTCCCGAATAAAGATTTTCATCTGTAATCGACTGTGATAACAAAATCGCTCCATTTGCTGGATCTAAGGACCAGCCGGAAAAATCGCCATAGATGATCGGGCTTGCCAATATTTCGGTCACCGTGGTCACATGCGTCAATGAATTATAGGCAAAATGATATACAGTGTCGGTTGTTGGATTCAGATACGAAGACTGTCCCATACCGGCGGCGCTGCCATCAAATAAGTATTGAACGGTGACACCCCAGTAATTGCCCCATTCGTTTATGTAATATTGTCTTTGTGTCGCAACATCGAATGAATATCCGTTTTCCGAAGTTCCGGCATATGCGGGAATCGTCCATTCGCCTTCGTAGATGCCATCTTCGTCAGGATCGGTCAAAACCAACGTCGAGCTGGCATCGGTGTTCCAATCGGAACCCAACTCCATGGCAGCGCTGAAATCTCCGTAAATACGTGGATTTTCCATGTCTTCTACCATTGAATTGTCATAAATCGTCAGGGTATTCGAGTCGAACAGGACCGTGAGATCCATATTTTCATAGACCCAAATCGAACCTAATCCGCCACCGGTTGGTGAAACGGGAGCGGGTTGCAAGGCATAATTGCTAGTGCCATAGCAAGTGTTCCATGTGCCATCGGTAACTTTGTAGTAATGTCCGTCATAAGCGTTGTCGCGATTGTCTGCGGTGAGACTAACCGTGATGGTATACCATCCATCCATTCCTTCGACTTCGCTCATGACATAATCCGAGTCATCAGCCACATAACCGGAAAAATTACCGGCTAAATACCAGGTGGTTTCCGCTTCTGTGGTGGTTGTTGTCGTTGTGCTGTTATCAGTCGTGGTTGTTGTTGATGTTTCCCCTTTGCAACCTGCCAAGGCCAAGGTAAGCACAAACAAGAAAATCATTACTGAAGTTATTCTTACAATTTTGTTCATCCTTTTCTCTCCTTTATTTTTTCCAACTAATCGTTGGCATTATCCGTTTGAAAAACTGCTATTGTTTTTGATTCAAGAGATTTTCCATCAGGAGTATCTAAAGCCTCGCCTAACACTAAGTAAAAACTTTTTTCGATTTTGTAAGACATGTTTCCTTTGGAGAAATTAGCAACTACGATAATTGCACCGGTTCTTGTTTCCCGACGGTATGCTATCAATCCTTCCTTGGCTGACAGGAAACACATGGAACCTTTTTTTAGTATGTCAGAACAATGACGAAAAGCGGCTGTTTCACGAAATTCGATTTCATCTTTTGACAGTTCGGATTTCCAGTTCATGGCGCGACGATTATCCGGATCTTTGCCTCCTGCCAGTGACACTTCATCTCCGTAATATATCAGTGGCATACCCGGCATCAATAACATTAGTTTCATGATAAGGAAACGAGTTTTTTCGTCTGGAATTTCATTTGCCAACCGTACGGTATCGTGAGAACCTAGCAAATTGGCAAGAAAATTCTGCTGTTTTGTAGAAATCGTCATAAAATATTCTTCGAGATATGATATGTATTCCTTGGTTCCGATCTCATTTCTCGCAAGAGCAAGGGTGTATTGTCGAAATTTGTAATTGGTTGCGGAATGTAGTTCGCCTGCTCTTAACCATAAAGTCGGTTGATTCCAAATCTCGCCAAGCAAAAGAATGTCTTTTTTTGTTTCATTAAGATATTTTCGAAATTGGCGCCAAAATTTATGACTTATCTCATCTGCAACATCTAGACGATAACCATCAATATCTAGGTATTGTACCCAGTATGCCGCTTGTTTTGCAAAATATTCAATGACATCATCGTTGGATGTATCGAATTTTGGCATCTTTGGCACAACGTTAGCAAACGTATTATAGTTGCCTTTTTCAACTGATACAGGAAAATCATAGACTTCAAACCATTTCAAATATGGAGATTTTTCGTTGTTATCACACAGATTTCTGAAAAACTCATGTTTGTATGAACAATGTCCGTAAACTCCGTCCAGTATCACTTTGATCCCTTTTTCATGAGCCTTTCGAACTAGTTCAGACAGTCTTTCTTTTCCTCCGTAGATTGATTCAATTTCATAATAATCTTCGATATCATACTTGTGATAACTTGGAGATTTAAAAACTGGAGACAGATAAATGATCCCAACTCCGTAATCGCAAAGATAATCTAGCTTGTGTATAATACCGTCGAAGTCACCGCCGTAATAGGTATTTCGGTCCGGAAGTGTTGCCCAACTTTTGACTTGAGAAGGATTGTTTGATGGATCGAAATCCCAAAAACGGTCGACAAGAATCTGATAGATTGTCTCCCCTTCTGCCCATTGTGGCAATTCCAGAATGTCGTCCTTGTTAATGTTCGGATAATAAAAACAGTTTTCCGGAGCGACTACCGTCATAAAGCCGTCCGATGTGAGGAAAAACGATTCCGAATCAGAAGTCAATTCAAAATAGTATTTGAAATGCTTCAGAGCAACTTTTATCGTCGCTTCGAAAACATCGAATAAATCAGAAACCAAAATCAGTCTCATTTCTTCATTTTGAAAAGATGTCGTATGATCATAAAGATTTTTATAGCAAACAACCGCTTTTTTCACATCGCCCTTTCCCGTTTTGATTCTCAAAGTGAGGGCATCTGATTTTGTCGCAACACAATAAGGATATGTCTGAATATGGAAAATGGCTTCTTTTCGCATTTCCTATTTCCTCCTACATCTTGACCGAACCATCAGTCAGCCCGCCGATGAAGTACTTCTGCAAACAGTAAAACAATGCAATCATCGGGATTGAACCAAGAATCGCAGCAGCACAATATAAGCTCCAATTGGTTCCGTACTGACCGGTGATCATTGATTGCAACCCAACAGCAAGCGGCATAGTATCCAGCCCTTGGGTCATAACGGTCGACGCTATGACATACTCGTTATAAGCGATGACGAAGCTTTGAATTGCCACCACGGCCAGCATCGGTTTTGCGAGCGGCATGATTATTTTTGTCAATATCTGGAAACGGTTGGCCCCATCGACCATCGCTGCCTCATCAAGTTCATATGCTATAGTATCGAAATATCCTTTTGCCAAAAGCACAAGTCCGGCAGACGAAATGGTGGAATCGACAATGATCAATCCTTTGAGATCATTCAACAAACCTAGCGATACAAAAATACGGAAAATGGAAACCATTGAAAGGGTGAGCGGAAAGATCTGGATCAACAAGATAAATTGGAAAAGACCTCTTCTACCCCTAAAACGCATACGGGAAAAAACATAGACACATATCGACACAAAGATTGTCGACACAATCATGGTGACCAATGATATCACCAAGGAATTCATCGCCCATGAAAGAAATTCGGTTTCCGAAAACAGACGTCGGAAGTTGTCAAATGTATACTCCGTTGGAATCGTGGCGCTTGTTCCGACTATATTCTTTCCAAAAGCGATCAAAATGATATAAGCAAACGGCAATACTGTTATAAAGGCCATCAATACAAGAAAGGTCTGGATCAGAATGTTTTTAGCTTGTTTATGGTTTTTTTTCATTTTATGATTCCGCCACCTTTCTTGTCACTTTCATCGAAACAAGCGCGAAAAAGGAAACAAAAGCGAAAATCACCACTGAGTACGCGGCGGCGACAGCATACCGCTTCGTGTTGAAGGCTGTGTTGAATACATAGGTGATAAGAAGGTCTGTTGCTCCAGGAGCCCCGATCGTACTCGATGCCGGTCCGCCAGCTGTCAAGATATAGACGCCAAACTGATTGAACTGCATGATGAAAGACATTATCAAAACGGGAATCATGGCACGGAAAATCAACGGCAGAGTGATATGGAAAAATATGTGCCTGTTTGACGCCCCGTCTACACGGGCGGCATCATAGTAATCTTTTGGAATCGCTTGTAAAAATCCGGAAGCGACCACCATGAAATACGGGAAGGAAAACCATGTCATTACCATGATAGTTGATATTTTGGCAAGAAAACTGTCGGAAAGCCAAGGAATGTTCGGAATACCGAATAGCCCGAGAATCTGATTCACAAGGCCACCTTCGGTTTCCAGCAGACCCTGCCACATAAGTAATGTTATTACGGTTGGGACAACCCACGGCAAGATGAATATGATCCGATAGATTTTCGCTACTTTTATTTTCTGCCCGTTAAGGATTGAAGCCAAAAATGATCCGAAAACAAACGACAACGCGACAACAGAAAAAGCGAAAACAAGCGTCCATACGGTCATTGATAAAAGCCCGCTGATACCAGTTACGAAAATATCATAGTAATTTGCCAGCCCGATAAACTTGTAGTCAAGAAGATTGATACCACTGTAATCGGTAAGCGAGAGGTATAAATTATGAAAGATCGGAAATACATAAAAGATCAACAATAGCATAAGCAGGGGAGTCATCAGCCCCCAAGCCAACAAGGTTGTTTTCCATCCCGGCTTTTTGAGATATGCCAGTTGTTTGTTTTTCTTTATTTTGAAAAACACGATAAGAGCAAGGCCAGATAAAGCAAGGCCGCCCAGTACAAAGCAGAGCCAAATCGGTATATTTACCGGTTCTGCTTGGTAATTCATCAATCTAACATCGTCACGTATTTTGTCTGCCAGTTCCTGCAACTTAGTTATCGGATCGACATTTTCGTCAAAGAATATGCTCTGGAACGCGCTAGTTGTATAGTTGTACCATATGGAGCCTTCGGGAATATTCGGGAAAGGCTCACATTCCTCGTTCAAAGCCGAAAGCGATGCAAGGATTTCAGAGGATTGTATATAGTCGCTTTGGATTACTGATTTATTGGCAGGATTCCTTGTGCCAACTTTGGAATCGTATTTATTCCCGGCTTCTATCAAAAGTTGCTGATTTTCGTCTTCCAGCAAATACGAAAGGAAACTCAAACTTTCTTCTTTATGCAGAGAATAACTATTGAGTACAAATCCCTGTACGGTGGTTAGAGCCAACGAAGTTTCGCCGTTATTCTGATCCGGTAAAGATGCAATACTGTAATCAATTCCCTTTTGCTGGAACGTTTCAGCATACCAGAGTCCGTAAATAATCATGCCTACCGTGCCGTTGGCAAACTGCGACACGATCTCGCTCTCACCCTTTATTTTATTGGTAAGAACCAAATCATTTTCCATCGCCCATTTCATTTTGGCAATGTAATCAAGCATGCCTTCGTTGTCTAGTCCGACATCATAAGGATTGTAATCGCCATTGGCATATGTTCCATAATAGTACCCGCCATAGTTGCGAATAATCGGATATGTAAACCACATATCGCGCGAATTGAGCAAGGTTCCATGAATTAAAACATTGTTTTCGGAGTCATAAGTCGTTTTCTGAATAGCCAAGTCAAAGAAATCATCCCATGTTTCCGGCAATTCCGATTCAGAAACGATGTCTTTGTTATAAATCAAGCCGTACGAATCCACTGAATAACCGATTCCGTAGATTTCCCCGTCCAAACTGAAAGCATTGAATGCCACCGAAACAAAACGGTTTTCTAGATCGGAATCTTCCACATAATCTGTCAATGGCTCGAGATATTCGTTAACAACAATGTTTCCGATATCAGGCGCTTGCATAAATACCAAATCTGGTCTTTCGTCAAGCGTTGCATTGTTCACAAGATCATTGGCCGCATTGAATACGTTGATACGGGATATGACTTCTACATTGATTCCGGTCGTTTCCGTGAAAGCAGCCGCAATGGTCTCCATTGCGTCATTTTCTTCCTCATACTGGGAAAACCAGATTCTGATGGTGGTTTCTTCGGCTTGTACACTGACAATGTTTCCGTACATGACAAAAAAACCGAAAATTGCCATGAGAAAAGCGGCAACCAGTTTTTTCATCGACCGAATACCTCCCTCCATGTATCAGAACAATTGTTTGAACCGTTTAATCAATTCAGCGCCTTCATCAATCGAAGCCACTGGAAGACAGATAGAAAAATTACCTTTTTTCAAGATGGAGACATTGTTTTCTATTTCGGAAAAATCGTCACAATCAATCGCCATCACGGCGCCATTCGAATCCTCTACCAATTGTTCGAGATGATCAAATGGACGTGGTTGATTGGGATCGGTAGCAAGCCACAGATGGACGACATTGTTCATTTGACAAATCTCGCGTACCAAATACATAGCGCGAGAATGACAATGCATATATCCAATGCCAAAATGATCTATTACTTTTTGGGTGTGGGGGCGGCAGAATTCACGATATGTCTCTCCGGAAATCATGCACGCTATATCTTCGGACATATTTATCATGTTTCTTGTATACCAAGTTCCGTATTTTGTGTCTACGTATTCTTTTTTTACCAATTTATATATATCAGTAGCAAAACAGATAATGGCATCGGCACAGTAGTCCAGAAGATCGTGAAGTTTTTCTGGCTCATCATAAAAATCATAATAGATGTCAGCGCCTCTTAATGCATGGGCTAGATCGAGCGGCGAAAAGAATCCGCGCATATACGGAATTCCCTGTTTGACACTCCTGGCGATCAATTTCCTGGAAATGGACAAAAACCGTTGATACCACGGACTATCTCCAAAAGGCGGTAATTTCTTCCAGTCATCTATTTCTTTCAGTACGGGCTCGCTCCAACTGGTTTCCGGTTTGAAGACTATATCTCCAGCAACAAAGGCCGAATAATCGCCTATGCCAAGAATAGGAAATACTGTCGGTGTCATGTTGTCATCCAAACTACGCCTTTTTTCATAGGATTCCGCCAATAACTTAACTATTGCATCAGCATATTCATCTTGTCCCTTTTCATAATCAAATGTTGTCAGATCGATGCTTTCGTAAAAGTCAACGTCCGAAGGCGGCAAAACACGAAAAGAAACATTGCCGATTTTCTTGTGCAACGCATCGTCGTACATTTTAAACGAATCTCTGAATGTTTTATCGATATCGGGCTTATAGTATGAAATATCCTTGAACATTTCATTTCGCCTCCATCAAGTAATTTAGAGCTGATTCTGCTGCGGAAGCAGCATCAGGACTATATGAATCCGCTCCGATTTCGCGAGCAAAAGCTTCGGTCACCGGTGCCCCGCCAACCATGATCCTAACCTGATCGCGCAAGCCTGCTTCCTTGATCGCGTCGATAATGACTTTTTGGTTCATCATCGTCGTTGTGAGTAAGGCCGATAAACAGACTAAATCCGGTTTTTCTTGCGCTATTGCGTCAATTATGGTATTCGGAGCAACATCCACTCCTAAATCAACCACTTCTATTCCTTGGCCTTCAAGCATCATCTTTACTAGGTTTTTACCAATATCGTGCAAGTCTCCCATAACCGTACAGATTATGGCTTTTCCAACGGATTTGTTTCCAGCAAGGACTAATGCAGGTCGCAATATTTCCAATCCTGCGTTCATGGCTCTGGCAGCAACCAGGACTTCCGGAACGAATACTTCGTTTAGTTTGAATTTGCCACCAATAACGGTCATTCCCATTATCAATCCTTCATTGAGGATTTTCTGAGGTGCAATACCTTCATCCAAGGCTTGTTGAACCAGGACTTTTACATCCTTGGCTTTCCCTTTTTGCAAAAGATTACTAATATCTTCAAGAATCATGGATTTTACCGTCCTTTGTCCCATTATACAATGCTATTATACTCTAACAACGCTTACATTTATAAGCGGGTTCCTTGTTTTAAAAAGGGATTATATTGCTTTTTATCAAAAAAAACACAACAACAAATGTTGTGCCAAAAATTATGGATTTGGGAGATTAAAAATACAAACTCATATATTTTTTGGGAGTGATCCCGTGATATTTTTTAAATATTCTGGTAAAATAGCCGGAGTCGGAAAATCCACATTGTTCCGATATATCCTGAATTGTCATTTTGGTTTCTTTCATCAATTTTATAGCCGCATCCATCCGTACTTTGTTTACATAATCAGAAAAAGTCATGTTCAGCTCGTCGCGAAACAGATGAGAAAGATAGTAGCTGCTAACGAAGACTTGCTTGGAAACCGCATCAAGACTTATATCAGAACGATAATTTTTTTTGATGTAACTGATGGCATTTATGAGGTTCTCGTTGCTTTTTTTTGTGAATTTGTTTGACGATATGACATGGTTGATCTCTTCCATTACTTCGCTTGTCAAAAGACAAACCTCGTCATACTCGGTACCGTCCGCCAAGATTTTTGTTATTTTCTTCAGTATGGGACTCAAATCCATCAAAGCCACTCCTGCATCGACTCCGGCTCTCATCAGCACAGCGGTCAATTCATAAATATTGGCTTTAATAATGTCCAAATTCCCCGATGATTGTGAAAATATCTCACCCAGGATGGAATTCAGAATTACCATGGCGTTCTGTTTATCGCCCGTCTGAAGGAATGCAATCAATTCTTTTTCCAATTCAAATGGATATTTGCGGAATTTATTCCTTTTTTCGATGGTATCAATACTAACAGCATTGATTCTTCTTTCTGCCATCAGATCGGCTATTTTATCCTGTTGTTTAGTAAGTTTCGCCTGCTGTTTCTGGAAAATCGATTCTTCTTTGCACATGTATGCAACCATCACTGACAGCATTTTAGCAGCGCTTCGCATGTTTTCGGGCGTTAGTTGTTTGACGCAATCAATGATCTCAATCGCCATTTGGTTAGGAATATCATAATTTTCAACAAACCTGACTAGATCGCGTCTTGCAATATCGTCAGCATCCCAAAGCAAAACCGGTCCACATGCCAAAGAACCGACGAATTCCTCATCAAAAAATATTGGAACGGAACATTTGACCATGGTTCCGCACTGGAAGATATATGGGTCTCCTAGATCGGCAGATTTAAGTCCGGCATATCGCATTTTCAGTCGGCAGTCATTAAGGCTGTTTTCTTTTAACTTGACCTGCTCGCAAATACTTTTTGTTGGATCTATTCTGTAAGAAAGAATTTCTTCTCCGTCAACATCATGCAAAGAAACGTCTATGCCTGTTAATTTGGCAAAATGACGAAATAAATTCTTTAGATCGTCGAAATCAAGAATATTATTGAGTTTTTTTTCGCTGACAATCATTTTCATATCCGTAACCCCATCTTCGCCTGATTTCAGAATAACATATTATTCATGAAACGATCGGTAAATTTCCGGTTATTGGACAAATCAATTATTTTCACATTTTCCGTGATTTCCGAAATAGAATCCACTGTCCTGGAATCCAGTAGCATTTGAATGGCTCCCGATCCGGCGGAATTACCCACGGAAGTGATTTTTCCTCTCAATTCCTTTGGCAACAACCCGGTATAAAATGCATTTTCAAGATTCAAATAAAACCCGAATCCTCCAGCTAGAAAAGTCATGTTAATGGTTTTTAATTCGACATTGGCCATTTCCGCCAATGTTTCTATGCCTGATATGACCGCGCTTTTTGCTAGTTGAAACTGACGGATATCCTTTTGCGTCAAATACACGTTTTCAGTAAGATAAAAATCTTTTTTTTCTTTCAATTTACTTGTGTCAAAACATCCTGTTTCATCGATAATTCCCTTTTTTAATAAAATAGCCACAAGATCGATCAATCCTGATCCGGAAAGTCCGATTGGATTTCCCGATATTGTTTCGTATGCTATTTTATCATCTTTGATGCGAACATGATTGATGGCCCCTTCTACGCCGCCCATGCCTTTTTCAATGTTGGCGCCTTCAAAAGCTGGTCCTGTGGCGGTTGAGGTAGCGAAAAAATCATTTCCTTTTTTTAAGACTATTTCCCCGTTGGTCCCCAAGTCGATCAATAGTGCCGTAGTTTCATCAAGCATGCCGCTTGAAAGTATCCCCGCCGTAAGATCCGCACCGACAAAAGCCGAAATAGCTGGTGGAATAATGATTTTTTTGGCAGGGATTCCCAAGTCATATCCTTCATAAAGGCGCGACTCCAAAAAAACCGGCGTGTATGGGGAATACCCGAGAGACGAAGGATCTTCTTTGGTAAAAATATGCATCATCGTCGTGTTACCGACCACAACAGCTTTGGCAAGTGTGTCAATTTTTGCGTCTTGCATCATGCTTGCCATCCGGTTCGATATCTGTCTATGAATCAGATTGCCCATTTCGCCTAGTTTTCCGGTTTGGCAGTAACTGATTCTGCTTATGACATCAGCTCCATAAATTCTCTGGTCGTTTAACTCGGATTTCTGGTCGATTATGGTTTTGGTGGAAAGATCGACAAGATAATAAGCTACCGTTGTTGTCCCGATATCGATGGCCATGCCGTATCCATTTTGGCCTTTGTAATCTGATAGGTCGTTTTTGGTAAAAATCGATGTGGCCTTGACATGTTCGTCCAATTGTAAATCCATGTTTTCGCTGACTGTGTTCTGACAGGCTAAAATGTATCCGTGTTGCTGCTTATCAAAAATCCGGCATTTTCCGCATAATTGGCGGCCACCACACGGACTATCAACGGAAAACCCGTTTTCTTGTAGAAAAGCAAGTAAGTTTTTCCCTTTTTCCGCTTTATAAAGTCTACCATTGACTTTTACATCAATCATAGTTAGTCTCCCGAAAACAGCAAAGTGAAAAATAAGTCACAGTTTTTGATCCATTATAATATTTAAGGTTCGATTTTTTAGATAAGTCACCGACATCTATTCCGAGTGCTTCCATCGGTATTTGCAATAATTCCGGATGGCGGCAGGGACTTTTAGGATATGTGCACTCGTCACAAATCTGACAGCTTCCGGCAGAGAGAATCATGAAATCCGCTTTTTTTTCATTCAACATGATATTTAATTTCAGAGCTATTTTCATCATATCTCTGCGAGCTTTGTCCATTCCTTCGACATCGTAATCATCATCAAGTTGACTCACGGTCTGAAACAAAATAGCTTGTGGATATGAGAGTACTTTTTCTTCAAGGATTTTGACATCTCCGATTGATGGAGGACAGGACCATGATCTGTTGTATCTCCCGCAATAATTCATTCTACATTTATCTAAAAATTCAGACCGAAAAATGATGTCTTTAGGAAAAACAAGCCGATATTCTATATTTAGTTCCTTTAGCATCTTTTCAATCGCTTTTTGCATTGTTGTATACCTTCTTATCGAGTGTATTTTAGCACAAGCCCAAATCAAAAGCAACGGTGTCTCGTGAATGGCAAACGATGATATCGGACTTATAAATTATTATATAAAAAAAACCCGCTTTTCTGGCAACGCCTAAAACAGGCGATATTCCAGTGAAAAGCGGGGATTAACAATTAAAATTCAGTCATTCGGAAATGTGAATATACACATATCCGACTACAGCGCCTCCGGAATATGAAAACGTGTAGGAAAGAACGATGACATCCTGACCCGGATTGGCGGTGAAAACCGAATCG
>ERZ795048.2315-NODE-2315-length-15486-cov-27.680384_pt1 | contig 15486 bp, 10 predicted proteins | sample MGYA00375132_ERZ795048 | MGnify/ENA primary metagenome ERZ795048 (study PRJEB30177, sample SAMN05720225) | activated sludge metagenome | isolation source: Anaerobic digester | place: Hong Kong | collected 2014-12-17 ...
TTTTGTTCGATTTAATGTGTCCTTCAACCAATTATTGCAAAGAACGTTTCAAGGAGATACACAAAATGAGTTTGCATAATTTCAAAACTCAACTACCTAAAAAGGAATCCAAGTTTGAGCTCAAACCGGTTAAAGTAGGTCACTTGCTCTCTAGCCGATGTGCTACTCCACCAGTAGTTGTATCGGCTTACCGTTACCTTTTGGTAGCGGTAACCTAGCCCAAGTGTTACCGCTGCTCTGTGCCAGGTAAACATGGTTAAGCCAATGCCCGCATTGAAGAGGAATCCTCCTTTTGGGTACGAATCGTTGTACATAATATCGGTTGTGTAGTAAATAGTTTCCTCATCAACCAGTGCAAAGCTGTAGCCCGTTCGCAGGTAAATATTTGGTGAAATCCTCCTGTTGAACGGATGGTAGCAGATATCAGCATAAAGTGGAATAAGCGGGACATCGAAGTTTTCTATACCAGTGCCTAAGCCCAAACTAAACCCTTTTGAAAACTGAAAACCATTGGAAATTTGAAAACTCATGGTGTAGGTGTCGCCCCAATCGTTTTTCCCAGCCAGAAGGCTAGAAGTGAAATGAATAAAGTAACCTTTATTCCATGGGTTGAACTGCTCAGAAATGTAGTAGGTTTTTATGTTGCTTACCTGCGATTTATTTACAATAATTTCTTGCGGCTCAACAACTTGAACTTTGTATATACCCATTGAATCGCTAACGATGGTTCCCGTAATTTGGGAACCATCGTTAAGAATAATTTTCTGGGTTCCTCTCTTTTGTCCGAAAAGAGAGAAGGAGGAAACTATGAGTAATATTAAAATCAGCTTTTGCATACTATTTTTCAACAATTGGTAAGTGACTTAGTAGAGTAAGCTCCTCGGGGTTGCTGTAATCGTACTGGTAAATTCCGTCGGCTCCAATAAGCATCAGCACTCCATTCATTGGAATCACATCAAACGTGTTAAAATCGGGGAAGTGTGCAATTTGGTTTGTTATTATTGCCATCGGGTCGGTTTTGTCGTAAACTTTAAGGCCGGCATCGCCATCGCAAATAAAAAGTAGGTTTTCATCAATTCCCAACCCGTGCGGGTTAAACATTGGGTACGATTTCACCAGGTAGGGATTTTCGATGGAAGAAATATCGATTACCTCAAGCAGGTTATCGCCTCCTCCACAAAAGGTTCCGGTTCGGAGCGTTACGTAAGCATATTGCTCATCAATCACAACCGGATCGCAAGCGGTTATGTGGTCGTACGATGAAATTTCGCGTGGTGCTGCCGGATTCTCCAGCGTCATAATTATCATCCCGGTGGTTGTTCCAACAAACAGCTTGTCGTTCATACGGAAAAGCGTTTCCATTTCTCTAAATGTTTCAACGCTATCAACAACAACCATTTGTGCCGCTGAATTAACATCAACGGTTTTGAGCATAAACTTTGAAGAGATAGTGTACAAATACTGCTCGTTCAGCATAAATCGAGACATAGAACCGCCAACCCCAGCACCTCCGGTCCAGGTTGAACCTCCGTTTACCCCAACGCCATCGAGCATTACACCACCTCCACCCCAGAACCAGCTTCCGCCCGTTTCCACCTCGTACTCCATGGTAACGGTTTCTACTTTCCAGCCTATAACCACTCCCTTTGAACGATCAACATTTGCGTAGGAGTAGTAAATATCGCCCTCTGGAGCAACTTCGGGGAATGCGTTTTCAATTCGCCCAACTTCAACCGGATTGTTTACATCGCTTATATCAATTGCTACCAAATCGATGTAGCTGTCGGCAAAAAGAATGTTCCCACGAATGGCGATATCAACGTTTCCAAGGATTTCATAGAAAGCAATTTTTTGTGGATTCGCCGGGTCGGAATTATTTACTACGTGAATGCCCTTCTCGTATTCGTTCACAAAAAGGAAGTTGTCCTTAAAGTAAATTTTACCTGTTTGGTTCATTTCAGTAGCATCGCTCTTTTTAAAGCTGGAGCGAAATTCATCGAACGACATGTATATAGGGACGTTTGCATCGAAGGTTACTTTTTCGATGGTTCTGTCGGTGCAGCCAGAAAATGCGGCAGCAACTACAAGCAGAACTATTGATGATTTTAGAATCTGTTTCATTGGTTTACGAATATTTATTGGTTAGGATTTTCTACTTTCCCTATAAAAAGTAACGTGTTGGTTGTTCGCTCGCGTATAGCAAAAATGAAAGGTTTTTGAACAACAAACATCTCGGGACCTACCGAGGTATAGTTGAACCCCACAGTGGTTACCGCTGCAGCCTCGGTTCCCTCCTCATTCACCTCAACAAAAGTATTTTGCTTCACAAAACTCACATAAATGGGTTCGTCGGTTATATTCGAAAAGTTGGCTACCCAAGGTGTAAAAGCGTCAATCATTCCCATGCTTTGCAGCTGCTGTTTGAGGTACTTCTCGTACGAAAACTTGAATTTTGGCATAACTACAATGGTTTCAACTCCTTCGATTTGCTCTTCGAGAGAAGTTGTAACTTCGTTCCAGATATCATAGTTTAAGGTGCCAGTTAGTTCAGCCAGGGTGTTAATTGGCAGAATAATATCCATCACAAAATTTGTTCTACCGTAGGGCAATTCAATAACCCAGAAGTTATCGTAGTACAATTTCTTTGCTGGCAATTCGCCGGTCATGGTACTTACGTTTATACTCGAACCGTCATCAAGGTAAAACTCCTTATCCTCAGTAAGTTCTTTATCAAACTGGTAGCTCCATGTACCCTTAAAGTAAAGGGCGTTCATAATAAACATTGCAGCATCGGGTGATATTTCGTTAAGAACTTCGGGGATTTTCCCGTTGGTATTGTCGCTTGCCCAATCGTTTATGGTTTCCAAGGCAGAAGGGTCGGAAAAATCAAGTCCCTCGATATGTGCGCCAAAATCGGTTGACATTACATCCAGGAAGGGTTCTTTAATTGCAAATCCCCAGCGGTAAAAAAGCGCATTAGCAATGGCAATGTTAACCTTTGGGTCGGCAGCAAGTAGCTGCGTAACCAAACTTTTGTAGGCTTCATTAATATCGCTAATTGAAAGTTCTTCTGGATACTTTAGTGTTCCCTGAAGTTGAGAATACGTATCGCCACCGGCACCATTTAAAACCATTGTAAGGGCTGCGCTTGCGCTAAGGGGGGAGAGCATCAGATTCTGCTCATCTGAAGTTGCAACTTTTGTAAAAAGTTCAATCCCAAACTCATTGCTTCCGGTAATAACTTCGGGTGCATGAGCCGTAAGGTTAATTTGCTTTGGAGTTAGGGTTGTATCTTCGGGGTCTTTCTCACATGAAAAAAGTACCAAAGCCAATGGCAGAGAAATAGCTGCAAATGCAGTAACGATTTTTGTTGATACTCGTATTCTTTTCATTACTCTTTGATGATTTATAGGTTAGGATTTTCAACTTTCCCAATAAAAAGCATGGTATTGGTTGTGCGTTCACGAATAGCGAAGATGAACGGTTTGTTTATAAAGAATACATCGGGACCAGGACCGGATGTTTCCACAAATTCAACGGTAGTTACTGCTGCTGCTTCGGTTCCCTCCTCGTTTACCTCAACAAACGTATTTTGCTTTACAAAGCTTATATAAATTGAATGATCGGTAATGTTTGAGAAATTGGCAAGCGGAGAGAAGGCGTCAATCATTCCCATACTTTGAAGCTGGTCGTTGAGAACTTTTTCGTACGAGAAGTTAAACTTTGGCATTTCAACAATCGTTTCTTTCCCTTCTGGCTGATTGTCAAGATTTGTAGTAATTTCAGACCATATATCGTATGTGAATGAATTGAAAAATTCGGCAAGGGAACCGCTTGGAACAACTATATCCATTGCAAAATTGGTTCGACCGTAGGGTAACTCAATTGTTGAAAAACTATTTGAATAGTAACTTTTTGCCTGAATGTTTCCTGTCATTGTGCTAGCATCAACGTTTGAGCCATTATCGAGATAAAAAGGTTTGCTTGATGTTAACGATTTATCGAACTGGTAGCTCCAATTTCCCTTAAAGTACAGAGCGTTCATAATGTACATCACTGCTGCTGCAGGTATTTCATCAAGCACTTTAGGAATTTTTCCGTAGGTATTATCGTAGGCCCATCCGTTTATGGTTTCTAACGCTGTGGGTGAGCTAAAATCGAGCCCTTCGATATGGGCGCCAAAATCAGTTGACATAATATCAAGGAAAGCTTGTTTGGGTATAAAGTCATTACGGTGAAACAGGGCATTGGCAATGGCAATTTTTACTTTGGGGTCGGCTTCAAGCAGCTGCGTTACCAAGCTTTTGTACGCCTCGTTAATATCGCTAATTGAAAGTTCTTCCGGATACTTTAAAGTACTTATAAGCTGGGAGTAGGTATCGCCGCTTGCTCCATTCAGAACCATGGTAAGGGCTTCGCTGGCGCTAAGAGGCGATAACATTAGGTTTTGGCCATCATCATCGGCTACCTTGGTAAAAAGTTCTATTCCAAACTCGTTGCTGCCTGCAATAACTTGGTGTGCATGGGCTGTAAGCGCAATCTCTTTTGGGGTAAGGTTGTTTATTTCAGGTTCCTTTTCACACGATAGAAAAGTGAATGCTATGGAAATAGTAAACAGTGCAAATGTTGTTTTCATATTATTGGATTTTGCAGGTTAATTGAAAATGGGTTTTCTTCCATTACGAATGAAGCTGAGAAAACGCTGCAAGAGGAATTTAAAAAACCAAAAGTTTTTTGGAAGAATACAGCAGGAAGAATGTCGTGATGTCTTTATATTCAGTTTTATAGACAAAAATTATCCTTGCTCTTCAACACTTAGCAATATTTTATAAGCTGAATTCAACTAATTGATACAGATGATATGGCTGATTATCTAGTTATTAGTTTTTATTACACTAAAGTTCTAAACCTTTAATTTGGTGATAAAAGCACTTTAACTATTTCTCCTGAAGGTAGTCCCACAATGATTTAACGGTTATTCCTTCAGCATCGCCTTTTAGTAGCTCAATAGAATACCTTTCACCGGGAACCATATGGAAGAAGTTGTCTTCAAACTTAAGGACTCCGTTATCGTTGCTAATCTCAACAAAAAAAGCATGTCGCTTGGATTTTAGCTCAATGAATGCTAGGTTTCCTGATTTAATAACCTCATACTCTATTTCAGGTTCTCGTAGGTTCAGCTCGCCCCAATTCGTGTTGGAAGCAAATCCGTAGTATGATTCATTGATGTCAACCATAAATTCCGCAACGGCAAACATTGGCAAGTTGTACGATGGGTCATCGTAAAGTTTTTCGTCAATAGCCTTAAAGGGTTCGTTAGGTTCAAGGGTAATGTATTCACGCCAAACACCAAGTTTTTTCCCATATTCAGAGTAGATTGTAACTATCAAATCGCCTTCAACCGGATACGCATTGTCAGAAACTAACCGAACAACAATCTTACTTCCCCTAAACTCCGGTGAAACCAACAACGGTTGAAAAGAGCGTTTTGCCTGGTATTGTACGGCTTTCCAGCCTCCATAAAAATCGATGCCGCTCCACGAAATGGCTGGCCAGCAATCGTTCAGCTGCCAGTAAAGGGTTCCCATACACCGAGGTGCAGCCAGCCTGTGGTTTTCAATAGCAGTTTGATATCCAATGGCTTGAGTTAACTGGCTAAAGTATGATTTTTCTTCAATAGTTTGGGAAACAAAACCGTCTCGTCGCAGGTACATATCAATAATATCTTTCCCTTCTGTATGTTTCTGGTGGCATTCAATACTCTCCTCCGATATGGGGGAGTTATGCTGCGCAAACCTTTCAATGGTTTTAATGTTTGGGTAACCCTGAAACCCGAACTCGCTCATAAAACGAGGAATCCTAAATCGGTACTTCGAGAATGGTTCTTTTCCCCACCAAACTCCCCAGTAGTGTGAGTCGCCATGATCCAAACTCTCATCTGTACCCCAACCATACTGGGGTGATGAAGACCAGTAGAATCGGGTTGAGTCGTTCTGTCGCACAATTTCCGGAAGAATTTCGTGAAAAAGCTTCCTGTAACCGTCCCAAACTTCAACAATCCTCAGACTATCTTCAACTTCGGCTTGCCAACCCCAGTTGTGCCAACCCTCGTCAACCTCATTGTTCCCGCACCACATAGCTAGGCTTGTGAACTTTTTTAGCCGTTTAACCTGCTCGGTTGCTTCGTTTTGTACATTATTCAAAAACTCTTCGTCCCAAGGATACATGGAGCAGGCGAACATAAAGTCTTGCCAAACCAAAATGCCCAAACTATCGCACGATTCAAAAAACTTGTTAGGGGGATATACTCCTCCGCCCCATACGCGCAGCATATTCATGTTGGAATATTTTGCGTCTTTAGCAAGCTGAACCCAGGGCTCTGCAATATTCGGGTTTATACTGTTAGGGGGAACAATATTTGCTCCCTTAATGAAAATTGGTTTCCCGTTCACCCTAAAGAAGAATGAGGTTCCCCAGCTGTCGGTTTCATTTACAACATCAATCGAACGAATACCTACCTTCTGACTAACTACCTGTTGGCTTATATCTTCTGCTTCAAGAACAAGAGCCATATCGTAAAGGTACTGCGATCCTGCTCCGTTTGGCCACCAAAGAATTGGGTTTTGAATGCTGAAAGGAACATCAATGGTTTGACTTCCTGACGGAATATCAACCTTTTGGCTAGCTATCTCCTGCCAGCCAAGAGCATTATAAATTTTCAATGTAACCATCCTTGAGGTGTTTGATACGGTATTGAAACTTGCCGTTAACTTTGCCTCGAGCGAGTCAACCGATTGAACCGTAATATTGCCCCCGCAAAGAGAAGTTTCAAGATTTGTTTGCAGGTAAACAGGTTTCCATATCCCACATGTTAAAAGGCGGGGAGCAAAGTCCCATCCAAACTGAAAAGCCGCTTTCCTCACATGTGCCCATTCGCCACCAGGAAGTTCAAAGTCGTACTTTTGTTTCTGCTCTTCAACGTAGCTTTTTGCTGGGAAAAATTGTATGGATAAAATATTGTTTTCTGATAGTAATTTGTTGGTTACATCAATTTTCCATGTTCTAAACATGTTATTTGTTTTGCCGATGATTTCACCATTTAGTATTATTTCAGCATGAGTATCAATGCCTTCGAAAACCAAATAAACCTTGCAGAACTTACCAAAGTTCTCTTCAAAAGGAAAGTTGAGTGAGTATTCCCACTCGCTCTCCTCAATCCAATCTAGCTCACTATGGTTGCATCCAAGGAAAGGATCAGGGATAATATTGTTCCTGAATAAATCCGAGTGGAGGGAGCCCGGAACCTTTGCTGCCAACCATTCATCGTTTGTGTTCACTTTTCTGAATTTCCAACCATTACTCAAATCAATACGAACCTGTGCGGAACTACTAAGAATGCTAAATGAAGCAAGCAGCAAAATGAGTGTAAAGCGAATTTTTTTCATAAATTGTAATTGATGAAAAAAGATACTTAATCTAAAAAGAATGAACTGAACGGTTTCAGTCCTGAAAGTTAAACTTTTTTATAGTATAAAGCTTACATATTTTAGTTACGTGTAGGTTTTAAAAGTAAATTTGTGTTGTTACATTTGTAACAATTGACGTTATAAAAACTCCAAGAAAATGGGGAAAATAGTTGCAGGAATTGATATTGGCGGAACAAACACCGTAATAGGATTAGTTACAAGCCAGGGCGAGTGCTTGGTTGAGCGTACCATTCGCACCAAGGGTGAAGGGGGATTTATTAATTATATTTTGAGAATTGTTGATTCGGTTAACGCACTTTCGGAGGAGTTAGGAAGTGAGTATCGACTTGAAGCAGTGGGAATTGGTGCTCCAAACGGTTCATACAATTTGGGAGCCATAGTTGATGCTCCCAACCTGGCGTGGAAAGGAATTTTGCCCATATGCAGCGAGATGGAGAGTAGGCTCAACGTTCCGGTTATACTTACAAACGACGCAAATGCAGCTGCCGTAGGCGAGATGCTTTTTGGCGCAGCCAAAGGGATGAAGAATTTTATAATTATTACTCTTGGAACGGGCTTGGGCAGTGGCATTGTTACTGATGGAAAGCTCGTACTGGGGCACGATGGATTTGCCGGCGAGCTGGGTCATACAACGGTTGACCCTAATGGCAGAAAATGTGGCTGTGGGAAGTTGGGTTGCCTCGAAACCTACGTTTCAGCACCCGGTATTCGCCGAACTATTTTCGAACTTCTCGCATCTTCAATTGAGCCAAGTTCACTTAGGAGTTTTACATACAACGACCTCTCGGCAAAAATAATTTCTCAAAAGGCGCTTGAGGGCGACTCAATTGCTCGTGAGGCTTTTGAACGTACCGGTGAAATATTAGGGCTTAAATTAGCCGATGCAGTTGCCACGCTTAGCCCCGAAGCTATCTTTCTTTTTGGCGGTTTAAGCAAGGCAGGAGATTTAATTTTTGAACCCACACGCCGTAGCATGGAGAGTAACCTCTTCCCTATTTACAGAAATAAGGTGAAAATACTTCCTTCGGGTTTGCAGGACAAGAATGTTGCGGTTTTAGGTGCGGCGGCTCTTGGCTGGCAACACCTTAATCTTTAGTAGAATCAGGCTATTCTAAAACTCGTTGACGCCTATCGTTGGTTTTGTAAATTTCGTAGCGCCAGGCTTGCCAGTCGATTAATTTATCGCTGGCATCGAACTCTTTTATCTGCTGTATTTTATTGTCTTTTCGGTAAATAAACTCGATTTTCTTGGTTAAATTTCCTGCTGCATCCATCTCAAGTTGCTGCACTTTATTGCCATTCTCATCGTATGTGTAGGCGAATGTTGAAGTTGATTTCCCTCTCGAAAATTTTTCAACTTCTTTGGTTTCCTTTACAACTCTACCAACCGAATCGTACTCTGGAACTCTTGAAAGGAACATTATGGAATCGGAGGGAACCGCTTTTTTCCCCTTTACCTTTCGTAGAATCTCTGTTCCTTTGTCGTCGTACTTATGCTTTGTTTTGAAACCTTTTTTACCTTTTTCGTTATAGCCTGTAATGTTCTTTATGGTTCCATCGGGGTTATAGGCATAGGTCTCTTTTAATACTATTGATGTGTCGGTTGGGAATACTTTCTCAATTGTTAGTTCTGTAAGTTTGCCTTGGGTATCCCACTTATAATTTTCAACTTTTGATAATTTTTCGTTCACGAAAAAATCGGTTCTATACTTTGTTTGCCCGTTGAAGTAGTGCCAACGGTAGTTTTTGGGGTAATGAGTTTCCCAATCGAAGTCAATTTCTGTGTGCATTCTACCCAGGGAGTCGGAAATTAGCTGCTTTATGGCAAAATAATCCTTGGTTCGCTGTCCATCCTCTAGAACGTACCTTGATTTTACCGCAACGCGGTAAATATTTTGCGGTTCACGGTTCTGACCGAACGTATTGTTCCCTGCCAGAAGCATGCTTAAAAAGCATACTAGGGCAACTTTTGAAATTCTATTTGTTTTCATACAACACATCTTCTTTTATTGAAACTCTTTTATTCAGAACTTTTAATGCAATATAAAAAAGTTTTTTTTTACAGCAATCAAAATTAATCTTTGTCCCTATTAGGTTTTGCGATAATAGATTCTTTCTTTTCAAACGAGGGGGGTAATGGCATGTAACGGAGAGTTATGTTAGCTACCTCTGCATGTTTACTCCAATCCCCTTCCTGATTAGAATGATCCATAACCCAGCCCATAATGTGAGTAACCTGCGTGTTAGTTAAAATGTTTTCAATTGTAACAACTCGCACCTGGTCGTCCTTAATGTACATCCTATTTTTTATGCTTGTCCTGCTTCCGTTTTGTGAGCCATCATCGAAGTAGAAGAAAGAGGTCATTCTTGGATTTTTTGACTCGTCATCGGAGAAAACTTTTACCTCTGCGCTAATAATATATATCCCCGTTCCAACTACAGGAATTTTAAAATTTATGGCATTTTGTTTCCCATCCTCAGGGAAGTACCACATATTCTTTTCAGTCCATAAGTTTGCAATGGGATCGTTGCTTGTGCTGGAAACTTCAGTATTTTGGGAGCCCATCTCCGTTTCTTTCTTTGCCAGCTCACTTATAGTTTTATCAAGTATTTCGTTTAGAATATCGGGGTTACAGGCATAGTATTCTAACGATTTTTCAAAAACATCCTCCGAGTAACCTAATGATTCGTAAGCTTGTGCATAATAGTTTATGGTGTCTTTTTTTGAAATGGGTTGACCTAAATGCGGGGAGATTGTGGTTGCATCTGTAATAAAAGTTTTCACTAGTATTTTTACCATATCCTCTTCTGGAATAATGTCACTCTTTGAGCACGAAGCAAGTATAATAGTAGTCAGCAGAAGTGAAGCTAAAATCGATTTCATAAATGGAACTTTTTTTCACAAAGATACTAAAAGCAAAATACCAAAATAAATTGGATTAAAATATAGAACGCAACTGAGAACAAAATATTTGAGCAAACGAATTACTAAAAAATCATAGGTATAGCTAGGATGAAAGATACTTGTAAAAATATGTATTATTTATCCATTTCTTATTGACTTTCAAAATAATTCCTCTTAACTTGCTTCAATAATAGAACCATAACAAAGGATAAAAAAAACACAATCACCCTGCCTTTGCCTGCTTTTCACAAGGGAGTTTTTACTTAATAATTAATCACCATGAAAAAGAATCTTTTTTGCATCGTAGCGTTGATGCTATCCTTGCATGTTTGGGCACAAGTCCCTCAGGGTTTTTCATATCAGGCAGTTGTAAGAGACTCAGAAGGGCAGCCTCTTTCAAACCAAACTGTTGGGATTCGGGTTTCTCTTCAGAATGAAGAAGGAAATAATGTTTACTACTCCGAAACCCATTCTCAAAACACTTCCCCACAAGGAGTTATCGCATTTATTGTTGGGGGAGGAACCGCTGTTTCTGGAGATTTCACTTCGACTCCATGGAGTGAAGAAAACATTTTCTTAAGAATTGAAGTCGCTCCAACTGGTGGGGATGATTATTCAGAAATTGGAATGGTTAAACTTCAGTCAGTACCATACGCACTTTTTGCCGCAAGCGGCAATGAAGGGCCACAGGGCGAACCCGGCGAAGATGGCCTTTCGGCATACGAAGTGTGGCTAAACGAGGGTAACACAGGATCCGAAGCCGACTTCATCGCTTCACTGAAGGGTGAAACTGGGGAGGCCGGCGCTGATGGAACCGATGGCCTCTCGGCCTACCAGGTTTGGCTTGCACAGGACAATACTGGCTCCGAGGCCGACTTCATCGCATCGCTGAAGGGTGAAACCGGGGAGGCTGGTGCCGATGGAACCTCGCTGGAGTGGCTGGGCTCCCTGCCATCGGCTCCTGCCAGCCCGCAACCCAACCAGGCCTACTACAACAGCACCGAAGGAGTAGCCTACGTGTACAACGGAACATCATGGAGTGTTCTAGCTCAGGATGGTATTGACGGGATGGGAACACTCCCCGATGGAGTAACCGGGCAAATCCTGCTGCACGATGGTACTGGCTGGACAGCATCCAGCGATGTGCACCTTGCTTCAGGCGATGTGGGCATCGGAACCGTTACGCCCGGTGCTAAGCTCGATGTGGTGGGCGATATCCGCGCCAGCGGGAAGCTGGTCACCAGCAGCGTGCAGGTGGGCGAACCCATCCCCGACCCCGACCAGCCGCTGTTCGTGGTGCGCAACAGCAACGACGAGATTGTGTTCGCCGTGTACGAGGCAGGCGTACGCATGTACGTGGCCAGCGATGTAGCCAAAGCAGGTAGCAAGGGCGGGTTCGCCGTGGGTGGCCTCACCCAGAGCAAGGCAGGCGATGAGTACTTCCGGGTTACGCCCGATAGCGTTCGTATCTACATCGACACCACATCCACCGCTGGAAAAACTGGCAGCAAGGGCGGGTTCGCCGTGGGCGGGCTTACCCAGAGCAAGGGGAATCCGGTGGATCTGCTCCGCGTAACGGCCGACAGCACTAGAATCTACATCGAAACCAACCCGGCCAAGAGCGGCTCCAAGGGTGGTTTCGCCGTGGGTGGACTAACGCAGAGCAAGCTAACGCCAAGCGAGGAGTACCTGCGCATTACGCGCGATAGCTCGAGGATTTACGTGAACACCGATCCTGTAAAGGCTGGAAGTAAGGGTGGGTTTGCAGTTGGAGGGTTAACCCAATCGAAAACCGGAGAGAATAACTTTATGTTTCTAACCCCCGACAATTACTTTATTGGTCACGAGGCTGGTAGTTCAAATACACTTGGGATGTTCAATTCTTTTATTGGATTTCAAGCAGGTAAAAGTAATATTGAAGGAGATGAAAATATTTTTATTGGGTATCAAGCTGGATTGACAAACGAGTATGGAATATGGAACACTTTTTTAGGTTTTGAGGCTGGTAAAATGAACACTGGTAGCGACAACACATTTATTGGATACAAGGCGGGTAGTATACATCAGGATAAGGGGGGGAATGTTTATATTGGTAGTAAAGCTGGCGAAGAAGCTACGCAAGGAGAACAGAACGTTTTTATTGGAGAATCGGCTGGTACTAAAACTACAATTGGTAAAAAGAATGTTTTTATTGGATATCAAACAGGGTACAATAGCACCGATGCCGAATCGAATGTTTTTATCGGCGATCAAGCAGGTTTTACCAACATTTCTGGTGATTACAACGTTTTTTTAGGATTCAATGCAGGTAAAACCAATAGCGCAAGTTTTAATACTTTTCTGGGTTACCAGGCTGGTTTCCTGAATACTACAGGACAATACAATTCATTTATTGGACATATAGCCGGCTATTCGAATTCCATTGGTTCAAGTAATGTATTTATTGGCGATTCTACAGGTTTTACTAACTCCAGCGGGAACAACAATGTGATGATAGGGAAAAATGCTGGCCTTGCCAGCAATGGGAACAGAAACATTTTTATTGGGTTAAATGCTGGAAAAGTTACTAGTGGAAATGATAACATTTTTATTGGGCTGAATGCTGGAAAAAATTTCGTTTCGGGGGAACATAATATGTTTATAGGAACGAATGCTGGGTTTAATCATACTAATCAAAACTATAATTTAATGATTGGTACTGGAACAGGCTATAGTTTAAATTCACTGGGTAATAATGGTTCTTACAATTCCTTTTTGGGGATAAATGCAGGTAATAAGATTAGAAACAGTAAAGAGAATGCCTTTATAGGAACGAATGCAGGTGCAATGCTCGAAGATGGTTGGTCGAATACAATTGTTGGAATTTGTGCTGCTGAGGGAGGAGCTTGGGATCCCACTTCTTATCACTCTGGCTATGTTACTTCTCAAAATACTATTTTAGGTTGTAAAGCCGGACAACGACTAGATGTGGGTAGTGGAAATATTCTTATCGGTTATATGGCAGGATACTCCTTAATAGGAACGGTTGAAACTCCTGCAAGCAATAGGCTTTTTATTCATAATTCGAGCAGTGGCTCAACTTCAGCACTTATCTATGGAGAATTTGATAATAGCATCCTTCGTTTCAATGCAAATGTTGGGATAAGTAAAGTTCCTTCGTACAAACTTGATGTTAATGGAGATGTAAATATTAGCTCTGGCAGCAATTTCAAAATTAATGGAGTAAACCTTTCAGCGGCTAATGTTGGCGCAGAGCCAACTCTTACCAAGGGTGATTTATCGGGAACTGGACCAATTTCTGTTACATCGTCCCGACAGGTTATTGGCGGAACCACCTCAATATCAATTGCAGATGCAACAACATCGGTAAAAGGGGCTGTTCAGCTAAGCGACGCATACGATGGAACAAGCCAAACTAAGGCAACAACCGAAAAAGCGTTGAGCGATGGGTTGGCCACAAAGGTTACAGGAACGGGGATGTCAATGGGAATAATTAATATAATCTCTGATGGTGATATTATTACATTTGGAGATGGAATTTATGCTTTGACATGGGATGCGACAAACAATAGAATTTGGTTTGAGGATAGAACTCCAAAAGGTCCAGAAGTATCCTACTGGTTTCAAGGGCAACAGGGAACAATAGTTGCTGGGGATGCTGGAATCGCAAGTTCACCTAAACAATTACTTGTTGAATTTAATCCTAGTGAGAAATGGGGGTATGAAATACATGTTGGTGAAACCACAATCGGATCTACCTACTGCTCCGTTTGGGTTCAGTACAATAATGGCAGGCTGGTTGGCCACTACACAAAGTTTGAGTAGAACTTTTCTCACCTAGTATTCTAATATTTCAACCCGGAGGGTTTTCGTTCCCTTCGGGTTTTTACTACTTTTACGCTAAAATTTCAGCTTATGCTTCTCGATGTTCTTCTTCTAGCGGTTGGTTTGGTTATTCTAATATTTGGCGCTAACTGGTTGGTCGATGGGGCTTCGTCCATTGCCACCCGTTTGGGAGTTTCTGCCCTAACGGTTGGGTTAACAGTTGTTGCATTTGGAACTTCCACCCCCGAGCTGGTGGTGAATTTAATCGCTTCATTCGATGGGAACAGCGGCCTGGCCATTGGCAATGTGGTGGGTAGCAACTCCATTAATATTCTTCTTATTTTGGGTTTAGCCGCATTAATTAAACCAGTAAACGTGAAGAGCCAAACCGTTAGGGTTGAAATTCCATTTAGCCTGCTAGCTGCAGTGGCTCTTTTCCTTTTGGCAAACGATAAGTTGCTGGACGGAACCGTATCGTCAGTAATTTCTCGCTCTGACGGGTTAGTTTTACTCGCCTTTTTTGCAATTTTTCTTTACTATACCTTCCTCTCCTCAAAATCCGATCAGTTTCCTTTAACCGCAGAGGTTAAGCACCGAAAGTACTACCTGTCAACCCTTATGGTGCTGGGAGGAATTGGTGGCTTATACCTTGGGGGCTCATTTATTGTTAATTCAGCCACCTCCATTGCCAAGGCATTTGGTGTTTCCGATGCGCTAATTGGCCTTACCGTAGTTGCCATTGGAACGTCCCTACCCGAACTCGCAACATCAGTAATGGCTGCATACAAAGGAAATTCCGATATTGCTATTGGGAATGTGGTTGGTTCAAATATTTTCAACATTTTCATGGTATTGGGCGTATCGGGAACTATAAAACCCCTGCCCTTCTATCCGCAATCAAATGTCGACATTCTGGTTGTTTGTTTAGCCAGCATTCTGCTTTTTGTTTTTGCATTTGCAGGCCCTGGTCGTAAAATCGACAGGAAAGAGGGTGTTACCATGCTAATTATTTACTTTGCATATCTTAGTTACCTGATTGCTAACGCATAGTTTTTATGACAAGTCAGAAAAACGAGCATATAATTACATACTGGGTAAAAAACCTTGTGGGTACACCCGGAGGGTTCTCTACAAACATACTAATTACTGTTCTTGGTGGCAGTTTGTACAGCTTTGGCATTCTAAGCTCTCACGTTATGCTGCTAATTTTCGGAGTTGTTTCTCCTGTCCTGTTCACATTGTGTCTGTATTTTTACATTCGTCAGGTGG